>JACCDR010114543.1_pt1 | contig 18778 bp, 19 predicted proteins | sample 7446431 | NCBI WGS metagenome assembly JACCDR01 (sample SAMN15323443, study PRJNA562643) | freshwater metagenome | isolation source: river surface water | place: USA:Blue River Watershed | collected 2017-08-17
ACCGCCAGCGTAGGGAACATATTCGTCCGCGGTTCCATTAAAATGAATCACGGAAACCGCTCGGCTTGGCTTGCAGGTATCCGTTGCCATCACGGCTCCAACGGGTGCAATGGCCGCAATTCGATCCGCCAATTCGGATGCCAGCAGATAACACAGCATCCCGCCATTGCTCATGCCAGTTGCGTAGACTCGCTTCGCATCGACATTGACCACGGTTGCCAAGTCGTCGAGCACCTGCCGTGTGAATTCAACGTCATCAATCCCGTTTTCGTCTGCCGATCCGCAACAGTCGCCAGCGTTCCATGACGGGCTTTTGCCAGTTCCATTGGGGTAGACCGCGATGAAGTTTGCTGAATCGGATTTGGCATTGAGTCCGGTTAGGCTCGCCATTCCCGCCGCGTCACCGTTGTAAAAGTGGTAAGCCAGCACAACCGGCGTTGGCTTTGTGCGGTCGTACTTCGGGGGAACATGGATCGTGTAACTGCGTTTGACGATGCCTATCGGCGTCGTTACTGACAGCGTGCGCGTGTGGTTGCCGGGGCCGATGGGCTGGGCTTGAGCAATACTGGCGAGTAGGCAGAGATAGATTGCTGCTTGGCATGGCTTCATTGTCTACTGTTCCTCCTTGGGGGTGATTATGAATTCCTCACTGCTTGACTTAGCATTGCCGCATCGAACCACGAAAACGACAAACTCGGATCGCTGGCGAATCTGCCCAATGTCCGCAGCGTCTCGGTCTGGCCGCCGCGGTCGAAGATGAAGATGTACCGTTCGTGGCCTTTGATTAACGCAACGACATTCTTGTCGTGCGGATCTGACGGGGCTAGTGCAACGTCGAGCGGGCCGGGATTGGCCTGTAGATAATTACAACGTTGTCTTGGCATTGCGAGATAACTCCGGGACTGGTTGTTCCAGTGGCAGAGTATCTATTCGCTTTTTAGAATGAAGTGTAAAGCCATTCCGAATAAATCAGGGCAATTTTTCGGAATTCGGAATGCTCGGACAAATTCGGCATTTTGTCCTAGCTATTTGTCCGAGGGGTTATTTTTCGGCTTTCGTTGTCTCGGCTTCGATTACATTGCCGGACTGTGTTTGCTCCAATTTCTTTTTTTGGATCTCCGCGTTCCGTTCCCGAATCTTCCCGATCAACTCCTCCCGTGTCCCGCCGAAGTCGCCGACGTAAATCTTCTGCTCGCCGGCAACGTTGTTATTGTTCTGGGTGATCTTGACTTCCCGTTGCTTGTATAACTCCGGCTTGTACGCTTGCAGGACGGTTTTGATCATCTGTTGATCGCCGGCAACGGCCATCCGCATGGCTTTTAGTTCGATATCGTCGATGGTGATCTCGATTAACCCCTGTCGAGCGACGGCGAAGGCCGCAATAAACTCCGGCTCGTGATACCAGCGGTCGAACGTGGATAATGGGATTTTCGTGAGTTCGACGGCTTTGCGGATATCTAACGTCCGGGCGAAGTGGCGAAGGAACTGTTGTTGTTGCAGCTTGCGGGCGATTACTCGGGGGTTATGGGCGTGGGGCGAACCGGGAGGGAGGGGTAGAAGTGGCGGCTGCGGTCCGTCGAGTACGGCAACGGGGGCGTAGGCCGGGCCGGTTGGTCCGGTCGGCGAACCGCCGACGGCCGCGTTGATTTGGGACATTAAGGACATTGTGAAATTATACGTTGTTCCGTGGATTTGACTTCAATGGATTTTTCACCAATCAAACCACTGCCATCCACTAAAAACAATCTCGCCAGTCGTTGGATCGCGGTCAAAGCTCGAGTAACCATATCCCATTACCGGACCTCGGGCGGCGAGTTCGGGCGGGCGAAGGAACCGGACAACGCGGCCGGCGGAGTCAGTTTCCGTTGTCTCGATCCAATCGCGGCCGTTGTCGAGGTTGATTCCGAGGCGTTCGGGCCGTTCGGAAATTGCCGCGGCGGTCACGGCCGCCGGCATCGCCCCCTCTTTCGTTGTCTTGGCCGACGTAGCCGCTTGCCGCTCGGCGGGCTTCGGTCGTTCGGGTCGATTAGGCGTCCCGCGGTCGATCCATGTTGCCGGGCCGCCGTTGTCGTTGTCCTCGCTTAACGTCCATCTCCACCGGATCATCGATTGACTCGGTGGCGGTTCGCATTGGTAGCAATGATAATTGCCGGCCGTGCCTTGCCAGATGGCCGGGCAGGAGCAAAACAGGCAGGGGACGGGCGAGGGGAGATGCATTCCAGTATTGGCGTGGCCGGCATTGCTCTTTTTTTCATTGTATCCAAGTTCGCCGCCTGCCGCTGTATTTGCCTCAACCAATTGATTTATTTTTTCGCCGCTCAAATTTTCCGGCAATTCATTTTTTATTTTTTCGCTCGAAACACTCGCTGAGGTCGAATTGACGAAATTTGACGAAATTTTTTTTAGTAGTGACATTTTTCAACTAGAAAATGAAATGAAAAAATGAAATTTAGGGGTGGACCAACGCGGACCAAATTGGACCAACATGGATGGTCCAACTTAAGTTGTTTGTTGATAGCCACTTGCGATGCCGTGGACCAATTGGACCAACGTTTTCCCTATTTAAGCTCTAACTAAGACCATATACGCTGCTCTAATTGCTACTTTTAGAATAATATTGTTTTGGCGTTTTCCCTTGACTGCTACTTTTCATAAATTCGTTGGTCCATTGGTCCAGAGAGATATAAGTATATAGAAATACAGGGGTTAAGGTGGACCAACATAGCAAAAAACGTTGGTCCATTGTTGGTCCACTCGTTGGTCCATTGATTTTGACTGTTTTTTTAATTTCTGCGAAACGCTGAAAAATAAATCATTTGCTTTACATCTCATCTCGAAAAGCGAATAAGCACTTAGTGTTTTTCTTTTGTGCCCCTCAAGGAAATAATCCAGGAGATTGAAGATGGAAATTGAATCTAAAAGCGGTTCTTCTGATGATTCGGGATTTGTAAAAGGCTGGCATTCTTTGGTCCAAACAAGATCGGGCCAGCAGTTTGTTTGTAAAGAAGTGACGGGAACACTAAAGCCTGGATGGCTTACTTTAATACCAACTGGAAATGAATCAAAAATTTCATTTAGCGGTCCTCTTTCTGAACACGCATTTTGGGTAAGGCTTAATGTTGTTGAAATCAGAGAAGATGCTGTCGATTGGGTTGGTTTCGGTTATGGAGATTGATTTTTTATGCAACTTTCCCACTTTCAATTAGAAAACGCTCTCCGCCGCGCCCAACAACTGGGCCGGCGGGTTTACGTTCTTGGCGACTCGCCACACGTCCGTGGTGGTGCGTTGACGGGCGTTGTGTTGATGGATCGGGACGAGCTTGCGGCGGCCGGTCTGGCGATGCTAAGCCCTAACCCGGTTATTGGGTGGTTCGAACCGGGGGCCGTGAGCGTGGGAGAATTTAGAACGAAATAACTTCTAGAATAGCATTCCGTCTTTGTCATATGTCTCTTTTCCGTCGATCTCGGCTTCGCGGAATCGAAGTCCTTGATATATCCATGGCCGACTGTTATTGATTCTTTTCCGCAAACGTTTGACGGTTGGAAATATTCTTTCAATCTCTTTATTAAACATAGCGTCGCCTAATGCGTGATAGCCATGGCTGTCGCACCATTCAGTGTAAAATTCTCGCAGCCATTGGCATCGAGTAAAAGTTCGTTCATGTGTCGACGGATCTTCGGTTGGGTTCAAGCTCTCGAGATTGTCAAGCAAAAACTCCCGCGTCGGGTTTGTTTCACGCTGGTAGCTTTCAATTGCCGCAGTGGAGATTTCCGAATCGGTGAATCGGCGTTGTGCTCGAAGCCGGGCGAGTCCTTGCAGTGCCCAATTAAATATCCCGGGCAGTTCGCCTTGGTCAAGCCACCATTCCGGAAACTCCATGCCGTATATTTTTTCTTCCTCGGTTACTTTGTATTTAAACGGCACGATCAGCATTCGTCGCCAAATACCCGACGTGCGGTCCTTGAATCGCGGCCGGACGTTGCAACTAAGCATTAGGCGGGCCGTGGGAATGCACTGCAATGCGTCCTTGAACTTCCGATCAAACGCGACGGGGCCGCCGCCGGTGTAGGACTTGAGCCACCCTTCGGCCACGCTGTCAAGCTCGCCAACGTCGGAACAGATATTAAGCAGCTTTCCGAGTAATGGCGTTGTAGCGAATTTCTCGCCAAACTGCTCCATCGGAACGTAGCTGCAATTCTCTTTTCCTAGCATTGCTCCGATTGCTGCAAGAAAAACAGATTTTCCGTTCCCGCCATCGCCTTCAAGAATCAAAAACTTTTGCTGTGTTGTGTCAGTGGTTAGGCAATAGCCTGCCCACTCTTGGAGTAGTTTGATCCGCTCTGGGTCAAGCTCCATGACTTTATCAAGGAACGCGGTGAACTTCGGGCAAGTCGCCGTTGCGTCGAATTGATATGGTAGGCAAACGGTAGAAAACCAATTCGGCGTGTGAGGATGAAGACAGTTCGTTTCATCACTATTTGGATCGTCGCTGATGGTTCGGTCGATGTCGAGTACGCCATTTTCAAGAGCAATGAACGATTGCCGTTTCGATTTGTTTGATGTTGTCCATGTCGTTGACCATGTGTTTAACTCGATCTCGGCCGGAACTATCGCTAGCGACTTAGTAACCTCGTACACGTTAGCAACCAGTCCCTTGGTGACGGGCTTCACAACGGGGATTGTCTTTTCTGCTGACGCTTGCCGTTCGATGTTTTTGCGGTCGAACTCCTCTTTTGTAGATTTGATAATGTTGCTGCGAAGTTCATCGACTGGCAGTCTTTCGTATGTGTTCTTTGACCATTTGAACCATTCTTCACGCCAATAGACGATCCTGGCGTTTTCGCCGCGGTGTCTTCGGTATCGCTCAAAATTGATCCGGGCAAGCCGATGCGGATCGTCCTCGGCCTCGATGATTTGCGTGGCCTGTGTGTCGCCTTCAAGTGCTGCTGAATACTGAGCGATTGAATTGGGTTCTGGCCCTGCCGGCGGAATCCATTCGGCCGCCGTTTCGATGAGATTGGCTAGGCTGGCTGCATCACCCATAGCGGGAAATGCTGGTGTAACGATTCCAGTCTCTTCATCTTTCTTTTCGAGAATGCCGTCGAGATAATCCGAAACGTCGTAGCCTTTGGGCAAGACCGCCGGCAATTGTGGTTGCGGGAATTCAACGACGCGGATTGTGGTCGGCGTTTCAATGGCTTCGGCTTTTATTGCAGCTCGCAAAACTGAGCCGCCGATTTGATCGCGATGCGCAAATCCGGCATCGTCATTGTCTGGCGAAATAACAACGTCGCATCCTACGAGATACGGCGAATATTCCTCTTTCCATTTAGAAGACGGTTTCCAGTTCTTATCTACGAATCCGTTTTTTGGCTTCTTTGCTTGCTGTGCTCCGCCGACGTTAGTGGTCGCACAATAGCCAAGCTGGCGTAATCGGTCCACGTCCTTTTCGCCTTCAACGATAATAACGCGGGGAATTTTGCCTTCGGCTTGACATTGTTTTTTGTAGGCGAGCAGTTCGGGCAAGCGATACAGAACGTATCGAACGCCTTCCATATTCCACACGAAATTACCGTTATCAAGCTTTTGCCGTTGCCGAAACTTTTTCGGCTCCATTCGGCAGGCTTGAAATAGTAGCTTTCCATCCTCATCGCGATAGTCGTATGTGGCGACGATCTTGGAATAAGGTTTGCTACGTTTGCCGGGATTGCCTGAACCGCTGCCGCTACGGGAATAACCCGCGCCGCTAGAACGATTCGGGTTATGGCGATCGTCGAAGTCATCCCGCGGCCGCGGTGGAAAGAAGTCTTCTGTAGTCAGTCCAATCGATGTTGCAATATTTGACAAGGTTGCAGAATTGCCACAAGCATGACAAAAAGCCATCACTTTTTGCGATGGCAATAAACCAACAGACAACGAATTAGTGCTGTCTTCATGGCAAGGACATTGAGCGGACCACTGCTCTTTATCGGTTTGCTTAACATTCGATAATCGAGACAACACTTTCTCAATTGGCATCATGTCCATAAGACGACGACTCTGTTCTAGCTCATTGCGTGCGGGTGCTGCGGGTGCGGTGCGGAGATTTAGATATTAATTGCTACGACTGGTTTTCGTTTAGATCGCCGTCGCCATATTCAGGCTCGTCGTCATCTTCGTAGTCGGCCGGTTCGCCTTCGCTGCCTTCTGGCGTCCCTTCTTCCGCCAGTTGCTCGGCAAGCCATCCTCTCAACCATTCATCTTGCTTCGGTCCTGGTGGTAATGGGCATCGGCGGAAGTGTGCTCCGTTGGCGTACGAGGCTGCTCCGGCTTTCCAAATATCAACGTCAACTTTTGGGTCGTAGTTGCCGGATTCGGTCAAGGCGTCGAAGCGGGCTTGGATCGCGTCGCCGGCGGACAACGTGGGCGCGGCGGGCGTTGTCGTGCCTTGATCGGGAACAACGTCGGCGGTGGCCGCCTCGGTCGCTTTTGCCGCATCTTCTTTTTTCGTTTGCTCGACCTGCTCCTGTGCCGTTGCCGCGGCGAAGTTCAACACTTTCGCGTCACGGTTCTTCGTCAACCAGTCCATCATTGCGTTCTCAAGTTCGTTCGCGAGTGCCTGGCCGATGCCTTTGATTGTCGTGAGGCCGTCGCCGAATGCGTTTTTCGCTCGCAAGTCCTCGAAGTCGCCCATTGTCGGACAACGTTCCATGAGGGCTTCGATTTTCTTTTTGCCCATGCCTTTAATGTTGTCGAAATTCAGGGCGGAGACTGGGACTTGACGCCATGCGTTGTCGTCGGGGGTTGTTGATGTGGGCGCGGTGGCGACTTGTCCGCAAACTTCGCCGGGTTCGTTGTGGTCGATTGGCGTTGTTTCTGATGTTGTCGATTGAACGAATTTGTCGGTGCTAGCCTTGATCGATGCCGCGATGTGGCTCGGTTCGTTTGAAACGTGTTCTTCGTATTGCTCGATTGTGTCGTCAAGTTCTTTGCCTAATGCCTTCGCTCGGGCTTTGTGTTTGGCGATTCCGACGGATAGTTCCGCGATCTGTTCTTCGAGCGAACGTTTTTCTAGTTCCCATTGGGTGAATTTGGGGGAAGTGACGGCGGGCGGCTTGTCGAGTGGTGCGGTCTGCTCGCCTTGTACAACGTCCGATGCAACGTTGTCCGTTTCCGTCGCCTCGGTCATCGCATCGCTAATCGGAATAATCGTCGCCCCAGCGTCGGTTTCCATCTCGGGAACAACGTCGGCGATGATCTGATCGACGTTTTCGATGATCTCGGTTGCGGCGGTGGAAATCATTTGGCCGAGCGTTTCCGGCATGTCGTTGTCGGATTCGTCTGAATGGATGATTTGCCAAGGTGCTGGGGTGTTGTCGGTTAGGTCGAACAACGTCGCGGCCTCGACGGTTTCAACCTCGGGCAGTTCGGCCGTCGGCTCCGGTCCAGGTCCATCAAGCATCTCAAGTAAATCGCCGGGTAGTGCAATTGTGACCATTGGGAAAGGTTCCTTTGTTCTGTTTTTCAGTGGGAAAGGTGAAAGTAATTGAAAATCTGATTTGACGTTATTCCATCCACGTAACGCATCCATCCGTCTTGCATGTTGCGTGAATGTGTCCGTTGTATCCTGATCGTGAAAATTGCAACGATCCCTCATGCTCGCAAACTGGGCATGGAATTACGCCAGCAGCTCCGCGTGTGCCTCGCTTCCAAGGTCCGCCGAGGTGATCGACGATCGCGCGGCGGGCTTTGCCGATGTTCTGGCAGCGTTCCTCGATTTCTTTGTCTTCGGCGGCAAGTTGCTCGGGCGTCGGCATTTCGACCAACGTGCATCCGGGCCGCGGAGCTTCGCCGGGGTTGCAGAAGCAAGGCCGCTGATCGAACGGCAGCCCTTTGAAATCGTCATATAAAACGCCAGCTTTGCACGTTGTGTTGCCGTGCATTGCTCGGTAGTGGTTGCAGAAGATCGTTGATCGCATAGGAGTGTTGTTTGTCAAAAAAGTGAGTCAAGATTTACTTGTACGTTGTTAGTTTCAGCAATCGCCGGTCGTGCCGGTGCCATCATGCCGAATCCGTCGTGCGGGCCGCTAAATACTGCCGGATAATCACTAGGCGGTCCTAGCGGATCATCTTCAAACAAAGTTGCCGGGCCAGCAATGAACTTTGTTTCTTCACGTTCTCTTCGTGTCTTCGGATTAACTTCGTCCTGCCAAAATCTTTCAAAAATCCGAAACGTGACGATTTCCGCGAACCGTCGATCGGCGCAAAAGTGCCATTGAACTGTCGGATAGCGATGCTGCCATGCGAGTACAGTTCGAAACAGCGTCTTGCCGTTCTCGGCGGCGGTTCGCTTACCCCATTCCGGTGCGTTCGCCACAAGATCGCCGAACGAACATTCAATGACAACGTGGCCGTGAGGGATTTGACTTAAATTCAATAACTCCCGCTCGAATCGCTCGCGACGGGTAACGCCGGTCCGCTTGCCGTCGTCGTCGGGCTTGCCGCTGCGACCCCAGCCTAAAAATGTGCCATGAGCGTCGTCCATCGACTTCCGTTCAACGTGACAACGGCCAACATGCCCCTTAATCGCATAATCCCCCAGCGAATCAGGGTGACGTCCGAGACATTGCCATTCGTAGGGTACGATTAGCGGGCGGTTGTCGCGGTCCGAATCGGCGTTAAGTCCCTCGAACGTGTAGGCGTGTTCTTCGGCGGAATCGATCAAAATCGTGAACGGGTTGATTAGGCCGACGTCGAGCTGCTGGCCTTCTTCTAAAGCATCCGCGAATTCTTCATTGCCAAGGACAACGCCGATTTTGGATCTGTCCAAGTTCGCTTTCCAATGTTCGGGCGTGGCGTCGTCGCGGAGTGTGAGATTTCGGGCCGCAAGACAGAGGCGGAGATAGTCGAGCGTCGCCGGACCGATGCCATCGAGCGAGAGAACCATCGACGGGGCGACGGCTTGCCAATCTTCGGGCGTGGCAATGCCGAAATGGTTTTTTAGGAGTTGAATCTTGGAATCGAGCATCGTTGTTGGCCTTATATCCGTAAGTCCGTGGCGTGGTGTGTTGTCTGCTGCTTAGCTATTACTTGAACAAAGGAGTGCTCCGCAATCGCGACAACCATAAGCTAGGTTGTCGTCCCAAAGGTTATTGCTTCCGCAATGCTTGCAACGTCCGGTGTAGTGGCCGGTTGGTTCATTGTTTGGATTGCGTGGGTTGTATGCGGATCGTCGCGGTTTATGCGTGACGATTGTTTCGCTTCCATCTTTGTGGACGATGATTGTTCTGTCGCTCATCTGCTCGTCTCCTTTTCAATTGGCTCCCACTCAATTTTCCCACTCCGAAATCTCCCCAGTACCGTCTGGCACTCCACAACTCTCCTCGCGGCCATTGCGTATTTCGTTGTTCCCGGTTCTTCGCGTTCAACGATCTTGTTTTGCATTCGCATTTCGTCGCGGATCAGCTTGCCAAGCCATTGCGGCTCGGTGCCGTAAAACGCGACGACTTTGCGGGCGCGGCGTGGGGTCTTGTGGGCGGTGAGGTTGTATTTGCCGGGCATGGGTTGTCCTTAATCGCCGGAGTGCCTTGATACAAATTCCTCTCGCTCCGATTCTAGGTCCGCAACCTTTTCGCGTTCCGCATCGAGCATGTGTTGTAATTGTCGATTCTTCTCCTGCTCTTCGTAAATCTTGCCTCGAAGATTCGCCGTCTCTTTCAGTAGATCGTCGCCAGTCTTAACGCATTCAACTTCGTAGCGTTCGCTGCTCCAAACTCCGAAAATCGGAATCTCTTGTCCGTCGGGAACAACGTCAAACGAATCATGCCACAACGTCAGCAAAAACGAATCGCGGCGAATATCGTGGTGGATCGCAACGACTTCTGCATCGGACGGTAAGAGGTCACTCGGCTTAACGATGGTCCTTGGAAAGAACGAATTGCATTCTTCCGGCTTGCTTTCGATCTTCATCGCCGTTTCTACGAAAAATAAAATCGTGTCATGGTCGATGTGATACTGCCGATATTTTCGTTGTAGTTTCGTAGTCATGGTTGTTGTTGTCCCTTCTGTGAATTCGCCAGTGCCAATAAAACCCGTTGCATCGATTGAATCTTCTGCCGACACAACGCCACTTCTCGAACAGTTTTCTTTCGACTGATGACGCCTTGGTGGTAGCGGATTTCGTCGCGACACATTCGAGCAACAACGGCAATTTCGTATTGACTCCATTGCGTTACTCGACTTCGCTGGCGTTTCTTCTGCTCGATCAAGACTTCGCGGACTTCTTCCGGTGTTGAAAATGCAATCATTGCGGAGTGAGGTTCCTTTCGGTGCGGGTGTGTTGCTCAATCCATCGAGCCGGCCAACGTGTGCTCGTCGCTAGTCTCGGTCGCAAAACCGAAAAGCCCTTCGCTCTCTTTTTGGTTCTTCGCTAGTTCCAAGTTCTTCTTGGCTTGCTTGTAATAAGCCGGTTTCAACTCAATGCCAACGCCGCGACGGTCGTTGATGACTGCACCGTAAACCTCGGACCCAACGCCCATAAACGGCGTAAGAACGATTTCGCCGGGATTGGATCGCAACACAACGATTCGCTCGATTACGTCGAGTTGCAACGGGTGAACGTGCTTTTCGTCGTCCGGTTCCTTGGATTCTTTGTAAGGCAAAACGCGACTGATTCGCACGTCGTCCCAAAACGCCGACGCGTACTGTCGCCAGATCCAATGGCTGTAGCGATTCTCGGTTTGCTTGCCCTTCCATCCTCGGTACTTGAGTAAGTCGCCGGGAATTTCGCGTTCGCCCGCGTAGCTCATTAGGCCGACGGGATGGGCGATTGGAATCGGGTTTTCGCCGCGTTTGCGAAACAACAACAGATAATCCGCTGATGCAACATCGCACAACGATGAATCGTCAACGACCTGCTTGTGAGCAAGTCCCTTTGCCATCGTGCGAAGCCGAACGGCTAGCGGCTCTTTCCAGACGGCATGACGGGCAACAAAATCAAATCCGATTTTCTTGTGAAGCCGGATAATGTCGCCGGGAAAATCGTCGTAGCCTTTGCCGTTTGTCGCCGGAACGTCCATGCAATGTACGGCGGAAATTCGGCCAGGCAACGTGACGCGGTAGATCTCGTTGACAAGGAATTTGTAGTGCTGGAAAAACTCGTCGTAAGATCGGCAATTGCTCATGTCGCGCTCGGACGAACTGTAGTTGTATAAGCCGCAAAATGGAGGCGAATAAACCGATAAGTGAATTGACTCGCTCGGCAACGATTGCAGCACTTCGCAGCTATCGCCGTTGTAGATCGCGTGAGTGTCGGTAATTTCTTGATCGATTACAGCCATGTCGGTACGGCCTCCTTGCGGGGAAAGTTAGTTTCGTGGTTGATGTGTAATTCGTTGTTCATTTCTTGGACGATCGCCTCGAACATTCGCTCGGCTGCGGTGGCCTTACGTTGTAGATTTTCCATCACGTCGGATTCGCCTTCGGTCGTAATTAGATCGACGGTGACGGGCCGCTTCTGGCCGAACCGCCAGCAACGCCGGACGGCTTGGTAGTATTGCTCGAACGAGTGCGACGGGAAAAACGTCATGTGATTGCAATGTTGCCAATTCAAGCCGAGGGCTCCGATTTTTGGCTTTGTAATCAGTACGCGAAGATCGCCCGATGCAAACGCATTGAATTTTTCTTCCTTGCTTTCGTCGCTATCCTTGCCGCTGACTTGCCGCGAACCGGGAATCATTTTTTCGAGCATGTCGGCTTCGGTGTTTAGATGGCACCACACAACGGCGGGTTGGCCGGTGCTGACCTTATGGGCGACGGCTTCGCATCGCTCGTCAATCGTGTGCTTTCGCTCCTGGCGTTGTTCGGAGAGTCCTTTGGCTGGAACAACGAACAACATTCCCGGCATTGGCCGCGAAGCATCGACCGTCGTTAGATTGGTGATTAACTTCGGCAATTTGTGGTTCTTGTCACTGAAACCAAGATCGCTTGGCTTACGGCAAGCCCTGGCCCAAGAGCAAAGCCAACGCCAGAAGTCCCGCTCGGCATGGGCCTTGAATCGCCACTTCGAACCGTACCAAGCATCGTTAAATCGTCCGCGTGTTGATGGATGTAATGAATTTTGATCGTTCTTAAAGAACATTCCGAGCATGTCCATGTAACCGAGTCCGCCGATGGCTTCGGATGATGTTCCAAGTTCGATGTAATCATTCGGAGCGGCGGTCGCCGTACAAAGCAGTCGATAATCCATTTGCCGCATGAATTCGGTAATTGCGGCCTTGGTTGCTCCTTCAAAATTTTTCAAAATACTCGATTCGTCACATACGACACCGGCGAACTTTGACGCATCGAAATGATGGAGTTTTTCGTAATTGGTGACATAAACTTTCGGTGTTACGTTGTCGCTGTTATTGGTTCGCTCGCAGTCGATGCTAAACTTCTCGGCTTCTTTCGTTGTTTGCTGTGCGACGGCCAGCGGCGTTAAGATCAGCACGGGCAAGTTCGTATGTCGAACGATGTTCTCTGCCCATACGAGTTGCATCGGGGTCTTGCCAAGACCGCAATCAGCGAACATTGCCGCTCGACCTTTGCGAACCGACCACTCGACGAGGTGCTGTTGAAAATCGAAAAGCCAATCCGGTAGGAACGTCGGATTGAATCCAGCATCGTTGTTGACGTGCTGCTTCGACTTGATGAATTCGCGGTAGTTTTCGATTGTGTACATTGCTCGGTTGTTCCGTTCTTCTTTTCTGACTACGCCAACGCTTCTAACCAATCATCGGCGGTGATGACTTGTACGACGTTGTTTTGTGAAGTTGCTGGGTCGCTGTTCGTTGTTTCTGGGTTTACGTTGTCGTTGATTGATACAACGTTGTCTTGTTGCTCGACTTGTGCGATTTCGGATAATTCTTTTGCAAGAATTTCATCCAACAATGATTGATCCTGAATCGCTCGCTGCCTGCGAAGTTCTCGTTCTTCCAAAATCAACTCTTTCAAGAACGTTTTGCGTGCGGCTAGTGATGACTTGCGGCAGTAGCTATCGGCGGTTGCCTTTTTGCCGATCAATAGACAGAGTTTCTTGGCTCGGCTGATCGCGGTGTAAATCCATTCCCGCGAGCAAACCATTTTGGCTCCGGGGTACTCGTCAAGCATGACGATGGCGACGGGCCATTCTGAACCTTGGGATTTGTGGCACGACAACGCATAACCAAGATCCCAACTACAACCGGTGCTTGTTTTCTCGTCGTTGTCGTTGTCTTGGTCGCTTCCAGCGGTCAGGGTTTCTTTCGATTTCCCCTTCGGAATTTTGATAATCCGCAGCGGGTTCGTGAGCTTGGCAACGGTCAGCGATTCATCGGCGGATAGCACTTCGGCAAGCTCGCCGTTGGCAACGAATACCTCGCCTTTGTCGTTTTGCTGGACTTCTTCGCCGGTCGCGTTGTCCTGGGGGGTATTAGACTTCGCTATGTCCCAGTAACTTTGATCGATCTCAAAAAAACCATTTTTCGTGTTTACGATCTTGTCGCCAACGCGAAAATGACTTCCCGCAACGGCGGGATTCTCATTCAATTCCCGTTGTAAAACTTTATTAAGATCCTTCCGGCTCAACTGGCTTTTCGCATTCACCGGTACGATAATCTGACAGTCCCAAACGTGGTTTAATCCCTGCTTCTCGGCGTGGCGGACTGCCCATAACATTGTGTTGATTTGGTCCGCGGCGTTGTCGCATGGCATAACTTTAAGATTCTCTTTTGCCGCAATGTTAATCTCGGGCGAATCGCTCCATTGCCGGCGTTCTTTGATCGCTTTACAAACCTGAACGATACGGCCGCTGTTGCGCCGCACTTCGGTCAATTCGCCGTAGGCAACTCCCGCGGCAATCATGTCTCGGAGCGGGGCGCCGTGGCCGACTGGTGCGAGCTGGTGTACATCGCCGATTAGCAAGACGTGACAACCAGTGCCGCGGGCCGCAAGCAGACTCCGCATCAAGTCTGTGTCGATCATGCTGGATTCATCGACAACGATAAACTTGAACGACAACGGATTCTTCTCGTTGTGCGTGAATCCCCATGTCCCGTCGCGGTCGCCGTCCTCGGCCGCTTGTGCAACGCCGAGTAAAGAATGAATTGTTCTTGCTCGAAGCTGAATCCCGTTGGCCTGCATCGCCTCGGTAACTCGAACCGCTGCCTTGCCTGTAGGAGCGCAAACAGCGATGTTATTCGATCCGTACAACGTCATGAGCGTGCGAACCACGGCCGCGGCCACGTAGCTTTTACCGCTACCGGGGATTCCGCCAAGTATGCCGATCACGCCTTGCAACGTTGTCGCGATTCGCTCGCGTTGGTGTTCTTCGCCGTCCGGGCCGGTCTTGGCCAGAAAATCGGATCGTTCTAGGATCGCATCCCAAACGGGTGTTTCTTGCATCGCTTCGACAACATAGCTGGCAACGGTCCGCTCGCTCCGGGCCTTCTTCGCCTCGGCAATCCAGCGAGTTCCGTTGGCATATTGCAGGCCGTTGTGCGTCGAATAGACAACGCGTTCCTCAAGCATCTTTGCTCGCTTGGCCAGCGTTAAAGCTTTCTCGGGTTCAAGATTCGCTCCAGCGACGTTTGCTCCGATGCCTTTGATCGCCGTTTGAACCGGATGCCATGTGTGGCCTTCGGTGTTCGATGCGATGGAATACCACGCGGACAACGCTTGGCGTTTCAGTTTGCCCGGTGGTAGTTGCAATTGCAGATAGAGCGAATCACAACGCTTGAAGCCGCAATTGCGGAATGCCATCAAGGCATATGGATTGCGGCGGATCACGTCCACGCCAGCGTTGCCCCAGACTTTTAGGACTTTCTTGGGCAACGACTTCGGGAAGCCGCGGCCTTCGAGTAGTTCTACGAGGTCGATTGAACAATTCTCTAACGCCGATTGATCTTCCAAATACTTCGCCGCTTCCTGGGCTTTCTCTAAACTGACGCCGGACAACGTAGATACAACGACGTCGGGTTGTTCTCGGGCAACGCGAACGGCATCGGCTCCGAACGTTTCCCACAACTTGCGGGCGCGGGCTGTGCCGAAATTGGGGGCGGTTTGAAGATACTTAATAATCCCGGTTCGATTGTGCGGCGTGCAAAGCGTGAACGTTTGGAAGGTGAATTGTTTTTCCCTTTGCTTCGTCCGCTTGTTGGTGTACTCGGTCCACTTGCCATAGAAACGGTATTCAAGTCCGTCGCAGAGTTCGTCGAGGTCTGCCGGGCCTTTGACGGTAATTGTGCCGAATTCGTCATCCAGCTCTCTAGGTAACGAGTCCATTGCGTCGTCAATCGCGTCAACGTTGTTAAAGTCGATTGCATCACTTGCCGGTCGCTTCCTCAACACTTCCGCAATTACCGTATCCGATTCGCTCGGATCTTTCGCCGCAAAACGGAATCGCTCGCCGCGGTATGTTGCGGTGATTTCGATTAGCTTTGTCGAGCTGTCGGCGGTGTTGTTGGAAAATGACATTACAACGTTCGTGCGGGGTGGTCTATGAGTCCGGTCTTACTTCTTACGCCAGTTTCGCTCTCTTCGCCTCTGCCGCTGCTCGAATGTTGCAAGTAATACAGAACGGCGTGACGCAGATATGGTTTTCGGGACAACGATATGTCTGGGCCGCTCCGGTCTGATGAAAGTTCGCGTTCACCTTTGCCATATACGTCAATGCGTCTTGTTCGGCGATGCGGTGCGGTGGTTTCTTCGCGACTTTGATGTGTTTGCGTTTCGCTTGTGCTCGTGACGTTGTTTTCGTTGCTGTTTTTGGTTGGCCGAGTTTGCTCGTTGTTGCTTTGCGGATCATCGCGTTTGCCTCGCTTGGTTGGTTGCCGTGGGGAATAGCGACTGCGAGTCGCTGCTACAGTTTCAACTGATGTTTTTCAACGTCGTCCAGTCGCTCGCGGTCTGTCATTGCGGCGGTTCGCTCAATTGCTTGGCGATAAGCTGCGGCCCATGCTTCGGCCTGTTGCTTGGTCGCTTTGCTGTCGGGGACGGGGTAAAGGGCGTTGCGGATTGCCCACGCTGCAACGTGGCAAGCTTGATAAGAACAAAGGTCGCCGATCTTGCCGGGCATAAGGACTGCTTTGTGAAGTTCCTCGAAGGCATCGCAAATCAGCCTTTGCCGTTCGGCTTTGGTTCGCAAGCTTTTGGCAAGTTCAATAAGCCAAGTCGTTGTGTTGTTAAGAGCTGGCTTCGCGTTGATCTTGCTCGCTGGCTTTGTTTTCTTCGTCTTGCTCATGGTCGATCTGCTCGCTTCAAAGGTTAAATTTGCACACGAAAAATCCGGCTGCCACGCTGTAAGGAGCAAGCAAACAACGTGACAACCGGACCGAGAAAGGGACTCAACGAAAGTCCCTGTACACCAGACTTTTTACAACTTCCAATCGCCGCCGGCGGCAACTGTGGCGTTCGACGTTGTGCCGGTCGATCCGGTCGCCGTTGTGCCGCGTGCCGGGTTCGCGTTGTTCGGATCGGGCGTTGTCGCCGGATTCGGTGCCGTGCGGGCCGGGGCTTTCGCGGCGGCTTTCGTTGTGCCGTTGCCGTTTGCCGGGGCAGTGGCATTTGCAGCTGGCGCTGCAGCGGATTCCTTGCCAATCAAACGCAACGCAACAACGTCCTTCGGGACTGCCGCGACTTTCGGATCATCGACGGCGTAGATGTTGGCCCAAGCGATTTCGAGATAACCGGAATCGTCGTTCTTCGGCACGATATTGACAACAACCTGTTTTTGCAACGCATCGGCCAAGTTGATTTTCACTGACTTGCCAAGTTGGTCTTTGGTCACAAGTCCGGTGGCGATTAGAAACGCGGCTTGCTTGGCCTTGTTCCATTTGATCGCCCCTTCTTTTTGACCTGGCCGTGCACTGAACAATGTTTGTTCGTAAGTGCATCCTCGCTGCGTGCAAACGCCATTGGCTCGAACTGTACCGTCCAGCACTTCAAAAGTTGGCTTGAAACCTTCTATGAGTGCGTCGTTTCGGTCGCGTGGCTGTTCGTCAATTTCGGTTACAACGCAATGGTAAAATCCCGGTTCGGTCACGCGGTTGCTGGTTGGCAACGACTCGGGAAGTTCAAATTCAAATGACATGGTAACGGTCCTTTCTCGTGGTACTGAAGAACTAAAACGGTGAAAAAACTACGTTGGTTGCTGTTCTAACGCTCGTTGAATCTCCATCACTTCACTTAGCATGTCTTGCCAAGTCGGCGGGTATCCCAACGTTTCGATTCCAACTCGCCAAACTCGCTCGGCTCCGTGCTGTTCGGCCAGCGTGGCTAACATCGGATCTCTTCAAACGGCCAATTCGCTGGCTTTGACATACAACGCCTGAATCAACTGGGCCGCTTCGCTGATCGACAATTCGGACAACTTGGATTTGCCCATGCCTTGCAGCTTGCCTTGAATCTTTGCCGGAATCTGCGGATCGGCTTTTTGAATGTCCGTCAACAGCGAACGGATTTGGCCAAGCTGGACTTCGGTGCATGGATCGGTGTCGGCGGCGGACGTTGCCTTGGGGTCAAGCTGCGAAGTGCCGACTTCGACCTGGGCAGGAGTAACGCTGGCGACGGGTGCCGGTTCTTCGGCGGGCTGCTCGGTCGTTGTCTGTTGTGGTTCGACAACCTCGGCATCGACAACAACGGGGGCCGGTGCGGCTTCAATCGTTGTCGCGTTCACTGTCGCCGTGGCGGTTGCTTTGCGTGGTTTCGTCGTCGCCGCTGGAATCGCTGCAACGTGAATCGGTTCTTCGCCCAAGTCCTCGGGCGCATAGACGCCGGCGACGATCTCCGGGGCAATCATGCGAATCCCGCGACTGATGCAACGTGCTCGCAACATCGATCCGGGGTCTTTGTCCCAGTTCGATTTGTCTTTGACGAGTCCGGCTTTGCGGGCCTGGTCAATCGAGTAGGCAACGGTAATCGTCTCGTTGTCGTAACTCAGTTCGAGCGTTGCCCGTTGCCCCTCGTCGCCGATCTCAAGCCAGCGATGACGTCCGCCAGCTTTGCGAAAGTTCGCGAGCATCGCATCGGCACGCATCGAGATTTTGCCTTCGATGATGTGATACTGTTTGCAAAAGTCCGTCGGCGTAATGCCTTCGCAAATGCAGGTCATCGCCAAGACCTGGCCTTGCTGGGCGTTCTTGCATCCGAACATTCCCGAATCGGCAATTGACTTGCCGAACTGTTCGACGAATTGCAGAGGGTTGTCGATACGGTTATAGACTGACAACGCGGACGAATTGCCGCCTAGTCCGACGGGGACTGTTAGGGCTGTGGGGCGAATCGTTGCGTTGCCGCCATATGTTGCCGTGACTGGCTCCGTTCGATTTGTTGCTACTGCGGTACTCATGGGTTGTTCCCTTTCTCGGTGGAAACTGACAAAAACAAAACTTGATCAATGCAGGAGGCAGGAATTGAACCTGCTGACCGATCGGCCTCAACGGCGGACCGGCCAACGCCAGCACTCCCGCTGTCCCTAAACCACAACTCCCGTTCTGATCGCGACTTGTTCCGTCATGTTCACGTCATTCTCCAAGTACCCAATCGCCTTGGGCCGATCGCTCTCCCACAATCCGGCAAAGTCCTTGCCGCTAACTCCCTCGGTCTTCTGTCCGCAACCAAGAGCCCTCGCTACAGTGTCGAGCTTCTCGAATTTCCCGTAAGCTCCGCACGACCAAACTTGCATCAAGTCCACAAATACCGAATCCCAGTAGCGGCCTTTGTCGAGCAGCGTTTTCGGAACATCGACGCTGTTGATCCACGAACGGCGGATTAGGAACGGCA
>JACCDR012242712.1_pt1 | contig 18772 bp, 15 predicted proteins | sample 7446431 | NCBI WGS metagenome assembly JACCDR01 (sample SAMN15323443, study PRJNA562643) | freshwater metagenome | isolation source: river surface water | place: USA:Blue River Watershed | collected 2017-08-17
AAGGTATTAATGCAAAAAGGTTGCACAGGATTCCTGTACGACGAAATGGATATGCCAACTACCAAAGATGGAATTCGACCAGACATGATTTTCAATCTCCTTTCCTTGATCACGCGAATGACCACGGGAGTCATATTCGAGGGCATGCTGGCCAAACTGAGCGCGCACATTGGCGCAACTACATCGGCTACGATGTTTCAGAAGGTAGATACAGATAACATTGCCGAGATGCTCCAATCATATGGATTCAATTACAATGGTACAGAGCGCTTGTACAATGGAATGACTGGTCAGTATATGGATAGCCTGATCTTCATGGGTCCAATCTACTATCAGACTCTTCAGAAATATACAATCGATACGATCGCCGCCAATTCATTCAGTCCGACTGACTCAGTCACAAGACAAGCACTTCAAGGTAAGACATTGGGCGGTGGAGTGCGTCTTGGATCTATGGAGACAAGCTGTCTCAGCGTGGCCAGTATGAACTTCCTTCAGGAGAAGATGACCAGACATGCCGATGGTATTGATATGTATGTCTGCGATAATTGCGGGAATCGCGTGTCTGTAAATGAAGAGAAGGGCGTGTATAAGTGCTTAGAGTGCTTGGATGCTGCGCGTATCTACAAGGTCCAATCGACCCACACAAGTAATCTACTTCTGAACGAACTGCAGACCATGTCGGTTGGATCTCGCATCAGACTCAAGCCAGCCGTTTATGAACGTATTGATTCGGAATATTGCGAAGCGTAGATCAATATATCGCATGTATAAATGTTTTTTTGTCATTCATTTGATCAATTCAGAAATAATTTTACATACAACAATATAAGCACCATGCCTTTCCACGCCGTTCTCAACAAGATCAACACTGCCAAAAACTGGTTCATTCTGGCTATCATCTCCTTGATAGTTTTGATTTGCTACGACTTCTTGGTGATCCAGAAAAAAACTCAGCGTGAGGACCTAACCAACTGGTATCTGTTGGACATCACATTCGTGATCATTACAGGATTAGCTCTCCGACTCGCATCATTTGCTAATAAGCAGGATACTATCTCAGAGTCGTAGATCAAATGATACGAATTCGCTTATGCGTGCTCAAGATCTCCATTAATTGATGTAGTTCTCTATAGAACTGCTGCTGCTCATCCGATCGCAATAGATAGATACTATTTGTAGTAAGCTCCTGCTCGCGAGTCGGCATGCTTGTATAGGCACATAGAAATGCACCATTCGCGAATGACAAAGAAAGGCTGGATCCATAATGGACATTGATATCTGAAAATAATTCTAATGGTGTATCATGCGCACATAGTGCTCTTAGCTTCTCGCGCAGTTCATCTATCTCAATGTCCTTATCATTAATGAATATATGTTGATAGTGTGTGCGCAGAATGCACATATTTTTATGCTCGATACTAACAGTCAGCACATACTTATCTGAATCGCATGAGAAGTCCAGAGATAATTTCATATTGACAAGTGCATATACTTACATGGTCTTATTTATATACATCGACTGGCTAATCTTTTTTTGCATCTGACTACAATCATAATCTTCATATACAAGCGCACTGCCTCTATCCTTATATGCCTTGATACGTTCGGGATGTTGTCTCTTGATTGGCATGCGCATGTCGAATATGTCCAGTATCTGCCTTTCTATAGTCTGATCCGAGCCAAGTCTGAACACGCGATTGATGATCTGTTCCATATTGGTTCGCCGCGGAGTAGTCAATACAAGGCAATCCATCTTCTCTATTGAGACTCCAGTACTCGAGTACTGATATGTAGTCAAGATGATATTGGATAGATCATTAGCAATCTGGATTGTCTCTTCGGATGATCCACCATACAAGACTACCTTTCGGTTTGCTTCGGGTAGTTCTAAGTTGAGTGGCGAATCGTGCGATTCTTCTGCAATCAGATCATATAAGTGTTCCAAATGCGATCGCCGATCGCTAAATACAAATACACAATGGCCCTTTTTGGATAGCTCAAGTATGCGCCGGACCAACAGTTCATTTCGATGTGGATCATCTACCAATGCCTGGATGATCGATTGATAGTCGATCACACCATCATCTCGTACCTTGAACTGAACATGCTCGTCCAGACCATGGTACTTGATCATGGTGGCGGTTGATGTGAATGCATCTTGGGCCGGAGCGTATCCTTCAAGCTGACTGGCTTCGAGTATCGGCCCGATCCATGAGATATGGATCTTATCTAATTTGTCCTCGCGAATGCTTGGAGTGGCACTCAATCCAATAGTAAATCGTGAATGGATTCTCTGAAAGGCCTTGCGGAACTCTTTGGATACGTACATCTGCGACTCATCGAATATGGTAAGGCCTATCTGCGCAAATAGATCATCCACTCGAATCGTAGTAGTCTGTTTGATATACTTGACCGCCTTCCCCACATTTGGAATCGGTAGCTTAGTAGTCATAGTTATTTGTTCGAGATCGGCTACTGAATTGATCACGCCCACGATGATGTCGCCATCCAGCTTGCGCTTACAGTACAACTCGCCGACCGTAGCAGTCGGAATCCATTTGTTCAATCGCTTGACCCACTGATTCAATAGATAGGTATTGGGCACTACGATCAGAGTCTTGCGCTTGATCTTGCCAATCAAATCAAGAGCACAGAATGTCTTTCCCTGACCCGCGCCCAATTTGAGTGTGATTCCATTGAACTTGCGTTCCTTGTCTCTGAATATATTCAATATATGCTCAACAACCAGTTGTTGGTTGGGATTGCTTTTGCCTACGTACTCATGAGTCATGCGCTCGCCAATGGATAGATCAACTGATACCTTGTCTATGTATCCCTTGGACTTCAGTATATCAAGACAGAATCGAGGTAGCTCTAACACATTGCCTTGAGGAGATCGCGCGATTGAAAACATTGGCGTGCGTACTGGTATCTTGGTATGGCGATCAATAGTACAGATAGTCATCTGCTTCTTGAGTTTGAGCAGCGCCTCATTGCCAAACCGTTCCACAAATTGCTCAATACCTAAAGCAATGCCTCGCTCACACACCAGAACGTCCATTGCTATATATTATGAATAGTATGGTCAATTAAATACTGAAAAAAGAACGAAGCGTTATAATTATTTACCCACTTGATCGATAGATAACGACGTCTGCGCGGATGCTACTGGAGCGGCGGTTGGTGGCGCGGATGCTACTGGAGCGGCGGTTGGTGGCGCAACTATTGGCGTTGCTACAGGTGTGGATGGTACTTGGGCGACTATTGGCGTTGCTACAGGCGTAGGAGCGGTTGGTACTGTAAATGGGTTTGGACTATTCTGAAATGATATCTTGGCCGAAGGTGCTCCTGAGCGAGCTCGTCGCTTGACAACCATTGCGACGATTGCTGCCAAGATGATAAGTCCGATCAGAGTAAGTACCCACGTCCATACTGACGTAGTAGCCGATGACCCATCTGATATAGGAGTTGCTGTAGAGTCCGATCCGGAAATCAATGCGGAGATCGATGCGATGATCGATGGTTTTGGACAATGATTAGAGAATTCTGGATGGTCTGGATTGGACTTGCACCAGTTGTTCTTGATATCGGTTAGCTCTGGATACTTAGCCATATCTGTGGTGCAGTTCGATCCATAGATATTGTCTGATTGGGCGCAATGGGCCAGCGCTCCAGTCTTGCAGGCATCGAGAAGCGGCTTAGGGGCATTTGGATTGGAGCAGGCGGTGGCACAATTGACTCCACTGAAGTGTTCAAGTTCTGTACTATGGCGAGTATTGCTCTTGAATGCGCGATTCGCAAAGGAAGACTTATTCCAGTTAGCAGGATCCGCGCACTTTTGTACGCCATATGCGGTAGTGCAAATGTTCTTCATGCTGTCCGCGTTGTTGGCAGAGAAGCCTCCATGGTATCCTTTGATTACTCCGCCTGCACTGGTCATAATTTTGTATAGCTGAGCATCGCTCAGAGTCTTAGAATCAGTATTAATCTTATTACGATAGAAGTGGAATCCGACTACATACTCAGCATACCCGCGCATAGACTTAAATCCAGAATCAGCCACATAATCATTTAGAATGATTTCATAGTTGGGATCATTACGCATAGCGGCAGTAGAAGGATTCACTGTGGCAATATCGCAAATGGCATTGAAGTCTGTAGAAGATACATCAAGCTGATTGGATGCGATCAAGTTGCCATAATCCTGCGCACATGCATCTACATTGTTCGCGCACAATGCCTTATAGTCAGCATCCTTAAGTGTAGATCCAGTTGATCGTCGGTATGCAATCCATGCCGCAGTAGAGATCAGCCTATATACAATAACGGTACCATTGGTCGATGCATTCGAACTGTTCATAGTCCAGGTCTGTTGTTCGAATGGCGAGGGTGTAGATGTAAGCATCTTGATATCAGGAGTACTCAATACTTGCATAGCTTCATTTGTACTAATCGGAGCCAGTTGCGAAGGGAAATTGATATCGCAATACGTGCGAAAGTACTTCCAGATAGTATCCGATGATGAATACGTAGCCGAGCTGACCGCAGCTTGCGTACCTTTGACTCTGAGATCGTTCGTATCAAAATTCACAGACCAGACCGTAGGAATCCCATATGAGTTCTTATATATGAGCATACCAACTGGAATGCCAATCTGGCGAGTATCGACACGATCGTATAGTGGAGTCAATCCCATCTGACTCGCATACATAGAACTCCATGCTGATCCAGCAAATGGCTGGACGATGGGCGATACTACTACTGGTTGAATCTTGTAGGCATTCAAGCCATTGCTTGTCCAGATTGGAGTCCAAGTTGAATTCACACCGACTTGTGCGAATAGCACCACAGTACCATTGTTGTCCAGAGTAAAGGCGGTAGATACATTGACATTCGTATTGGTCGTCCAAAGAGTTTTAGCCTTTGTCTGATCTTGGTAGATGACAGCGGCGCCTGTGCGTGTGATTGAGAGTACTGCATTAGAATTACCATATGTAGCAGATGACCACATAGCTGCTTTAGTATCAGTCTTATAGACAACCATATTGCCATCGCTCTGAAATGCCAAGAAGTAGGCCCCATTGGGCGACCAGCGATACGCCTCTTCGCTTGCTAAGTAGTCCGATCCCCAGATGAATGTATTGTTTGGAGTATATCGAAGGTATTGGTTATTATTTCTATCCACATAGAACTTGCGCAAGTAGAGCAATTGGGGCTCAGTTAGTTTGCCAGAATTATTCGCAATCGCAGCACTAATCTGATCCATATGAGATTGATCGGTTGGAATTCCATATGTCCTATTGGACCGAATAGTGTTTGGAACGGTAGAAGAGCCAATCGTTCCGGCAGATGCAAGTGAGCATACGACTGAGAATTTGGGATCCAGTTTGATTAGACTGGACTCTACCTCTGTAAGATTGGTCGGACTGGCAGTAGCGCAATAGGTCTGATCGTAAGGATTAGCCGGATTGCTACAGATACGAGTACGCATATTGAAATCAACTAAGCGCTGGAGATTGTCTGGAAGCGAGGCAGTAATCATACTCGTACAAGCCTTGTCAGTTCGTAATCGATTACCCCGCATACAGTAGTTGATCAGTATCAATTGACCATCAGAACTGCTTATGGACAGCCCACCCGAGTAGCCCAGTCCTGCAGCTTTAGCCAAGAACCCAGATGTAAGGAATGCATATGCACTATCGGTCAGGTTTGCATAGTCGCCAATATACCATAGAATCTGCTGATAGTCGGTAGCTGTAAATTGATAATTAGTCCCATCGGAATCAGTATATATTAGAAATGGATTCTGGAAGCACCAGTTCTTGGAATCGCCTGCCTTAGTCAAATCCGCGATAGGATTCATATCCGGCTGACCTTGTCCGCTCGTATTCAATAAGCGCCAGCCATGGATACACTGCAAATTATTAGCATCGTCGGTATAGAGTTTGTTCATAGAATGACTTCCAAGGACCATACTCGCAGAATTGCTTGCAGTCTTGCTCGCCAATCCTGCATTTACTGCTACAAGCGCGCCTCCAGGCAGTACCAATAAACTATAGTCGCTCATCCCAAAGTATGCATTACCGTACGTTTCAGATGACGCAATTGGACTGCCGCGCCCAATAACTTTCTCTGTAGGAGTAGAACCAGATAATATCTTGGCGGCATTCAGAGTATTCTTATTGATAATGGCCTTGAATAGTTGGGTATCACTCAGGGATGATAGGTTGATAGATAGAGAATTGGCTTTGGCAAAATTACTTACGATGGTATTTGCAGTGCTGCGGACATTTCCGAAGCTTCCGGTGGGAATAAAGGCTTGAAGCACCCCGTTGTATTGAGAATCCTGCGACATCGAAGTAGAGGGATTGCCATAAATGACTACATTTCCATCTGATTGTACGAACAGATAACAAGTAAGTATGTTGTCGGCATTTGCCGCCCATGAACTTGCAGTCATGACCTTATTCTTGGCAGACATTAGATCGTCTGAGAAGAAAGGAAACTCATACACATTCAGATTGCCACCTTGAGTCAAGTGCAGCTTGTACTTGTAATCCTTCGAGTAGATCCACTGACCGGCCGGAAGGATTGAGCCCTTTGTCAGTCGATTCGAATAAAAGTACTGATTGTTCATAACAGTACTACTATTCGTAGTCACAGAAACAATCTGCTTCATCGCAGTTGCAAATGCTGTAGAGTAGGCCAGGTAGAAATCCAGGCGAGAGGGATTTGCCATCACACCATTGTGCATGTAGAAATCAAATTCAGTCAGGTACAACAACTTGAAGTATCGCGCGCCCGATCCACCTTTACCATCGCTACTCGCCACCAACCAGTTAGACCAATGGTATGGATCAGTATTGTTAGGCACCCGATACCCGAGCTTGGTCTGCAGATGATCCACAATCTCAGTTGCATACATAAGCATATTGATCTCCATAACACCTTTGCTATCTTGAGCAGTACCATCGCGCGAGTAGTTAGATACATTCTTATCGATATCGGTCCAGAAGTTGTAGTTCTTCGGAATGATCGTGTGTGTGGGATCCGCGCGTACGCCACAGTAAGCCATCCCGCGATCTGCATTCATATAAGAATTGCACTTGGTCAGATCGTCGAACTTGATCTGAATGCCCGGCATTAGTAGTTTGTTCAGATAGTTCAAGTACAATGGCTGACTATTACTGAAGTATCCAGTATTGCTCTCTCCGACTGTAGTATCTGCAGATAGTCCGAGCTTATCAAATGGATACCAGTCCAGCGACATCACGCATGGATCGTACTGACCATTGCGAATCCAATTACTATCCATACCAATTGCGATCACATCGATAATCGGCTCGCCTCCGCTAATATCTACATTGCCGATCTTGAATGGCGTGCGATACTGCTTCTGGACAATATACGGAAACAGATCATCCAGCTTGCTACACTTGCTGCCATCGGACTTAACTATTTGCTTGAGAATAGAGACACTATCGTACCCCATGGCTACTGGCTGATATATATTGGACTGGACAAATTGGATCCATTGATCGCAGATATATTGACAATCTATCGATGTGTATTCTCATGATATACACATGGGTTCTTGCGCATATGGCAATCTTTTTTTAGTGTCCATAGTATAGCCATGTGCAATAACTCGCAGCCAGATGATCCAGAGCTACTTCTGTATCATCTCGACTTCAATAGATCCACCATCGAACAAGCACTTGCCATTACTGCCGAATATGTAGCTCAACACAAGCTCATCCTAACTGGAGGAACCGCTATTGATATGGCATTACGATCCAAAGGCACATCGATCTATGCCGATGATGCACTTCCAGATTATGATATCATCTCAGAAGACAATCTGCGCCACGCAACGGCACTCGCAGAGATACTCTGTAAGGATGGATACAAAGATATCAATGTGATCGGAGCAATTCATATCACAACAGTCCGCGTGCGAATCAAGAACATTACATTACTCGATGCCACGTACCTTCCGCCAAATCTCATGGAACGCATCCCATACCTCGACATTGGACAGTTCCGCGTAATCCATCCAGACTATCAAAAGATAGATCAGCGGTTGTCGCTTTCAACTCTACTTGCAGATACCGGCATATCACTCAACATATTCAATAGACTGAAGAAGGATATCAAGCGCAATCAGATCTTGAGAGAACAGTTTGGACTTGTAGATGATGGCACTCCAGTTCAAATCAAAACCAATCGAATACGAATACCAGTGGCCGATCTCAAGTTCAATCCAGATCATATGCAGATACTCGACAAGAATTGTTTCATATACACAGGCGATATCTGCATTAGTGGATTCGCTGCATACGCTTTGTATTATCGTGAATATGGCAAATCGCACAAGCCATTAGAAGGTACTGTCGATCCCGAAACTACTCTCACAGATAAAGAACTGGCTTTCGATCTACCTACTGATGCAGGCATTTCTCTGTTGAACTGCTCCGATCGCGTACGATATGTATTGGAACAGATCTCAGGCAAAAAAAAAGATGAGCAGGTCATGTACAACATGCTTGCCAATCTCAAGCCAATCACAGCAAGGGCGCCATTCAAGAATAGCTTCATTGAGATATCGGATACGTATGGGACGAGATATTCTTGTATCCAGTTGGAAGGAATGGTGGTCGCCAGCATAGATTATCTCTTAATGCAATTCTTGCGTGATCGATTCTATGGCGAGACTGAACAATTAAGGTACGCAAATACACTTTATTACAAGTCGCTACTCGCCATGGCGCTCGATCGACAACATGCGGTTGATACAAACAAAATATGGTATCCTACAATTAATACATACGGATTTGATATTCTGCCCGAGTATAAAGCATTTGGATTACAAAAGATTCTTGATCCGACCAGTGTGGCTACATACAAACCCAAGAACAGCTATCTCCGCGTTCCACAATGCATAAGCAAATCTAAATTTGATCCCGCACTCAGTCATTATTTCCAAATGGATGGGCTTCCGAACCCTCAAATTGAACATACTAATCTCAAGTGGATCTACGAACAAATCAAGCTTGCACCATCATCTACATAATCAAAAAAAGACAATCGATTACTCTGTGTAGAAGAGCTTCACATACGATAACTCGCGAGATGGAATAGTATTCATACATTGGTTTATAGCTATTTGTAGCGCATCGAATCGCCGAGCAAACTCGGACTTCCTTAACTGCAACTCGCCGCTCTTACTTTGTTGGAAGCAGCCCTTGGTAGTCTTGCCATCGAGTGAGTACTTATCTGGATTCAATCGAATGAATACGATTGGACGATTACCAAGATCAGAGAATAACTCCATTGTACGACGATTATCACAGATCGATTCATATCCAACATGCTGATCCTCATCGATTTCTACTATGATCGAGTGGGTCAAACAATCGAGCAAGCCATCTGGGCGGCGCTTCGAACATCCACCTGAGACTATACGATCGAGTACCATTTCTGGATGAAGCTTCTGTAGTTCGATCATGAATGCATGTTCCTTGACCTTATAGTTTCGGATGCGAGGATCATCAGGATGTAGGTAGAAATGACAGCGAGCACAATTTGGCTTGTACTTGCGATTCATTGAAGTAGAATCGCATGTTGTACATCGCTTAGATCTCACATCGAACATGCCATCACTTGCATGCTCCTTGCAATGTGTAGGCTTCTTTAGTTCAAGTCCAAATTTGGGTTGTTTCTGACAATTTGGATGCGCGCATCGCTTAGATCTCACATCGAACATGCCCTCACTCGCATGCTCCTTGCAGTGAGTAGGCTTTTTGATCTCGAGTCCAAATACGGGTTGCGTCTGACAATCTGGATGCGCACATCGCTTACTGACCACATCGAACATGCCATCACTTGCATGCTCCTTGCAATGTGTAGGCTTCTTTAGTTCAAGTCCAAATTTGGGTTGTTTCTGACAATTTGGATGCGCGCATCGATTATTGATCACATCGAACATGTCCTTACTCGCATGCTCCTTGCAATGTGTAGGCTTCTTTAGTTCAAGTCCAAATTTGGGTTGTTTCTGACAATTTGGATGCGCGCATCGCTTACTGACCACATCGAATATGTCCTTACTCGCATGCTCCTTGCAATGTGTAGGCTTCTTTAGTTCAAGTCCAAATTTGGGTCGTTTCTGACAATTTGGATGCGCGCATCGCTTATTGACCACATCGAACATGCCCTTAATCGCATGCTCCTTACAATGCGTAGGCTTCTTTAGTTTAAGACCAAATGTGGGTTGCTTCTGACAATCTGGATGCACACAATATCTGGGCATGGTATTTATAATTAGTATGGATCTAATCAATTTTGGGTAGAACTATCTATAGTAGTAACTGCATAATATCGATGTTGAGCTGATTACGATCCTTAACTATATGACTCGGATTTCCATCCAAATTATATGCAATGACGGTTGGGTATCCATCGATAGTATAAGCGGGGCTGTCGAGCTGTGCCCACTGCTTTAACATAGCAGAATTCTCACTGGCTTCCAAGACAAGGAACCCCGTATTAGGAAACTTGCTGGCAAACTGTTCATATGCGGGCATATACTGAATACAGTAAATACATCGATATGATTTGATCAATAATATGTATGCTTGCTTCTTAGGAATTCTGCTTCCAATAGTGCTCAGACTCTGAAGTATGAAATCGCTCGCCGATACTTGAATTGGCGCGTTCATGATATATATATTGATCTGGATATATTTGATCAAAAAAAAGCATTTGATTAGTCGGAGCAGAAGAGCTCAGGTATGGACATAATATTCATATCTTGATAGTGTATCAAGATGCCAAAATTGATTTATACATAATGATATATACACAATCTAAGTGCTATGTTTGCCAGAAAGATTTCATCTATGACTCAACGCCATTTGCGCCAATATAATCCATTTGTTGAGTTCAAATCAGATGTGCGCATAATACTTGATAAACATATTCAAATGACCAATATGATTACGATTACAGGATTTGGTGCAATGGGTGGTGGATTAGTAATGCTATACCAAAAAACAGAATCTGATAAGAAGGAACTTAAAGAAGATGTAAAAGAACTCAATGCCAAAATGGATAATAATACTAAAGAACTCAATGCCAAAATGGATTTGATTCTAACTCAGATATCCACACCAAAAAAAACTTGGTTCTAATAGAGAATGATTCTATTGAAAGTACTTTTTTTAAATAATGCATTTGATTACTCATGAAATGCTATATATCGTTCCATAGTAGTCTATTTGTAAGCGATCAAAATTGAGCTAAATCGAATACAATATATTAATTTCAATGTCAGATCAATTAATTGAATTTGCGCAGAAGCATGCGATCGATATAGATCGTTTGTATATCGACCGATTTTGGTCAAGCCTATATGCCGATAAGTGGATTCATATCGATAATGATATTGTATCATGGATTGGATATGAAGAACCCAGGACACGAGAGGGAAAGCGCTATTTACTCACCAAGTTGCGCACTCATTTCAAAGAAGATATCGATTTCAAATTGGTAGCGCTTAGTGATATCGATCAGTATGATTGTATTGCACATATTGATTCGAGTATGATCAATGCGCATAAGATTCTTATTGTCAATCCAGATGTATTCAAAGAGCTCCTATTAGGTATGAATACAAGCAAAGCTCGCCAGGTACAGAAGTACTACATAACAGTTGAACGAATGTGTCGAATGTATATGCATGAGCAGCTGGCTAATCAAATTGCTTGCGTACCAGAAGTGCCGCGTATGCGACTCGATCTAAATGAATGTGTGTATGTCGTGAGTAGTAATACATATGCGCAGAGTAATATGTATAAGATTGGACGAACTAAGAACTTAAAGGCGCGAATCTCATGTATGAATACATCTAATCCAGATAAAGTAAATGATCGACTTCGCGCGTTTCTGGTCATTAAATGCTTTGATAGTAAATCGTTTGAAGCTATGATTCATGCTCATTTGGATGCATATCGACATTCAGACTCAAAGGAATGGTTTTGCATTAACTACAATAAATTAATCAACGTGGTTGAGCACTTTCAACGATTCGCACAAGCATCTTGTGATATTATCAATGATATCGATCAAATGAATTTTGATCAAATAGGTATCGATAGCCAATTAGCAATCGAAGATGACCCAGAAACTAAACCTGCGCTTATCGAAACCAAGCCGCCAGTTGAAATTAATAGAACGGCTTCGGGCAAATATCAATGCGCTAACTGCAATCGAGTATGGGCAGCCAATAACTCATTCTACCAAAGACATATCCAATTTTGCAAGTAGTGCAAAATTGCGCGAGACCCATTCAATATACATTCACTAATGTACAAGATTCAAGATTGGATTCCTGAATCGATGTATCTTTGGGGAGCACTCTGTCGCAATCCAATGGCTATCGATTGGATCCATGCGAATCCCAATAAAGTCAATTGGAAAACTTTGTCAAGCAATCCCGCAGCGATTCACTTACTTGAAGCCAATTCACATAGAATCGATTGGTATGAACTATCGAGCAATCCCGCGGCGATACATCTACTTGAAGCCAATATCAAAAGAATCAATTGGTACCAACTCTCAAGCAATCTGGCAGCGATCAATTTACTGAAATCAAATATGATCAAGATCGATTGGGAGCAAGTATCAGCCAATCCAGGTATGATAGATTTGCTCGAAGCCAACTCAAATTGTATCCAATGGACATTCTTATCTGCGAATCCAGCCGCGATACATTTGCTTGAAGCCAATCCAGATAAGATCAATTGGATGATGCTTTCAAAGAATCCCGCGGCGATACATTTGCTCGAAGCAAATTTGGATAAGATTAATTGGTATCAACTTTCAAGTAATCACATGGCGATACATCTGCTCGAAGCAAATCTGGATAAGATCAATTGGTTTATGCTTTCAAAGAATCCCGCGGCTATGCATTTATTGAAAAATAATTTAAACAAAGTCAATTGGACTTGTTTGATGAGTAATCCCGCGATATGCGTATTGGATTATAAGATAATGCGTGAATCAACTGAGTTATTGCATAACGAAATGATTGCATATGTCTATCATCCAGATCGCATTGCTATGCACAAACATCACGGGCTACCAATCGAATATTTGCGTATTTATTGATTGTATTTTTTTAATCAAAAAAATAATTGTCTATATGCATACAACATTAGTATCATGCGCTAAACAATTGCGCAAAATTGCACAAATTCCCCTTAAGTATATCCGATAGCGATCGAATTAGTTCTATTACCTTACTTATCATGAATTCAGCTCAAGCTTACATTCAAGATCTTGCCAATAATTTGACTAAAATTACTCTGACTGACTTTTTCAAGTCTGTTCATGAACAGTTCTACTCGGATCAAGATATCTCTTTCATGGAAGAATTTCTTGAATGGACTCAACATGAGAATGAATTTGTGATTCATCATAGTAAGCTACGTCAGTATGGAATCATGACATCGACAGATGCCTTTGATGTCAAAAAGAAAATTGAACGTTTAGGATTAGTTATTGATAGAGATTACAACCTCCGACACGTGTCGGAGGTTAGAAAAGATAGAGGATCTGTGAAATCTAACCACTATTATCTTACTCCCGAGGGATTTAAGAAGTGTCTCATGCGAGCTCAGCGTCGAAATGATCAGCCAGTAGATCCAGTGATCTACTGCGACTACTACATATTACTCGAGAAGATTCATAAACTCTATACCGATTACGAATTGAAATATTTGACCAAATTGCTTGCAATGAAAGATGAACGCATTGATAATCTAACAAATAAGATTGATGAACAAACTAATAAGATCAATCAATTACTGAATTATGGTAATAAAATTACCAAGCAGAATGAAGAACTTATTGATCGTACCGATCATCTGCAAATCACTGTGGATATGACTCAAGATGATCTCGACAAGAGCTTACACTACAATAAAGAGATACTCAATCACTTAGTAGATAAGTCATACAAGAGTACGATCAATCCAGAGAACCCAGAGCAAATAACTCATTTTGCAGTATTCAGACCCAATGATCCTGACAATAAGAATACTATCTTGACAAGAGGTCAGCTTAGACGAGTCAATATGATGATAAGTAAATATGCAGATACGCATACTGTGCTAATCAATAGTACTTACAATGCGAATGCAATCAATCTGATTATCAATGCGAAACGCCATTATGAAGAATCGCGTGATGAGTATATCGCCCAATGCAATATTTCCATCATAGAACGCAATGAGCAATTGAAGAAAGAAATTGCTGCTTACAATCGAAAGAATAAATCCAATCGACGTAGTTATGTTGATTCAAAGCAACCCTTGCTTCGAATCAAAGACATTCCAATCAAGTTTGGAACGACATACATTACATACGAAGACAATCCGCATATCTCTTACGAAAAAGTGATTGAATCGATTATTGCAGTCAATATCAAGACACAAACAAGTCCTGTAGTATCGGAATCGAATACATCAGAAGAAGAATTTGATTCTGAGTCTGATCAACCAAATGACTCTGAATCGGAGTAATCTTTTTTGTAATCCAATTCGCTTTAATCTTAGGATGTGTATAGATATTGATGGAGAGAAATGATAAAAAAATGATTTGTCTATATACATACAACATTTTTCGAGTGCGCCAAGCGATTACGAAGAAGGCGATGTTGGTGGAAGTCGTCAGTTTGGTCTTCTCCTGAACGCGCCTCAAAACTCTTAATGACCTGATATCTTTGAAATTCAATCGACATACAATCGATCAGGCTTTGCTTCTGAGACAATTCCGAATTTGCTTTGCGCAATTGGGATTTGAGCAATTCGATCTCTGCATCCTGATCAGCTATGCATTTGTTCAGGCGATTTTGGATATCGCCAGCATTTGATCGTGATACCATTGTCTGTGATTTGTTCTTGCGCGAGTTCTTAGAGTATATAGCATTACTATCTTGAGTCAATAGCTCAAAGGCCACTGCGTCTGCTTTCAATACTTCAGCAAGCTTCTGCGCATCCTTTAGGTCATGTTCGTACTTACTTTTGATATGCATATGACAGAACTCCTTTTTAGGAGCTAAACTACATTTAGAGCCCTGTTTGGTGATAGAATTGCACATATGAACACTATATATCTTGGTATAGCGATATCAATTTGATCACACCATTTGCGCAAAATTTACTCAAAAAGCAACCTGCAGATTCAATTGAATGAATACAATTGGACTCGCCTATCTGCGAGTGCAATTTATAGTTTAGACGTACTCAGGCTTACTAAAATTGATATAGATATCTATAATATATACCGTATCATATACTTGTATCGTAATGATGAAAGGTATTCGAAACATTTCTAAAAAGACATATTCTGCGATGACCAATGGGATCAATAAAGAAGCCCTTAATATAGATATTGCGGCAATTTTTGAAAAGCAGTTGAGTCCTTATGTAACTAAGAATCATTTGAAAGAAGTCATGCTTGCCAATGGGCTCAAAGCTACTAAAGAAATGGCGGCGAATATGTGTAAATATCATGAAATGATGATTACCACTGAGAGAAATATGTTTTGGAAGTTTCTATCTACAGCTGGTGGATGCGCAGTTCTCTTAATGGGTATTGGTGGCTATACAGTTGATAAGCTTGACCAAAAGATTGATAAGACTAAAGAAGAGATCAAGTATGATATTCAAAAGCTTGACCAAAAAATTGATAAGACTAAAGAAGAGATCAAGTATGATATTCAAAAGCTTGACCAAAAAATCGACAATCTTGAAAAGAAGCTTGATCGAATCATCGAACGATGCTTCAAGTAAGCAGAGTGCATAATTCTTTTTTACATATTTTTTGTAATGCATTTCGCCTTAATCTTAGGATATTGATGTAAAATATATAGCACAATGGGTGATATTGTACATGCGATGATACTTGCGAATCAAAACCTGGTCAAACGAATTGGCAATAAGCCTAAGCCTAAGCAATATTGGCGAAACATTCCTGGTTGGATTAGTGTGTCATTAATGAATATGCATCTTACTGAGTATCGCCTGCATAATTGGGTCGATACTCGCAAGATCAATTGGCATCGTCTATCTGCAAATCCGCGAGCAGTTGAATTGCTTGAACTGAACTACAATAGGATTGATTGGAATTATCTATGTCTGAATCCAAATGCCATGCATCTAATTAATCATGCTCGCGAGGAGAATATCAATTGGAGATATCTATCCGCGAATCCATCAGCAATTGATTTACTCGAAGCTAATCCAGATAAGATTGACTGGGAATCGCTTTCTATGAATCCAAATGCAATTGACTTACTCCGAGATAATCCAGACAAGATCGATTGGTGTAATCTATCTCTGAATAGAGCAGCAATTGATCTAATCGAAACCAATCTGGATGATATCAGTCCGTACTATCTAAGTGCGAATCCTGCAGCTATCAAGATACTCAAAGCTAATCCAGACATGATTGATTGGAATTATCTTTCATTGAATCCCAAAGCAATTGATCTACTCAAGACTAATCCAGACAAGATCTGCTGGTATTCTCTTTGTAAGAATGCTGCGGCAATCGATCTGCTCAAAGCTAATCAAGATCGGATTTGCTGGGATCGACTTTGCTATAATCCCGCAGCGATAGATCTATTGTTGAGCAATAGGCACCGAATCAATTGGAATATTATCTCATGCAACCCTGCGATTTTTTGCAAATCTCATCCTGATCTAATCCCACATACTTGCATGCCCAAAAAAAAGATCCTATCAATGCATTGCTAATTGTAATATCATAAAAATCAAACTTACAATCGAGAAGCCAACTCACTGCAAACAAGGATGCATACTGTTCAATTAAATAGTACATTTCCTTGCTTACAGTGAGTTGGCTTCTCGAGTATGAGTTCAATGTGTATATATATTTGATATGAATTTATCAATTTCATCAAACTAATCCGAGTAGAAGAGCTTCACATACGACAACTCATGCGATGGCATATTGCCCATACATTGTTCAACAACAATTTGTAATGCATCGAACAAACTCAGACTTCATCAGGCGCAAATCGCCATTCTTACTCTGTTGGAAGCAACCCTTGGTAGTCTTACCATCGAGTGAGTACTTATCCGGATTCAATCGAATGAATATGATTGGACGGCGACCCAAATCAAAGAACAAATCCATCGTACGACGATTCTCACAGATCGAGATTCCCCAAAATTGATTTGTATATAATAATATATACTATCTAAGTACTATGTTTATCAGAAAGCTTTCAACCACGACTCAACGCCATTTGCGCCAATATAATCCATTTGTCGAGTTCAAGACAGATGTACGTACAATAATTCGTGATTTCAAAACCGATGTAAATAATACATTGGATAAACATATTCAAATGACTAATATGGTTACGATTGCAGGATTTGGCGGATTAGGTGGAGGATTAGTAATGTTATACAATAAGACTGAGACTGATAAAAAAGAACTCAAAGAAGATGCAAAAGAGCTTAATGCCAAAATTGACAAGATTGAAGCCAATGCAAAGGAGCTTAATACCAAAATGGATCTGATTCTTATTCAAATATCTAAACCAAAAAATTCTTGGTTCTAATAAAGAGACGACTCTATCATTTTTTCTGTAGCGTCGATAAAAGTATTTTTTTATACCTGATTTGGCCAATTAAGTATATATAATCAAATCGAAAAAATACAATCGATTACTCGGAGTAGAACAGCTTAACATAAGAGAGCTCACGCGATGGCATATTGTTCATGCACTGATCTACAGCTATCTGTAGCGCGCCGAATCGCCGAGCAAACTCAGATTTCATCAGGCGCAAATCGCCATTCTTACTCTGTTGGAAGCAACCCTTGGTAGTCTTGCCATCGAGTGAGTACTTATCCGGATTCAATCGAATGAATATGATTGGACGGCGACCCAAATCAGAGAACAATTCCATCGTACGACGATTATCACAGATTGATTCGTATCCTACATGCTGATCCTCATCGATCTCTACTATGATCGAGTGGGTCAGACAATCGAGCAAGCCATCTGGGCGACGCTTCGAACATCCACCCGAGACTATACGATCGAGTACTATCTCTGGATGAGACTTCTGCAATTCGAGCATGAATGCATGTTCCTTGACCTTGTAATTTCGGATGCGAGGATCATCTGGATTCAAATAGAAATGGCAACGAGCGCAATTTGGCTTGTATTTGCGATTCATTGAAGTAGAATCACATGTAGTACATCGCTTACTAATCACATCGAACATGCCCTCACCCGCATGCTCCTTGCAGTGTGTTGCCTTTTTCAATTCAAATCCGAATGATGGTCGTGACTGACAATCTGAATGCGCACATCGCTTATTGATCACATCGAACATGTCCTCACCCGCATGCTCCTTGCAGTGCGTTGCCTTTTTCAATTCAAGTCCGAATTTGGGTTGCTTTTGACAATCAACATGCGCACATCGCTTATTGATCACATCGAACATGCCCTCACCCGCATGCTCCTTGCAGTGCGTTGCCTTTTTCAATTCAAGTCCAAAGTTGGGTCGCGTTTGACAATCTGGATGCGCGCATCGCTTATGACTAACATCGAACATGCCCTCACTCGCATGCTCCTTGCAGTGCGTTGGCTTTTTATTTTCGAGTCCAAATGCGGGTATCTTCTGACAATCTGGATACGCGCATCGCTTAGATTTCACATCGAACATGC
>JACCDR011190388.1_pt1 | contig 18768 bp, 10 predicted proteins | sample 7446431 | NCBI WGS metagenome assembly JACCDR01 (sample SAMN15323443, study PRJNA562643) | freshwater metagenome | isolation source: river surface water | place: USA:Blue River Watershed | collected 2017-08-17
CAGCCATCGGGGTCCCGTTAACTTCAACAGCGGTACGAATCTGAGTGTTCGGTTCGGTCAAATCAGTCAATGTTTCCTCCTTGGTCAGTAATTTTATCCAAGGAAGATGATAGGATTAGATTGTTCCAGCCTGCCACTGACGGTCGAACTCTTCCAGTCTAGTCTTCGAAGCGTTCTCTTCATACGACCCCTGGCCGGACTGGGCCAGCTCAACCAACCACTCTTGATAGAGCGCATCCCTGGTTCGCAGGTACCACATAGATCTTTGATGCAAGAGATCGCGTCTAAGGATAAGCATCTGATTAGAGAACCTGTTAAATTCATCCCACTTCGCCGGAGAACTCCAACCCACTCCGATAGCGACACCTTCGTATCCGTTGACATCAACGTTGATTGCCATATCCTTAACCCGAACATCAGAGCGCTGAACATTCAGGTTTCCGTGACGGATGTCGAGATTGACGAAGTCTCCAATCCAGCAGTCATTAGGGCCATTCCAGTAGGCGTTGCTCAGTTCACAGTTGTAAGTTTTGCTAAGAGCAAGGTTGCCATTGAACGTGCCCATCCAGAAAGCTCGCTGATCCGTCAAGGCTGTAGTGGTCAAAGCAGTATCAGTAACGTACTGCTCGAAGAGTCCACCAGGTGGAGGCTGACGACCTTCATCAGTGATCGCGCCAGCGATGTAGCTAGTGTTTCCCTGAACATAGATGGCGTTCGCGTACCCATTGGGATCAAACGATGAGTCGTAACTAAGAACCGAGCCCCCGAAGTCCGCAGTGAAGGCGGCCTGTCGCCGACCACGAGTCGGAGTGTAAACCCTGAACACCAACTCAGGATCAATATCCCACTCGAAAGCGTTCGCCCCGTTGACAGCGTTGTTCGTCTGAGAGAGAGTGTCGATAGCGTCAGCCACTGAAGTTCCAGCAGCGATTGCGAACGTAGTATATGAAGTAGCTGTGACTTGGTTGACTCCACGAGTGATAGCCCAGTTTCCGTTAGTCCGACCCTGAGCCGTGTTGATCAGTGACCAAGCTATAGACTCAGCAGTTCCGGAAGCTGAAGTAGCAGCGGTCACGAACTTACGCTTCAACATCGATTTGTAATCGACCGAACTCACAGAGATTGAGCAGTTGGTTGAGTCGCCAGACTGAGGAGCTGATACGATTCGCCCACGGTAAACCTTGACGTTGTTACGGTAGACCACTACGTCAGTGAACATCTCGAAGATGTACTTGGCACCTGGATCGTTGCCATCCAAGGAGAACGAAAACGAAGCGCCCTCAGCGGCGCTCATGGTGAGGGACAGGTCTTTGGCATACGTCAGTTCGTACTGGGTCGCGTTGCTCACCGGCTGAACCAACACTACCGACCATACTGCGTTAGGCATCTAGAACTCCTAGGGTAGAAGGGCCGATCCGAAGACCGGCCCTATGGATCAGAGGTAGGCGTCGCGCCAAATCACGTTGGCGTACCCATTGCTGTCCGAGGTGGTCATATACAGTGAGTTGATGTACGTCTCAAGTAGATACCACTGACGTTCCGACAGGTAACGTGCGTAGTTGTTGGCATTCCCCGGCAGCCCATTGAGCTGAGCAGTCCTGGAATCCAGATCGATCTCGATGAACTGGTTAGCGGGAACCGAGATCTGAGAAGCGTTCAAGATGCCCATCGAGACTCTGGCTGAAACCGTCATGTCCTCATTCTCTTTCGAGGAAAGAACGATCGTCGGGTTCAGACAACCAGTGGTGCCACCGAAGATGCGGATCTTGGCAGGAGTGGCAGCCGTACCGTAGACCAGCAGATCAGTGGTCGTGTTAGCTCTGATGAGCTGGTTGCGTTCTGCTGAAGCGTAGTCCTTACCGTCGACACCGACGAAGCTCAGTGTCGTTTCCTTGATACCCTGGCGGCGACCATCAGTGGTCCACTGACCATTGGTGGTGTCCGGACGAAGATTGATGTACCTCTCGACTCCATCCTTCATCTTGTAGTAGAGACGGACTCTGCGACGAGGGTTGGCCCAAGCTCCCACTACGTCAGCGTAGTACGCGGCAGAACCTGACTTGTCAGAGAAACAGACCAGGTTCAAGGTCACCGCCTTGCTCCCAATGAACCGAGAGAAGTCACGAATACCATCGTTCATCGCTCGCTCTTCCAGGACGCCACGAACAGAGGCGATACCCAGATCCATGTCTTGCAAAAGAATCCCGTTGAGACGGGGGTAGAGATATAGCGAAGCCTTACCTACCTCAGAGAGATACATGTACTCAAGCTGACTCACTGAAGTGGACTTCTGGTAACCCAGTTCGTAAACCTGAGGGGCAGTGTGAATACGCTCGTTGTTGCGGTAACCCGAGTTGAGCGACCGCTTAACCTGCTCCTCGGTGATCTTAGAAGAATCCAGACGAGTGTCCCCCGAGTTGCGCCACACTGTGGCCAATCTACCAAAGAGACCAGCATCGCTGATCGTCGAGTAGTTCAAGTGAGAGACGTTAAGATCTTCGAAGTAGTCGCCGTTCATCAGGATCAGGCTGCTCACCTTAGGCATATTGCGGGTGGTGAGAGCGTCAGCAATCCACTCGGCTTTGCTTACTGTCGTTCCATTCATGTCCCACGAAACCTTCGGGTACTCAAACATGTAGGTGCCAGTCATGCCGATCGTCGTTGATGAAAGCGAATCTCCGACAGTGACGTAGCTAGGTGCCAACAGTGCGCCAGGAGCACCGGTCTGAGTGACCGAGACCGAAGGACTATCAGAGTCGGAGTTGTTGATGACAGCAACATTGAAGGTTAGAGTGTTAGTAGGGATGCTGTAGAAGACCTCAAGCCGATACCACAAGTTCGCTGACCAGGTTCCCGAAAGTGCAGTACCGGCAGAAGTCTTGGTGCCATTAGATACGTAGTGGAACGTGGAGTTGGTTTGGTTGATACGAATGCCACCAATCAGAACGTTACCCGAACTGAAGATACCCAGAGCGAGCGCAGAAGAGTTAGCGGCAGTAGCCGTGCCCATACGGACATAACAGCTAGCAGTCACCGTGTCGACCTTCGTAGTCGGCAGGTTCCAACGACCGAACCATTCCTGGCCGGTAGTGCCAGCAGTAGTTCTAATCATCTTCTGAGCCGATGCGTCAAGGTCTCTCAGGTTAATCTCAGCCGAACTCTGAGGAGCCGAGTACAGACCATTCGAGGTGTTGGTTACAGCATCGAATCCATTGGAGTAGGTTGAGGATTCATTGACCTTCAGGGTGGCTCCTGAGATGCCGCCAGTGAAGTCGTTGAACCTGCTGTGAGTTTCGTAAGATCCCGTGAGAACGAAGATCGGACGGTTGGGGTTTGAAGCAAGAGCGTTCTCTGCCCACGTGTAGACTCCCTGTCCCGAATCCGGCTGCCACACCGAATGACCATCTCCAGTTCCACCGAGAAGCATCTGATTCAGGGACTTGAAGCCCGGAGAGGCTGCGTTAATGAAGACTTGGTTGAAGGACGTGAATTCACCAGGCGTGCTGAAGTAGTCCGTCCAAGAGCCCGCAGCAGCATCTCGCATACGCACTCTAGCGATATAAACCGTTCCCAAGACAAGAGGATTTACGGGAACATACGATCTGGTTGCGGAAACTACAACTCCCGAGTCTTCCAGAACCACGGAGTCAGAAGATCGAACAAGCTGAACTTGATAAGCCTGCTGAGTACCACCAGAACCCCAAGCGATCGTGGGCGTAGCGGTGTTTAGGACAACAACCTGACCTGAAACTGTGCTTGGTGAAGTAACCGAAGGAAGAGTAAAGAAGTATTTGAGACTTCCTCCAGAGATGGCGTAGTCAGACCAAAAATCTCCCCCACCACCAGACCAAACCTGTCTCGTGCGAACACGAACACGAACTGATTCATTCCAGGGGAGAGGGCTCGTCATCTGCCAGCTTGTGCCGGATCCGGAAACGTTGCCGGAGTCTGCGACGATAGAGTTATCTGATTCTTTGTAGACCTGAACTTGGAACCCTGACTGAGCAGATGTGTCATCGGAGTAAGACCAAGTGATAGTTGGGAAACTACTTGAGACATTATTCACCCCGGAAGTGGGGAAAACATTTGAAGTAACAGGCTTGTTATCATAAGCTGCCGAGAAGTTCATGGTGTGAGTTCTCAACAACTCATTCATGGCTACGCCATCATTCCTGGAGTAAATATGAGTTAGCTTCCAGGTCATTGCATTAACTACGCTCTCGGTAATTTCTGAACCATCGGCGCAAGCGTTGATTGTTTTAGTTTGCAGATATCCACCTGCTGGGCTAGTGGCAAAAGAAGTATTCGTATAGGTCAGGCTAACTTCACTGTTAGTGTTAGTACTTAAAGTATTTGGCGCTGACGCTGTTCCCATTTCCAGACCACCCTTGAGGAGAAAAGTCTGCCCCGCAGTCAGAGTGTTGGCCGAAAAGTAGGTATATGAATTCCAGGTCAGAGTGATTCTAGATCCCGATGGGATCGAGCCAACTCCCTGGGTAGAGAAATTACTAATAGAAGTAGAGTTCGCCGAATCTCCACTGACTCCAGCCGTCGCACCACCTACCCCCGTGTAATAGAAATCATACTGACTAGGAATCATCCCGTCAGAATTTGGAGCAGCATTGCCATCCTTCAGATATGTAGCCATCGTGTTCAGATCTGTTGTATAAGTAGTAGGAGAGGGGCTTCCTGCACCTCTAGCGATACCGTTCATCAGAACAGAGCCTAGAGACCTAGTTAAAGTGGTTCCTACGGAGAAATTTACAGTTCCTCCCATAATTAGACTCTCCTTATCCCTGGTGAATTGCGCGGATCAGGATTCCGTCAACAACGGAATCGTTGTAAAGCCCACCGAGAACTTCATTGGTGTTGTACCCCTTACCTGTCAAACCATTCCAAGCAATCTCGTGAGCCCAGTTCACGGCCAGCAGATACTTAGCCTTACACCCGTAGCTCTTCATCTTGTTCACCATGTAGGTGTACGCCGCGTTGTAAGCCGCAGGATCAAAGATGCGAGCAGCGTAAGTCGAAGCCGGAGGGCTGAGGTAATACTGCTGTGAATTACTGGGGGTCTGGCCGACGCTAGTGAACGTGAACGTGCTAGCAGTGTTTGAAGTAACCGTTGTCCGGTACCACTGAGTACCATTGTGGAAACGGATAGTGTATCCGGCATACTGATTAACCGTCATTCCCCCCGTCATATCCTGCAACGTAGTCGTTGACTGTCCGGTTGTGTGGCTCGTTCCAGCAACCTGGAAGCTCCACGGAGAAGTCTTGGTGTTCAAATTCGGGTATGGAAGAAGGCAGACGTACAGGTTGCCGGGAATCGTATTGAGAGCGTTCGTCCAGTTCAGCAGCGCAGCATCATAGTTACCCGAGGTGATATCGGTAGAAGCCCCACCGAGACCCTGAGAGGGGTTGAAGGAGTTGATGGCAATGATGTTCGTTCGGCCCTCTCTGCCGTGCTGAGCGGCAGCATTGATCACCGCAGAATCCACAGGAGCAGAGCCGTTTCCGAGACCACCAAGAGAAGGATCAGTGAAGTGGTAAACCGTTTTGAACGGAACCCCCCACTTGGCTTCTGCTGCGGACACCAGTGAGGTATCAGCAGTCTGAGTAACCTGAGTAGCATCCCGGCGACCGCTCATCACAGTCATTCCAAGACCACGATCAACCATCGGAGCAGCCGATGTCGTGTTGATCTCTTCGTATCCGTTGAAGACCTTGACCTTGTGAATGGCGTACTCAGAAGTCCCAGTGCCACCAGATGCAGTCCCTACAACCTGCATTCCAACCTGTCCGGCAGTCTTGATCCACTTAGTGATATCGGTAGCGATCAGAACTTCAATCCCATCAACAAGCACAGTGATCTTGTTTCCCACATGAACGACACGGAACTTGTATCGCTGCCCAGCGACCAAGGTAAAGTTTGTCGTCCCGAGGATCGCGCTGGGCACCTGAAGCGAAGTGTTCCAAGCAGCAGTAGCTCCAGAGAACACAACCAGTTTGAGCTGATTCGCCATGATGTAAAGCTGGTATCGGTTGATCGCGTTAGAAGAAGCATTGCTCCGCCAGAACATAGCGAACGCCTGATCATTCGTGGTCCAAGAAATCGGAGTCATCTCTACTTCGTAAGAGAGATCCTTGACCCCCACAGGGTACGAGGTTGCGATAGTCGTAGGGTTTGCAACCCCGTTGCCGTAGAGGTATAAATACTTATCTGTGAGAGATGCGCTCTTGATCGATATACCGTTGGTGGCACTCTGAATCAGAGACCATTCGTGCGACATCTGGTTGTAGCCAACGGCCGCAGTGTACCAACCCGTAGCGGTGACGTAGCTGAACCAGTTCGTGAAATCTCGGTAGAGCCAGTAGTTTCCCTGTTCGCCAACTGGGATTCGGGGAACTCCAGTCAGCGGAGCGTTGACTCCCTGAATCGTAAAGTTACCAGAGCCAGTTCCGTTCAGGGTGACTGTGACGTTGTCGTGGTTGGCCTGAGACCACAGAAGAGTTCCCTTAGCACCAGTCCCGAGATCGGATGTGAACAGTCGCTGATCAGAACCGTCGCTCTTTGTTCCAGCGTAAACATCGATCTTAGCAGTTGTCGTACCCGGCCGGGCGGCAGCCACGAACCTGACGTACTTGATAGAGTCGCCCCAGTTGATAGTGCCACCGGTACCATCGAGGAAGTTAGCCCCCGTGTAGGTAGTACCACCTTCGATAGAGCGAACAGTAAGAACGCCCGAGGTGTTGGTAAGCCGAATGGAATACTGTCCGCCAGACTGGGTGATATCGATGTAAGCGCCTGTTGACCAAGAGCCGACCAACACTACAACCTCGGAGTCGAAGAAATCCAGACGACGAGCACCAATGCCATTAACGGTAGAGATCTGAGCCCCCGCAGTAAGCTGGCAGCCCTGAGAGTAGAGGTTGGCTCCCCGAGGACTAATGATCATTGTCCCGGTGTTGTTGTAACTCCAAAGCGCCCGGTTCAAGAAGTTCGTAGAGAAATCGTCTATCAGAGTAGATGCCTTAGGCGCTTCAAATACCACCTTCAAGCACCCCCTTTCTGTTGGATTCAATGATTCTATCCAGGGAGGATGGCCGGATCTCTCCGGCCATCCTTAACCCTTAGAGCATTGCGTTCACTAGCGTGTTGCTCACAGCATCGCGTTCAGTCGGTTGGTCATCAACACCGCTTCGGTGGGACTAGTGATGTGGTTGACCATCGTGACCTTCTTGCTGTTGTCGGTGTAGCTGGCACCAGCGTTACCCATCGGAACCGAAGCCAAACTGGTCTGAGCCTTGATAGTGATGGGTTTCGGAGCAACCTTGTTGTTGCCCAGATTCAAACCAGGGAAGACCTTGTTCGCACTGTCGAGAACCTCCCCCATGGTGGGCTTCGGAGTATTCGGCTTAGTGGGAGATGTGCCAGAACTAGGAGTCGACGGAGCAGAAGGAGTAGAAGCACGAACAGCGATGCTGTTCACGGCCTCGATCAGACTCGCAACACCACCACGGAATTCGATCACCGATTCACGGAAAGAGGTTGAGACTTCTTCGAACTTGGTGATCGTCTCCTCAAGGGAAACCTTGAATTGTTCATTGTTGTTAGTCATGGATTCGATGAACGCGGTGTTCATGTCCTTCATGTTCTGGAACGCCTGCTGAAGTACTCCAAGGAGAGTGTCCATCGAAACCTTGAACTTCTCCGGGAAGTCACTCAACACAGTGCTGAAGTCACCAACCACCGTGTTAAACTTCTCGACCGCAGTCTTGAAGATATTGATGAATCTAGCGATCGTCTCGGAAGTGGCCCCACCGACACCGGTAAAGGTACCATCGTTGATCTGCTGCAACGTCGGCAGGTACTTCTGAGTCTGAGCCGCGTTTACAACGAACTCACCGTTAGAAAGCATCGCCTCGATCTGGTCATCGACCGGACCACCAGGACCAGAAACCAAACCACCCTGAGCGAACTTCTGGATCAGACCACCGAAGCGGTAACCCTTTGCGGGCTTGTTCGGGTTGGCTTGCTGAACATCCCAGATTGACCCGTAGCGAGACTGAATGTAATTCACACCAGCCGCGATGTTAGCCACAGGATCAAAGATGTCGTTAGGAAGACTCTTCTCTCGGTAAGCAGCGAACGTGCTAGGAATGGTCTGCATCAGGCCACGAGAGGCCTGACCCTTCTTCGCGTTACTGTCCCAGTTGTTCTGAGCACGAGGGTTCCAGTTGCTCTCACGACTGATGAGAGTGTAGAGCCCCTGTTTGCCCGGACCACCGGCCCAATCACGAGGAGCCTTGGCTGCATCCAACCCCGCGTACATCCACGAGTAACGCTTACTTCCACCACCGACAGTATCGGAAGGGTTGTGGATAACAGCGTTGAACTGGTCACCGTTCTTGTCCTTCTTTCGATCACCGATGTCGCCAGAACCAGTGTCAACGTGAAGGTGGTTAAAATGATCGGCACTTCTCCAGATGCTCCGAAGGCCAGCTCCCTTGATGTCGTCGATCAGATCATCGAGATAAGACTGCTCACGAGCCGAAGTGCCAGAACCACGGTTGATATCAAGAGCGTCGTCGGTGTAATGCTTGCTGTTCGCTGAGTGACCACCCGTGATCTTGCGACCACCATTCCAGTAGGAATGTTCACTGATCGTGTACCCCTGCTTCTCGGCCCACTTACCGAATTCGAGGAGGACGCCCTTGCCTCCATGTCCCGTGTTGCCTCCGGGATTGAATTCGTTCTCAACGTTGGCTTCATCATCACCAGAGATGAAGCTCTTAATCTTGTCGATCGCGGTCAGCGGGACAGATGCCACCAGGTCACTAAAGTTGCTGCGGTCCTTGTTGACCTTACCTGCCTTGTCCTCGACGAGACCCTTAAGCCCATCGAGAATCGGATTGGCAACTCGACCGAGAGCGCCACGAATAGCGCCACCCGCGACCTTACCGATGTTCTTCAGGTCACCAAGCCAACCACCCTCAGCGAACCCAGCCACCGGACGACCCGAGTTGATAGCATCCAGCTTATCGACACCGAACTTCTTGACAGCAGGGGCGTTAACTACGTATTCGCCACCGGCAAGAGCGATAGGCCCGTGAGGAGAAGAAGCAATCCTGTCGTCGCGGAACTGCATCCCTGAATTGCCAGGAAGAACTCCATCGACAGTACCACCGTGAGCAAGAGCCTTCATTGGCTCAAGCTTCTTGACTCCGGGGATCTTGGTAACAACGTTGTTCCAGAGGGCAACGATGCCGGGGTTGTATACCTCTTCGATCACCATGTTGATCGGGGTCTTGAGGACGTTCTTTAGACCGTCCCACATCTTCTCGATGCCGTTGACCGCAGTGTCGAACCAACCAGGAATCGTCTCAGTTACGAACTTCTTTACTCCACCGAGGATTCCCTTTTCGCCAGTGACCGAATTCCAGACTCTGGAGATCGCACCACTAATGTTTCCCCACACGGTTTCCACCGTGGCTACCGCTGAGCGGAAGTAGCCTGGAACGGTCTCCATGATGAATTCACTAATCGGCTTCCAGACGGCAGCCTTAACCGTGTTCCAGACAGAGTTGATCGCTTCCTGAACTACAGCCCAAGCACGGCGAACAGCTTCAACTCCGGAAGTAAACCAGCCAGGAATCGTCTCAGTCACAAAATCTTTAATGGGAGTCCAGACGAACCTGACTACGTTCTTCCAGATGGTGTCGAGGACACCCTGAATCGTAGAGAATACCGTATCAACTGTCTTAACGATCGTCTTCCACGCACCAGAGAAGTCTCCGGTAAGAAGCTGGAAGGCAACCTTGAAGAACGACTTGACAAGTTCCCAGTAGAACTTGACACCGTTGACGATACCCTGGATCAAGAACCCGGCGATCTCGTAGAACACCTTAGAAGGCGAAGCAATACCAAGGATGTCCTTTACGAAGTCGATAAGGTCGTTGAAGAGATCCCCCACAAACTCGGATACAAACTTCCAACCCGCCTTCAAACCTTCAACGAGGCCATCCCAGAGATTGACCGCGAGATCAGCGACAGCACTGCCGAATCCCTTGACCGACTCCCATAGGGAATCCACCAACTTTCGGAATGGCTCGAAGTTCTTATATGCCAGAACCAACACGGCAATCACGGCAGCGATAGCCAAAACAACAAGACCAAACGGGTTAAGAGTTGCGATCACGTTGAACGCAGCCATAGCCACGTTCCATCCGTACTGCAACGCTATAGCGATCTTGGAGGCGTTAGAGAATGCGATCGTTGTAAGGGTGGCGATCTTAGTAGCGTTGATCCAAAGCCACAGCGCAGCAGTTATACCACCGATTACAGGAGCGAGAGTCTTGAACCACTGGCTCTGGAATACCACACCGACACCTTCAGCAAATCCCATGACTCCCTTGAGGGCGAGCCCCATTGCTTCCAGCGCTACGCTGATACCGGTAACGATGGCAGGAGAAACGAACTGAGTGAAGTCAGCCGAAACCTTTAGGTAATCCGAGAACACAGGAAGAAGAGACTGGATCAGGCTCATAAACTCTTTGATCAGAGGCGGCATCACCTTGAACAATTCGATGAACGAATCTACGACCTCAGGGTCACTGAAGATTTCCTTGATGCCTTCGCCGAGAGCGAGCAGCGTCGCGCCCATCGCTTTACCCAGCTCTTCGATCAGACCACTTTCGGCCATGTCCTTGAGAGTGTCACCAACGTCGCCTACGAACGTAAGGAAGTCATCGACGAGACCGGAGTTGGTCAACTCGGTAAGAACATCCATGAAACCAGTAATAAGCTTACCAAGGTTCTCGGAGATCTCAGGACCGATACGAGTCATCGACTCAGCGGTGTTCGCTGAGAAATCGCCGATGGCACGAACGAAGATTCCCAGAGTATCGACGATGCCCTTAACCGTGGAAGCCATGGCTTCCTGAACCTCGGGTTTAGCCAACTGAGCAAACAGGTAAGCGAAACTTGCTCCGAGATCACGAAGCCCCTGAGCGAACGCTCCCGTAACCGGACCACTAGCGGAACCAAGAGCAGCCATCCCAGGAGTGACCTGAGCGATGAAGTCGTTGAACGCTCCACCAACCTGCTTCAGAGAATCATTAGCAGTGTTGATCAGAGAGGTGAACGAGTTCTTCATCGTGTCGGAAGTTAGAATAGTGCCCAGCTCAGAAGCCAAGCCACCGATAGTGGTTCCGATCTTCTTGACTCCATCTTCGATGATGGGACCGAGACCGTCGATGACCTTCTGCATCCCGTCGCCAAGACCGGGCAGAAGCGAATCCTGAGCGATAGCCTGAAGCTCCTTTACCCAGGTGTAAGCTTCCTTGAGCTTGTTTACGAACTCCTGACCAATTGGAGTTAATTCACCGAAAGCCTTGTTGAAATTTCTCTGCGCAGCAGTCGACTGGTCAGTAGTGTTGATACCGTTCTGACGAGTCTCGTTCAGCTTAAGGATGGCATCCTGGAGTCCGAGCTGCGCTTCCTTCTCCATCTCAACAGCACGAGCCTGATCTTCCTTAGCTCGCTTAAGGTCCCGCTCCGCGTCACCGATACGCTCTTTCGCATCACGCTCCCTAAGTAGAGAATCATTGAGAGCATCCTGAGCATCCTTCTGATTTTCGATAGCATCCCGAACGCCGTTTTTCGCCTGACCAACCGCGTACTCCGCATCCTTCTGGTTCTCCAGAGCACGGTTGTAGTCACGGACAGCCTGGTCGAGGCCGCGCTGAGCAGCGGCCTGATTTTCGATAGCGTCACGAACACCATTCTTCGCCTGAGCCAAATCATACTCAGCATCTTTGCGGGCCTCGACAGCGTCAGTAACATCCTTCTGAGCTTCCGCAATCCCCTTGAGAGCTTCAGCCTGATCTTCCTGAGCATCCGCAACATTCTGTGCGGCATCCGCCAAAGCTTCCTGAGCAGACTTGACCTCGTCGCTACCAGAGATTCCCTTCGCCTGAGCCTCGTTGAAGTCCTTGATCGTCTGAACGTTATCCTCACGGATATCAGAAAGATCCCGCTCAGCCTGCTCAACATCTCGAAGGGCTTCACGGTAATCAGTCTGGTCGTTATCCAAAGGATTAAGCTTCATGAGCTTTTCGCGAGCACGGATGAGACGGATCTCAGCGTCCTCTTCCTTCCCCGCCGCATCCCTCGCTGCGCGACCAAGCTCAATCAGATTCTGCTTAGCCTTCTCCTCAGCCTTCGTCAGAGCTTCGCGAGCCTTCAGGTGACGAGCCTGCGCCTTAGCTACAGCGTCACCAGCCTTAGCATAGTTCTTCTGAGACTTGACTACATTCTCGATGGCTCTCTGAATATTGGACTCAGCCTGAACCAGAGCCTGCTCGGCTTTAGTTACTCCACGAAGAGCAGCCTGAACACTTTCTCCTGCATCCCGCAGGTTGTTCTGAGCATCCACGATTCCCTGCTGAGAATCAATGACAGCCTGTCCAGCGTCGGCAAGAGCACGTTGGGCCTCAGAGACTCCACGGATAGCTTCGGTTACAGCTTCACCAGCGTTTCTCAGTGCACGCTTAGCCTGCTCAACACCCTGAGCGGCATCTACAGCAGCTTCCTTGGCGTTGCGCAAATTGCGGGCAGCATCCAGAATTCCCTGAGCAGCGTCAGCAACGTTGCGCTTAGCGTCAGCAAGCCCACGAGAGGCAGCGCGAACGGCAGCCTCGGCACCCCTCATGGCGTTAGCCAGAGAGTTCGTAGCCTTAGTAGCCTTGTTCGCCTTCGGAGGAGTTTCGTTATTGAGCTTAATGAATTCAGAGAAGGCATTCATCACGGGGATGAATGCGAGAGCAACCACACCGATACCAGCAGCAAGTCCAGCCATGGCACCCACGGCCACAGTGATAGCGGCAGTAAGAGCAGAAACCGCTACAGCAAGAGCCGAGACTACGGCACCAAGAACGACAGCAGCAAGAGCAAAACCGACTGCGGAAGCAGCACCAGCAGCCAGCGCGGTAGTAGCCGCAGTAATCGTGACGTTAACCGCCGCGACAGCCAGAGCCTGCCCAGCAGAAGCCGCAATATTCTTCAGAGCACTAGCAAGGGAGACACCTTCTTCTGCGGTAGCACTCGCCAGGCTACCGAGGATACTGATGGATTTACCGACAACACCGACAGCAACACCAGCAACACCAGCGAAATCGCTCATTCTGCCAAAAGCAGAACCGAGAGACTCAACGGAAGATCCAATAGCTTCGAACGGGCTGGCGGCTGCTCCGCCTCCGCCTCCGCCACCACCGCCAGATTTGAATTCATCAAGGCTGTTGAGGACAGCAGCAATCTGGGTACTAAGAGTCTTATCCATGTCAAGCTTGAGTTCAACGGTGCGACTCTTGGAGATTGCCGTGATTTTCTTTTCGGCGGTTTCAGAATCGACATCGAACTGAACATAGATCTTACGTTTAGCAGCTTTACGGAAAAGCTCATTCTGCTTAAACTTCTCAAGCTCAGAATCATCGAGGTTAACCTTGATGTCAAACTTGCGGTTCAGCTTCAGCGCTTCTTCATGAATCTTGTTCATCTGATCGAAGGCTTTGTTCGCCGCTAGCGCCTCAGTGTGGATGTCCTTGAACATCCGGTCGTACTCGTCGTTGATCTCCTTGAGCTGACGCTTTCTTTTCTGCTTCGAAGCTTCTGCGTCGTTGTCCATCTGACGATTCATCTTCAAGGCTTCGTTATGGATCTGATTGAAGGAACGAGTAGCTTCCTTCTCTACCTCTCTGAGGTGCTTATCAATATTCGAAGATTCGCCTCTAATAACAAAAGCATCGTTGAGATCTCTGTTGATCCGGTCAGAGATAGACCGGGACATCTTGAGAGAAGACCCCTCGATCTCCTGGAAGGTGTCCTTGATCTTACGTACTGCGGTTCTGGTGTCAGCGTTCAGAGTGATCGTCTGATCTTTGTTGGTAGCCTCTTTGAGCTGAGCCGAATCCACCTTTAGGTTCACCTTGATGGTGACATCTTTGAGGCCAGCCTCAAGCTGGGTCTGGACGGATTGCATCGACTTCTTGTCAACGACAACCTTGGCCGTAACCCGAGCTTCAGCAGTTACACCTTTGAGCGCAGTCTGAACCTGACGGTTGAGATCCTGCTTGAAATTTGAAGCAAGCTTAGGCTGAATGACAGCGTTGAGCTTAGTTACGGTAAACTCTCCACCGGTACCGGCAGCCATATACCCTCCTTAAAAGAAAGGAGACCCGATGATTAGTCGGGTCTCCGGGAGTACTACCATTGCAACTTGGGTCTTTCGATAAACTGAGGCTTCTCGGTTTTGCCACCGTTAGCTCTGATGAACTGAGTCAAGTGCATCAACGAGTAATCCGCAACGACAGCCAGCAGTTGTTCGTTCATCCCCCATCGATCGTCACCAGCCATACCCCTAGCGGCAAGAGCTGAATCTGAGGGAAGGTGCCTGAGCCACATAATGAGTTTGCGTACGGATATCTTATGTCTCCAGAAATCGTTGAGGTCTGCCTGGAAGTACCTCTGAAGATCGTATTCGAGACATCCGTACAACCCATCATCTTCTAGGATGTAGATCAGGAATTGGATTCCGCGCTGTTAGCACCGAGCTGAGCCATCGTGAACTCGACGAACTTGCCGAAGTCTTCCATGGTGCGCTTGATGCGCTTGCCATCAGCATCAGTCTTGAAGGCGTTAAGCTGATCCTTGCCGAGCAGAAGCTCAACACCCTCGATCGAATCCGAGATGTCACCAGTGTTCAGCAGACGGAACACCTCGAAGTCCCACTCCTGAGCAGGCTCAAGAACGTAGTTCTTGCCGTCGTACTCGAAAGTCACCGGCTTACCCAGGGCCTCATCCTTGGCAGCCTTAGCCGCAGGCTTCACCGCGACGCGCTCCGGTCGGTCGTCAGAAACAACGACAGCCGCCTCCTTCTCACGAAGCTCAGCAAGAGTCGCGCCGGTATCGGCGTCACCAAAAGTCATAACCATTTTCGTCTCCCATCGTTTGAGTCAACTCATTAAAGCTATCCCACAAGAAAGGGCCGGAACAAAAGCTCCGGCCCAATCTTCTAGTTAACTTCAGGCAGGATTCGAGTAACCGGTGCCAGCGGTGAACCAGTGCAGCGGGCGGTTTGCCACAGCAACATCGGGCATAATTGCAGTCATAGTGAGAGCCAGAGGACGGGGGTCGTCACGGTTCATGTCCATGGAAACCTCAGCGGTCGAGGAAGCCTTGTAGAAGATGCAGACCTCGTCATCGGTGGGGCCGATCCAAGCGAGCATCGTGTAGGTGTCCTCGCCGGGGTTGGCGGGAGTGTACTGCGCGAACTGCGAAGCACCAGAACCAGTGACGCTCCAGTTACCTCCGTTGAGGGCAACCTGAATGTTGAACTGGTTATAGTCGTAGAGGGTGAAGCTCGCAGTCGCCGAACGGCTCGTGGTCTTCGTGATGAACGGGTACGCTTCCTGAGAAGAGCTGTAGCTCGCGGACTCCTGACCGAAGGTGATGTTGATGCCATCTTCGGAGGTACGGCCGAGCTGCTTCCAAGCAGCGTCCCAGGTCGCAGTGAACTTACCGCCGCTGATACCAGTACCAAGGGCGGGGATCGGAGTACCCTCGGGAGCAGCGAGAAGGAAACCGGATCCCTTGTCGCGGTGCTGGGCGTTCGGGGTGAACTTGGGCCATGCCATGATGAACACTTCCTTTCATTGGATTTTGTAAAGCTCAGAATGAGTAATTCAACTGCACATCGAATTCGACACGGCCCAGACCCTGGGGATCTCCTTCGATACGACGGATGCCGCTAATCGGCTGAAAGTTGGAAAGCTTAGTCGGCTTGTAACCGGAGTACGGAATCGTTAGATCAACCGAACCAGTCCAGTCGATGCCGAGGTCGTAGAGATCTTCTGCCAAAGTCTCAGCATCACCCCAGTGTCGATCACCTTTGTCGTAAGGCTTAGCCCATACAATCAATGTGATTGCAACCTCACGAGTAGGGAGCGGCTCCCACCTGGTGTTGCCGATACCCTTTGAGATCACCCAGAGCCTCTTGCCACTCCAGTTATCTTTGGGCAAACCCTTTTGGTCACTGGTGGTCAGAACCGGGAGCTTGACTCCGATGCCGTAGTTCGCGTCAACGGGCGCAACCATCTTGAGGTAAGACATCGAGACAAGATCGGGGGGCGGAGTTTTCATCTGCTACGTCTCCTTCTATACACAGTCTTTCTGATAGGAGACTGCGCCGCCTGACGACTGGTCCCGAACTCGATGTAGAACCCGTGAGGCTTATCAGAATCTGATTCGTCGTAGCCGACTTCGATCTCACCAGAAACATCGTCAACGGATGCGTACACGTTGCTCTTAAGCTCGCCAGTTTCGATCGGAGTCTCGACGATCAGGTCTCGACGAAGTTCGTCAGCCAACGAAACAAGACCGGGAGAGACCGAGGAGATCACGGCCCGCTCGAATGCAGACACCATGACATCACCATCCCTCCCGGCCTTTGCAGCATAGGTGAATCGAAACTGTTAAAGGCGTTTGCGGCCACAGCTTGATTCTTCGCTGATACTATCCGGAGTGTTATTCGGTTATCGTTGGGGCTGTCTGTTTACGACACAGTAGGAGTGATTTCAGTGAGGTAAACGACACGCTGATTCTTCATGAAGATTCCATCAGTGGACTCTAGAGCCTCCACCGTAAACCTACGACCATCCTTGGTCCGTATCTCATCACCTCGAAAAAGGATGTAGTTCTTACGAACGTTCCCCTGAATGGAGGTCGCCTGGTAACCTTCCGTGGAAGAGTCAGAGTACGATGGCCGGAACGGAGTGATGTGGATAGGCATCCTCTCGTAAACCACCGTAGGATTACTGATGGGCGTATCGGAGTACCTGTCGTACTCCTCTTCATATCTTTCTGCTCTCCAGACCTGAGCAACTGTGGATGCTACGAACATGGCTCTCCTTAGGTAAGCGGCTTCCAGCCGGGGCCATCTTCGGCGTAACGAAGATCTACTCTACCGCTCCCACGACCCGTAGTCGTCTTGATAGAACGCGACCTAGTCCAGGAAAGTCCACGCAGAAGACGAGCAGCCAACGGAGAGAGAACGATACCGTCAGCGGTCAACATCGCTGACTCGCCAGAAAGACCAGCGGTACGAAGCTGAGTAACGTCGGTACGCTCTTCAACGTCTTCGTTGGCAGCAATCCAGACTGCCTGGTAAACGGTGGCTTTCTTGAGCCTAGCGATATCGGCCTTGCTAATGTTCTCGATCTCGATGGCTTCCTGGATGCTCTCCACCATTCGACCGCAGAAGATTTCAATCATACCCTGAGCACGAATCAGTTCTTCGCCGGTTAGCGTGTACCCCATGGCTTTCGCGTCAGCAGGAGTGGCGAACACCAGATCGAGTTCCGGATCATCCGAGTCATCCATGAGGTCGGCTTCTACCTCGATAAGGTAGTAGCTATTGAACGGCAGACTCTGACGAGCACCACCGGGGAACACGATCTCGATCGTCGCGAGGTACGCTCCAGCGATCTGGGTGTCGGAAGCTGTGAACTCATATTCCACAAGACCAGCGGTAGGTTCGATGATGTTGCAAGGCCCACCACCGTGAATCAAAGAATCAGAGAGGTACTTGAGGTACATGCTTACGGAGCAGCCGGTAACATCCAAGGGCTGCTCGTATTTGTCCAGAAGGGTAACAGTGAACGACGGCTTAGTGCTGTGCTGTCTAATCGAATGTGCTAGAGTAAGCATTCTTTCCTCCTAACATAAGTGAGGGCCTGGCCCGAATCGGACCAGGCCCCTTTCACTAAACGACACCGGGGAGACGGCCAGTGCCGCCTAGGAGATTATCAGGAGGTGACTCGCAGAGCGGCAGCCGCACCGGGGAGGGTGAGGACGAAGCCCTTACGGGTACGGTACTGAATGGTGTGCTCAAGCACGGTGGTGTTCTGGTCGGCGTGGATGAAACGCGCCTGAGGGGCGATACGGTCACCGAGAACCAGAGCGTCAGGGTTCACGACAACGAACAGCTTCGCGGCCGAAGAGCCCGGGGTCATAGCGGTACGGAAGGTCGCGGTCTCAACAGCACCACGGGTCCAGATGATACGGTGGTTGAAGACCGAGTCGTCGAGGACGTTGGCGTTCGCCTCCTGGAAGATCGGGTGGCCATCGCTACCCTTGATCTTACGGAGCTGGCCCTTGAGGCCAGGGTGGGCGAGAACGACGCTGCCCTGGTCGTAGTAGGAACCGCTCTCCAGCTTGGAGAAGATGTCCGAGATGTTGTCGTAGGTGAACGCACCCGAGATCACGTTGTCACCAGCGGTGTAGCCAGCGTCAGCGTCCGTGGTCTGGAGAGTCTTGATGATCGAGTTGTACGGACGGTAGTTCGTCTCGACAGTCGACAGAGCACCGGTAACGCCGATGCAGGCGTTGTCCAGGGTGACGGCGAAGTTCTTCAGCCACTGCTTGCCGAAGTTGTTGAAGACCTCAACGTACGAGTCTTCAGCGTTAGCCTCATCGAAGGTCTGCTTGCCGGTGTAGAGGTAGGCGTACATCGTCACCTTGGAGGTGTCAGCGGTGTCCTCTTCCAGGACCTTACCGCCACCGACCTGACCGCCGAGCAGGCGGGGGATCTCAACGGCCTGAGCGCCCATCGAGAATCTACGGGCAACGCGCTCGATAGCGGCAACGTTGTCCTTCTCGGTCTGGAGAGTGGGGTCATACTCAAGCGGAATCCAGTCGTTAACGTCTCTAGC
>JACCDR012243256.1_pt1 | contig 18767 bp, 13 predicted proteins | sample 7446431 | NCBI WGS metagenome assembly JACCDR01 (sample SAMN15323443, study PRJNA562643) | freshwater metagenome | isolation source: river surface water | place: USA:Blue River Watershed | collected 2017-08-17
GGGTCACGTCCATATAGGTCTTCACGCCGGCAAAGCGGGTGAAGTAGCGGTCGATGTAGTCCTTGGCCGCCTTCTGCTCGATGCCCAGGGACTGGGCCAGCCCGAAGGCGCCCATGCCGTAGATGAGCCCAAAGTTGATGACCTTGGCATAACGCCGCTGTTCGCTGCCCACTTCTTCCACCGGCATGCCAAACACCTCACTGGCGGTGGCCTTGTGTACGTCCAACCCGCGTTCGAAGGCGCGCAACAGCGCCGGGTCTTCGCTGATGTGGGCCATGATGCGCAGCTCGATCTGGCTGTAGTCGGCGCTCATGATCACGTGGCCCGGCGGCGCGATGAAGGCCTCGCGCACGCGCCGGCCCTCGGGCGTGCGGATGGGGATGTTCTGCAGGTTGGGGTCGTTGCTGGACAGCCGCCCCGTCACCGCCACCGCCTGTGCGTAGTTGGTGTGCACACGGCCGGTGGCCGCGTTCACCATCAGCGGCAGCTTGTCGGTGTAGGTGCCCTTGAGCTTGGCCAGGCTGCGGTGTTCCAGTATCTTGGCCGGCAGCGGGTAGTCGGCGGCCAGTTCCTGCAGCACCTCTTCGTCGGTGCTGGCAGCGCCGGTGGCGGTTTTTTTCTTCACCGGCAGGCCCAGTTTCACGAACAGGATCTCGCCAATCTGCTTCGGACTGCCCATGTTGAAGGGCTGGCCGGCGATGTTGTAAGCCTCTTGCTCCAGCGCCAGCAGGCGTTCACCCAGCTCGTGGCTTTGGCGCGCCAGCACGGCTGCGTCGATCAGCACGCCGTGGCGTTCGATGCGCTGCAGCACCCGTGCGGTGGGCATCTCGATCTGCTCATACACCAAGCGCAGGCCCGCGTCGGCCTGCACACGCGGCAGCAGTGTTTGGTGCAGGTGCAGCGTCATCTCGCTGTCTTCGCCCGAATACTCGGTGGCGCGGGTGATGTCCACCTGCGCAAACGGTATCTGGTTGGCACCCTTGCCGCACAGCTCTTCATAACTCAGGCCCTTGCGGCCCAGGTGGCGTTCGGCCAGCGCTTCCAAGCCGTGCGTGCGGTGGGCTTCCAGCACATAACTCTGCAACAGGGTGTCGTGTTGGTAGCCCTGCACCTGGATGCCGGCGTTGGCCAGCACATGCAGGTCGTACTTGATGTTCTGGCCCAGCTTGGCCTTGCTGGGGTCTTCCAGCCAGGGTTTCAGGCGCGCCAGCACCTCTTCCAGCGGCAACTGGTCGGCCACGCCGGGGTAGCTGTGCGCCAGCGGCACATAGGCGGCCTGACCGGGCTGCACCGCAAAACTGATGCCCACGATGCGCGCGCGCATCGCGTCCAGGCTGTCGGTTTCGGTGTCCACCGCCACCAGCTCGGCCGTTTGCAGGCGTTGCAGCCAGTGGTCCAGGCGCTGCCAGGTGGTGATGGTTTCGTACTCGCGCGGGCCGGTCAGCGCGGGGGCGGGGGCGGGGTGGGCCTCGGCGTTTTGCTCGCCACCGGGCTCGCTGCCGGGTGTGGTGCCGGTTGTGGCGCCGGTTGTGGCGCCGGGTGCCGCGCCCGCAGCGTCGGCCGTCAGACCCAGCGACTCTTCCAGCTCCTTGCGCCAGGTGCGAAAGCCGTAGCGTTGGTAAAAGCCCAGCAGGCCCTCGCGGTCCACCTCGCGCAGCGCCAGCGCCTCCAGCGCCGGCCAGCCGGGCACGTGGCCGGTAAGGTCGCAGTCGGTCACCACGGTGATGAGCTTGCGGCCCGTAGGCAGCCAGTCCAACGCCTTGCGCAGGTTTTCGCCCGCAACGCCCTTGATCTGCTCGGCGGCGGCCACCACACCGTCCAGCGAGCCGTACTCGGCAATCCACTTCGCCGCCGTCTTCGGGCCCACCTTGTCGACACCCGGCACGTTGTCCACCGTGTCGCCGATCAGCGTCAAGTAATCGATGATGCGCTCGGGCGGCACACCAAACTTGGCTTTCACGCCGTCGATGTCCAGACGCTCGGGCGGTTTGGCCATGGTGTTGACCAGGGTCACGTTCTCGGTCACCAGCTGCGCCAGGTCCTTGTCGCCGGTGGAAATCAGCACCCGGTGGCCGCTGGCTGCGGCCCTGCGGGCCAGCGTGCCGATGGCGTCGTCAGCCTCGATGCCGGGCACTTCCAGCACCGGCCAGCCCAGCAGGCGCACCACCTCGTGGATGGGTTCGATCTGCTGGCGCAGCGGGTCGGGCATGGGCGCACGCTGCGCTTTGTATTCGGGGTACCAGTCGTCGCGGAAGGTTTTGCCCTTGGCGTCGAACACACACACGGCGTGCTCGGCCGGGTAGCGCTCGCGCAGCCACTTCATCATCGCCACCATGCCGTGGATGGCGCCGGTGGGGAAGCCCTCGTTGCCCGCGCCCGCGCGCAGGTCGGGCATGGCGTGGTAGGCGCGGTACAGGTAGCTGGAGCCGTCCACCAGCAGCATCAGTTTTTCGCTCATGCGTGCATTGTGGCGCGGCTGTGCCCGGGGCCACGCTGCGTAGAATCGTTGGCTTATGGGTCCTCTAAAGCCACGTCTATACCGGCACTTCCCCGCCCGCCGCGCCGCGCCTTGCCTTTTGGCCGTAGTTGCAAGCCTTGCAGCAGCCCAGGCCAGCGCGCAAGCTGCCAGCGCCGAAGCGGCGGCTGCACCGCTCACCGCCACCGCCACCGCTGCAACTGCAACGGCACCCGTTGCACCAGCGATCAGCCGCACCGCCAGCGCAGCGCCCAAGGTGCCGCAAGCCGAGCAAGTGGCCGTGATCGAAGACGACGGGGCCCGCATCGAAGAAACCCGCCGCCGGGGCCAGGTGGTGCATGTGCTGGTGCAAAGCAAAGTGGGGCCTGCGCGCAGCTACGACATCGCCGTCAAGCCCAGCGCCGAACCCGCTTCGCAGCGGGGTGTGTCGGGCCGCGCGGCCTGGCATCTGTTCAGCTTTTAGACGCGCCGATGGCCGTCTACACCCCGGTCGACTTCAAAGACGCCGACGCCCTGCTGCAAAGCCTGGGCTTGGGCGCCTTGACCGACCTCAGCGGCATCAAGAGCGGCATCGAGAACACCAACTACTACGCCACCACGGTGCGCGGGCAGTGGGTGTTGACGCTGTTTGAGCGACTGACCAGCGCCGAGCTGCCCTACTACCTGCAGCTGATGCAGCACCTGGCGCAGCACGGCATACCGGTGCCGGCGCCGCAGCCCAATGCCGCCGGTGAACTGGTGCACCAGCTGGCGGGCCGGCCAGCGTCGGTGGTGACACGGCTGCCCGGCGGGCACCGGCTGGCACCGGGCGTCAGCCATTGCCAGCAGGTGGGGCGCATGCTGGGCCGCATGCACGTGGCAGGCTTTGGCGCGCCAGTACAGCAGCCGCATTTGCGCGGCCTGGCCTGGTGGCAAGCCACCGCGCCGGTGGTGTTGCCGCACCTGGCCCCGGGGCAGGCGGCCTTGTTGCAAGACGAGCTGGCCTTTCAGCAGGAACTGGCCGCATCGGCGCTGGGCCAGGCGCTGCCGCGCGGCCCCATCCACGCCGACCTGTTTCGTGACAACGTGATGTTTGACGACACCGCCGGCGCCGACACGCTGTGCGGTTTTTTCGACTTCTACTTTGCCGGTACCGACACGCTGCTGTTCGACCTGGCCGTGTGCCTGAACGACTGGTGCGCCGACCCGGCCACCGGCGCCCTGGACGAAGACCGCGCTGCCGCCTTCGTGGCCGCCTACCAGACGGCCCGGCCGCTGAGCGCTGCCGAAGTGCGGGCCACACCGGCGCTGCTGCGCGCGGCGGCGCTGCGCTTTTGGATCTCACGTCTGTGGGACTGGCACTTGCCGCGCCAGGCCGCGCTGCTGCAGCCCAAAGACCCCACCCACTTTGAACGCGTGCTGCGCCTGCGCCGCGACCAGCCATGGCATCCCTTGACCTGAAAGAACCGCGCGTGACCTTGATGCTGAAGAGCGTGAAAGCGGCGCACGGCATGCGCTGGGTCACCGACGCGCTGCGCCTGTTTGTGCGCAAGCCGGTGGGCTTTACGGCGCTGTTTGCCATGTTCCTGGCCGCTGCGCTGGTGGTCAGCCTGGTGCCCATCGTGGGCGGTGTGGTGCAGATGATGGCCCTGCCGCTGCTGAGCCTGGGCTTTATGGTGGCGGCGCAGTCGGTGCTGCTCAACGGCCCGGTGCTGCCACGCCACTTCATTGAACCACTGCAGGGCCACCCCCAGCGGCGGCGCGACCTGCTTATCTTGTGCGGGCTTTATGGCTTGCTGGCCATTGCCATCTTGCTGCTGTCCAACGCCATTTCAGACAACGCCTGGATGCGCATGCAAGACCTGCTGGCCAAGGGCAGCACGGCGCAGCCCGAGATCGACGCGCTGCTCAGCGAGCCCGGGGTGCAAAACGGCATGGTCACGGCGGTGGTGCTGGGCAGCCTGCTGTCGGTGCCGTTCTGGCATGCACCGGCGCTGGTGCACTGGGGCGGCCAGGGCTGGGGCCAGGCGCTGTTTTCCAGCACCCTGGCCGTGTGGCGCAACAAGGGCGCTTTTGCGATGTACACGCTGGGCTGGTTGGCCCTGGTGCTGGTGTTTGCCTTGGTCTTTGGCCTCATCCTGGGTCTGCTGGGGATGCAGGGCTTGACCAACGTGCTGGCGGTGCCAGCCGGGCTGGTGATTTCGTCGGTGTTCTACATCTCGCTGCTGTTTTGCTTCAACGACTGCTTCGGCGGCCCGGTGGCGGCACCGGTGCAGGCGGCCGACCTCCCGCGCCCGTCGGGGCCACCGAACCCACCCGACGCCCCGCCCCCACAGGCTTGACGCCCCGGCCCCGCGCTGTCAGTTCACTGGCGTCAACTTGGCAATGGCCAAAGCCAGCCACTTGGTGCCGTGGCGGCCAAAGTGCACCTGGGCCCGCGCTTCGGTGCCCCGGCCTTCCAGCACGCCCACCACCCCCTCGCCAAACTTGGTGTGGAACACCGTCTGCCCCACGCGCAGGCCGTGGTGGCTGGCCGCTTCGGCCTGCGCCGCCTGGGCCACCCAGGCCGGTGGTGCTTCAACCGGGGCCGGCTGCACGCGCCCGGCGCCCACGATGCTGCCCAGGCCGCTGCCGCGCTGCCAGGCCTGCTGGTATTCACGCGCGTAGCCCGAGCCAAAACCCTGCTGGCGCGGCGTGATCCACTTCAGTGACGCGTCGGGCAGTTCTTCAATGAAGCGGCTTTTCACGTTGTAACGCGTCTGGCCGTGCAACATGCGCGTTTGGCTGAAGCTCAGGTACAGGCGTTTGCGCGCGCGGGTGATGGCCACGTACATCAGGCGGCGCTCTTCTTCCACGCCGTCGGCGTCAGACAGGCTTTGTTCGTGCGGGAACAGGCCTTCTTCAATGCCGGTGATGAACACGGCGTCAAATTCCAGGCCCTTGGCGGCGTGCACCGTCATCAGCTGTATCGCGTCGGCACCGGCCTGGGCTTGGTTGTCGCCGGCCTCCAGCGAGGCGTGCGTCAAAAAGGCGGCCAAGGGCGACATGATCTCGCCGGTGTCGGCATCAGGCGCAGCATTGGGCGCTGAACCCAGCGGTGCAGCGCTGGCCTGTTCGTCCACCGGCAGCGCCACGGCGTCTTTGCCAAAGCCTTCTTGCATGACAAAACTCTCGGCCGCGTTGACCAGTTCTTCCAGGTTCTCGATGCGGTCTTGGCCTTCTTTGTCGGTGCGGTAGAAGTCCAGCAGCCCCGAGTGCTGCAGCATGTGGTCGATGATCTCGCGCAGCGTCAGGCCTTTTGTTGCGCTGCGCATGCTGTCCAGCAGTGCCACAAAGGCCTGCAGCTTGGTGCCGGTCTTGCCCGGCAGCAGCGCCACGGCGTCGGCCAGGCTGCGGCTGCCGGCAGCGGCCTCTTGCAGCTGTTCGATGCTGCGCGCGCCGATGCCCCGCGCCGGGAAGTTCACCACGCGCAGGAAACTGGTGTCGTCACCGGCGTTTTCCAGCAGCCGCAAATACGCCAGCGCGTGCTTGATTTCGGCACGCTCAAAAAAGCGCAGGCCACCATACACGCGGTAGGGCATGCCGGCGTTGAACAGTGCACTTTCCAGCACGCGGCTTTGGGCGTTGCTGCGGTACAGCAGGGCTATCTCGCTGCGCGGCATACCGCTGCGGGTGAGCTGCTGCACCTCTTCCAGCATCCACTGCGCTTCGGCGTAGTCGCTGCTGCTTTCATACACACGCACCGGCTCGCCATGGCCGGCGTCGGTGCGCAGGTTTTTGCCCAGGCGCTGCGTGTTGTGGCTGATCAGGTCGTTGGCGGCGTCCAGAATGTGGCCGCTGCTGCGGTAGTTCTGTTCCAGCTTCACCACACGCTGCACGCGGTATTCACGTTCGAAGTCGGCCATGTTGCCCACACGCGCGCCGCGAAAGGCATAAATGCTTTGGTCGTCGTCGCCCACCGCAAACACACCCCGGCCGGGCGTGCCGGGGGCTGAAAACAGCTTCAGCCAGAGGTACTGCAGCCGGTTGGTGTCTTGAAACTCGTCCACCAGCACATGCACAAAACGCTGTTGGTAGTGTTCACGCAGCGCTGGGTTGTCGCGCATCAGCTCGTAGGTGCGCAGCATCAGCTCGGCAAAGTCCACCACACCTTCGCGCTGGCATTGTTCTTCGTAGACCTGGTAAATCTCGACCAGGCGGCGCGTGTGCTCGTCGCGCACCGCCACGTCTTTGGGGCGCTGCGCTTCTTCCTTGCAGCCGGCGATGAACCAGTTCACCTGCTTGGGCACAAAACGTTCTTCGTCCAGGTTCAAACCCTTGATCACCCGCTTGACGGCGCTCAGCGTGTCGCTGCTGTCCATGATCTGAAAACCCTGCGGCAGTGCCGCCAGCTTCCAGTGCGCGCGCAAGAAGCGGTTGCACAGGCCGTGGAAGGTGCCGATCCACATGCCGCGCACGGGCACGGGCAGCATCGCGCCCAGGCGCGTGAGCATCTCCTTGGCCGCCTTGTTGGTGAAGGTGACGGCCAGCACACCCCCGGGCGAGACCTGGCCGGTCTGCATCAACCAGGCGATGCGTGTGGTCAGCACACGTGTCTTGCCCGAGCCGGCGCCGGCCAGAATGAGGCTGGGCACCGCAGGCAGCGTCACGGCGGCCAGTTGTTCGGGGTTCAGGCCTTGCAGCAGCCGCTGTTCTGTTGAATGCATCGTGGCATTCTAGGAGTGCGCACTTTGCCCGCTGCCGGCCCGGCCGTGCACGCAGGCGCCGCCGCGTAGAATGTGCCACCGGCCCGGACACTGCGTCCCGGCCGGTTTTTTTTGCCCGAAAGGCGGTGTGCACCATGGAAATCTTCGACTACGACAACATCCTGCTGCTGCCACGCAAGTGCCGCGTGGAAAGCCGCAGCGAGTGCGACACCTCGGTCGAATTCGGCGGCCGCCGCTTCACGCTGCCGGTGGTGCCGGCCAACATGAAAACCGTGATCGACGAGCCCATCAGCGAGATGCTGGCCAGGAGCGGCCACTTCTACGTGATGCACCGCTTCGACCTCGACGCCGTGGCCTACGCGCAGCGCATGCGCAGCAAGGGCTACTTGGTCAGCCTGAGCTCGGGCGTGAAGCCGGCCGACTACGCGGTGATCGACCGCCTGGCCGCCGACGGCGTGGGCGCGGACTACATCACCATCGACATCGCCCACGGCCACGCCGACAGCGTGAAGGCCACCATCGAGCACATCAAGACGCGGCTGCCCAAGGCCTTTGTCATAGCCGGCAACGTGGCCACGCCAGAGGCCGTGATCGACCTGGAAAACTGGGGCGCGGACGCCACCAAGGTGGGCGTGGGCCCGGGCAAGGTGTGTATCACGAAGCTGAAAACCGGCTTTGGCACCGGCGGCTGGCAGCTCAGCGCGCTGAAGTGGTGTGCACGTGTGGCCACCAAGCCCATCATCGCCGACGGTGGCATCCGCCACCACGGCGACATCGCCAAAAGCGTGCGTTTTGGTGCCGCGATGGTGATGGTGGGCTCACTCTTTGCTGGCCACGAAGAAAGCCCGGGGCAGACGGTGGAAGTGGACGGCAAGCGCTACAAGGAGTACTACGGCAGCGCCAGCGACTTCAACAAGGGCGAGTACAAACACGTGGAAGGCAAGCGCATCCTGGAGCCCATCAAAGGCGCGCTGAAAGACACGCTGCGCGAAATGCGCGAAGACCTGCAAAGCAGCATCAGCTATGCCGGTGGCCGCCAGTTGCAAGACCTGAAGAAGGTGAACTACGTGGTGCTGGGCGGCGAAAACGCGGGCGAACATCTGTTCATGTAGGGCCGCTGTCGGCGTTCAGCTGCTTTCACCGGCCCAGCAAGTCGGTGCGCTCGTCCAGCCGCAGCGGCAGCCCGGTCTGCCGTCGTGCCGCCAACACCGCTTTGCGGCCAACGGCCGCCGCGCCCTGGGCCTGTGACGGGCAGGTGCCCCCACTGGCCATCTGCGTGGCGGCGGCCAACACCGGGTCGGCGGGCCCGCCCTGTGTGACCTGAAAGTTTTCGGCCACGCTGCAGGTGGCGTCAAAACCGTCCCAGTAGCGGCCTTCGTTGCGTGCGTTCACGCCCTCGAAGTTCACCACACTGTAGGTTAGCCCGCACAGGTTCTGGGGCAGAGAACCCACCGGCTTGCCACAGGTGGTGTCGCCCACCGTCACCACCTGCACACCCACACCGCGCAGGCCGTTGATCAGCTGTTCACTGGCCGAACAGGTGCGGGGGCCGGTGAGCACATAAACGCGGCTCAAGCCCAGGGCGTTGCCCGGCCGGTCGAAGCGGTAGGTGGTGTTGTCGATGCTGGCACGGCGGTCGTTGTACAGCAGCGTGGTGTAGACGCTGCCGCTGGCGTTCAAACCCGCCACATAAGACGCCAATTGCCCGCCCACCGAGACCAGGCCGCCGCCGTTGTAGCGCAGGTCCAGCACCAGGTCTTGCACCTGCTGCGCCCTGAACTGCGCAAAGGCCTGGTCGATGGGCGTCAGCGCCTGGCTGATCATGTTTTTCACCGCCAGGTAACCCACCCGCCGGCCCTGCGCGCTGGTGAACACCTGGCTGCCGGTGACCGGGGTGATGGCAAACACCGCCGAGCTCAGCCGCAGGTTCAGCACGCTGGCGCCGCGCTGCAGCCGCAGGTCCAGCGTCTGCCCGGTCTGGGTGGCGGTGAGCGCCGCAAAGTCATCGGCCGCAATCACATCGGCCGCGCTGCGGCCGTTCAGCGCCAGCACCTGATCGCCCCGCTGCACACCGGCCAAGGCCGCCGGTGAACCGGGGTCCACACCGCGCACAAAAAGCGGCTGGTTGGGTTGGCCCAGCACCTCCAGGCCGGCCACCGACACGCCAAAGCCCAGGCTCTCGCCATCCCGGAAGGTTCGCGCGTGCGAGGCCACGCTTTCACTGCCGCTCCAGCGGTCGGCCGGAAAGTCCGCACCGTTGCCGGTGTAGAGCAAGGCGTCGAAGAAGCCGGCCACGTCGTTGTAAGCCGCAGCTTGGGGCTGCGGGGCCAGGCGGTACCAGAAGTACCACTCATTCATGTAACTTTGCAGCTGGTCTTGGTGCTGGCGCACGCTGCAGGTGGCGCTGTCACTTTCAGCACCGCCGCCGCACGCCGACAACAAAAGCACACTGACCACGGCGGCGGCGGCCGAAGCCCGCCGCCGCAGCGCTGACACCTGCACGCGGGCCCGCGTTTTTGCAGGGTTCTTTGCATGGGCATTTGCATGCGCATTTGCATGCTGCGGTGCACCACCCTGCCATTTACAATTCAAGCTCATTCCTGGCCCCTGTCCAACGGCTGCGCACGCCACCAGCCCGCAGCCGCCGCGCCCTCTTGCACACCTACCCATCATGCCCGAGCTTGCCAAGTCTTTTGAACCCGCCGCCATCGAGTCCCGCTGGGGCCCTGTGTGGGCCCAGGCCGGTGTGTTCGAGCCCACGCTGGACCCGTCCAAGCCCTCGTTTTCCATCCCGCTGCCGCCGCCCAATGTGACGGGCCCGCTGCACATGGGGCATGCGTTCAACCAGACCATCATGGACGCGCTGACGCGCTACCACCGCATGCGCGGCCACAACACGCTGTGGGTTCCGGGCACCGACCACGCCGGCATCGCCACGCAAATCGTGGTGGAGCGGCAGTTGCAGGAAAAAGGCCAGTCGCGCCACGACCTGGGCCGCAAAAACTTTGTCGCCCAGGTGTGGGACTGGAAAGCCAGCAGCGGCGCCACCATCACCAACCAGATGCGCCGCATGGGCGACAGCGTGGACTGGTCGCGCGAGTACTTCACGATGGACGACAAGTTGTCGCGCGTGGTCACCGAAACCTTCGTGCGGCTGTTTGACGACGGCCTGATCTACCGTGGCAAACGCCTGGTGAGCTGGGACCCGACGCTGAAAAGTGCGGTGTCCGACCTTGAAGTTGAAAGCGAAGAAGAAGACGGCCACATCTGGCACATCCGCTACCCGCTGGCCAGCGGCCAGGGCAGCGTGGTGGTGGCCACCACGCGGCCGGAGACCATGCTGGGCGACACAGCAGTGATGGTGCATCCGGAAGACGAGCGTTACACCGCACTGGTGGGGCAACAGGTGCAACTTCCGCTGTGCAACCGAACCATTCCCGTCATTGCCGACGCCTACGTCGACCGTGCCTTCGGCACCGGCGTGGTGAAGGTGACCCCCGCGCACGACGCCAACGACTATGCGGTGGGCCAGCGCCACGGCCTGCCGATGATTGGCGTGCTGGACCTGGACGCCAAGATCAACGACCACGCGCCCGCCCCCTACCGCGGCCTGGACCGCTTTGCCGCGCGCAAGCAGGTGGTGGCCGACCTGGACGCTTTAGGCCTGCTGGTGGAAACCAAAAAACACCGCCTGACCGTGCCGCGCTGCGCACGCACCGGCCAGGTGGTGGAACCCATGCTCACCGACCAGTGGTTCGTGGCCGTGAACAAGGCCGGGCAAGATGGCGTGAGCATTGCCGAAAAAGCCCGCACCGCCGTCAGCAGCGGCCAGGTGCGCTTTGTGCCCGAACAATGGGTGAACACCTACAACCACTGGATGGACAACCTGCAGGACTGGTGCATCAGCCGCCAGCTGTGGTGGGGCCACCAGATCCCGGCCTGGTACGGCAGCGGCGGTGAACTGTTTGTAGCGCGCAGCGAAGCAGAAGCACAACAGCGCGCCACCGCCGCCGGCTACACCGGGCCGCTGAGGCGCGACGAAGACGTGCTCGACACCTGGTATTCGTCAGCGCTGGTGCCCTTTTCCACGCTGGGCTGGCCCGACAACACGGGCAAAAATGCGCTGGAGCAGCAACTGTTCCTGCCCAGCACGGTGCTGGTCACTGGCTTTGACATCATCTTTTTCTGGGTCGCACGGATGATCATGATGACCAGGCACTTCACCGGCAAAGTGCCGTTCAAGGACGTGTACATCCACGGCCTGGTGCGCGACGCACAGGGCCAGAAAATGAGCAAGAGCGAAGGCAATGTGCTCGACCCGGTGGACTTGATCGACGGCATTGAACTGGCGCCCCTGCTTGAGAAGCGCACGACCGGCCTGCGCAAGCCCGAGACCGCGCCCCGTGTGCGCAAACAAACCGAAAAAGAGTTCCCGCAGGGCATACCGGCCTTCGGCGCCGACGCGCTGCGCTTGACGATGGCCAGCTACGCCACGCTGGGCCGCAACATCAACTTCGACAGCAAGCGCTGCGAGGGCTACCGCAACTTTTGCAACAAGCTGTGGAACGCCACCAAGTTTGTGCTGATGAACTGCGAGGGCCAGGACTGCGGCTTGAAAGAGCACAGCAAGGCCGAGTGCGCCGCACCGGTGCTCGACGCCAGCGGCGCGGTGGTCAAGCCCGCCGGGCCTTTCCACGGCTACATGGCGTTTTCGCTGGCCGACCGCTGGATCACCGGCGAACTGCAGCGCGTGGAAGCCGCCGTGGCGCAAGGCTTTGCCGACTACCGGTTGGACAACGTGGCCCACGCCATTTACACGTTTGTGTGGGACGGGTACTGCGACTGGTACCTGGAAATCGCCAAGGTGCAACTGGCCACCGGCAGCGAAGCACAGCAGCGCGCCACGCGCCGCACGCTGATCCGCACGCTGGAAACCGTGCTGCGGCTGATGCACCCGGTGGCCCCCTTCATCACCGCCGAGCTGTGGGAAAGCGTGGCCCCAGTGGCCGGCCGCAAGGCCGAAGGCAGCGGCGCCAGCATCATCAACGCCACCTACCCGCAAGCGCAGCTGAACAAGGTGGACCCGGTGGCCGACGCCTGGGTGGCGCGCCTGAAGGCGGTGGCCGCCGAGGTGCGCCGCCTGCGCAGCGAAATGGGCCTGCCCCCGGGCGAGCGCGTGCCGCTGTTGACCTTGGGCGACGACGGTTTTGTTGCCAGCGCTGCACCGGTGCTGAAAGCGCTGGCGCGCCTGGCCGACGTGCAGCCGCAAAGCACCGAGGCCGCTTTTTCTGCTGCCACGGCCAACGCACCGGTGGCCGTGTCAGGCGATCTGCGCCTGGCGCTGGTCGTTCAAGTGGACGTTGCCGCCGAAACCGCGCGGCTGGACAAGGAAATCACCCGCTTGCAAGGCGAAATCGGCAAGGCCGAGGCCAAGCTGGGCAACGAGAGCTTTGTCGCCCGCGCGCCGGCTGCGGTGGTGGAACAGGAACGTGGCCGCGTGGCCGACTTCAAACAGAGCCTGGAGCGCCTGCAGGGCCAACGTTTAAGGTTGGGCGTGCCTGCTTGATGCCGGCTGCCGCACCCGGCCGCACACCCGGGGCCGGCCGGGCGGGTGCAGCACCCATGCTGGCCCCATAAGCCGTGGCCGCTGTGGCGGCGGTGGCGGCAGGCGCTGACGCCGTTGGTGCTGCTGGCACCGCCGACGCCGGCACCGGGTTGTTCATCAGCAACTCGTCGATGCGCTGCGCCACGGCCCAGGCGCCGCGCAAGCGCGAGCTCTGGGTGATGCCGCTGACGCGGGGCGTCACCTGCAGCGTGGGCACGCGGTGCAGCGGGCGGTCGCTGTCCAGCGCGCCGGGCTCCAGGCTGTCCATCCAGGCGGCGGCCAGCGGGCCGTTGCTCAGCGCCTGCGCCAGCGCCTGTTCGTCGAACAAATTTGAATGGGCCAGGCTCACCAACACCTGTTGCGCCTTGGCGCCCTGGAACAGGCGGTCGCCGAACAGGCCCCGGTAGCGCGAGAAAAAGGCCAGCAGCACGGCCACGCAGTCGCTGCGGGCCATCAGCTCGCGCAGGCCCACGGCCTCGACGCCATGGCGCGACCACAGCGCATCGCTGATGTGCACGCTGGGGTCGTAGCCCAGCACCTTGGCGCCAAAGGCCGTCAGCAGCTTGGCCAGCGGCTGCACAGCGGGTGTCATGCCCACCAGGCCCACGGTGCACGAGCCCAGCTCGCGGCCCACCAGCAAGCCTTCGGAATTCACGATGGGCACGCGCCGCAGCATGGCCAGCAAGGCGCTGACGACAAATTCGGCCTCGGCCGCCGCACTGGCCGAAGCCGGGCGAACCACCTCGATGCCGTTGCGGGCGCAGGCTTCGAGGTCGATGTTTTCGGTGCCCACGGCCAGCCGCGCCACCAGACGCAGCCGCGCGGCTTTTTTGATGGTGGCAGCGTCCAGCGCAGCGCTGGGCGGTATCACCACCGCGCGCGTCAAGGCCAGCGCCGCTGCAAAGGCGGCCGGGTCCTTCGCCAGTTCAGGCGCAAAGTGAACCGCATGCCGTGCCTCGAGCCACTGCAGTACATCGCTGTCAAGCGACTCGACAATCAACACATCCATGGTTCAGGTGCGGGCTGGAAATTTGTGCATGGGGAACGTGAGCATATTGCAGCACGCAATGACACCGGCCGCAGTACAGCGCAGCAAAGGTGCGTGACACAATCATGGGCTCAGCAAACCATCCATCGTAGGGACCACAATGCCCATACAAAAGGCAATTTTCCCGGTAGCCGGACTCGGCACCCGTTTTCTGCCCGCCACCAAGGCGCAGCCGAAGGAAATGTTGCCTGTCGTGGACAAACCTTTGATCCAGTACGCCGTTGAAGAGGCCTATGCAGCGGGCGTGCGCGAGATGATCTTTGTCACCGGCCGCCACAAGCGCCCCATCGAAGACCATTTCGACATGACCTACGAGCTTGAGGTGGCGCTCGAGAAGGCGCAGAAAAACGAACTGCTGGACGTGGTGCGCAGCGTCAAGCCCGACGACATGGAATGCATCTACGTGCGCCAGGCGCAGGCGCTGGGCCTGGGGCACGCCGTGTTGTGCGGGCAGCGTCTGGTGGGCAACCACCCGTTTGCGGTGTTGCTGGCCGACGACCTGATGGTGGGTGAAAAGCCGGTTCTGAAACAGATGGTGGAACAGTTTGACGAGTGGCGGGCTTCCATCATCGCCGTGCAGGAAGTGCCGCGCGAACACACCAGCCGCTACGGCATCGTCGCTGGCACCGAGGTCAACGCGCGCATGATGGACGTGACACGCATCGTGGAAAAACCCGCCCCTGCCGACGCCCCGTCGCTGCTGGGGGTGGCCGGCCGCTACATCCTGACGCCAGGCGTGTTTCATGAAATCGAAACGCAGCCGCGCGGCGTGGGGGGCGAGATACAACTCACCGACGGCATCGCGTCGCTGCTGCGACGCGAAAAGGTGTTTGCCTACCGCTATGAAGGCAAGCGTTACGACTGCGGCAGCAAAGAAGGCTTTTTGGAAGCCAACGTTGAACTGGCGTTAGCCCACCCGCAGTTGGGGCCGGGATTCAGGCAGTTCCTGAAAAACCTGGAGCTGTAACGCTTGCTGCTGTAGACGGCCTGCGGGTCTGCAGGCCAGCAGGCCTGGGGCGCGGGGCTCAGCGCCGCCGCAGCACGTGCACGTAGTCGCCGCTGACGGTGTCTTGCTCCACCAAGTCGTTGCCGGTCTGGCGGGCGAAGGCCTGAAAGTCGCGCATCGAACCGGCGTCGGTGGACAACACCCGCAGCAGCTCGCCGCTTTCCATGGCCGCCAGCGCTTTTTTGGCCTTCAATATGGGCAAGGGGCAATTCAGCCCGCGTGCGTCAAGTTCTATTTTCACGTCCATGGTGGTGCATTCTAGGCCGTTGCGGGCCGTTATCACGATGGGAACACGCCCGTGGACAAATAGCGGTCGCCACGGTCGCAGACGATAAACACGATGGTGGCGTTGTCCAGCCGCTGCGCCAGTTGCAAGGCCACCCAGCAGGCGCCAGCGGCCGAGATGCCGGCAAACAAGCCCTCTTCGCGTGCCATGCGGCGCGCCATGTCTTCGGCGTCGGCCTGGCTGACGTAGACCAGTTCATCGACGTTGCGCGGGTCGTATATCTTGGGCAGATAGGCCTCGGGCCACTTGCGGATGCCCGGGATGCGCGAGCCTTCGCTGGGCTGTGCACCCACCACGCGCACCGCCGCGTTCTGGCTCTTCAAGTACTGCGACACGCCGGTGATGGTGCCCGTGGTGCCCATGGCGCTGACGAAGTGCGTGACACGGCCGCCGGTGTCGGCCCAGATCTCGGGGCCGGTGGTCTGGAAATGCACACCGGGGTTGTCGGCGTTGGCAAACTGGTCAAGCACGCGGCCCTTGCCTTCTTGCTGCATCTTTTCGGCCAGGTCACGCGCGTATTCCATGCCCCCGGCCTTGGGCGTGAGGATCAATTCGGCGCCAAAAGCCTTCATCGTCTGCGCACGCTCGATGGACAGGTCCTCGGGCATGATCAGCACCATGCGGTAGCCGCGTATCGCGGCGGCCATGGCCAGCGCGATGCCGGTGTTGCCCGAGGTGGCCTCGATCAGCGTGTCGCCGGGGCGGATCTCGCCGCGCTGCTCGGCGCCGCGAATCATGCCAATGGCCGGCCGGTCCTTCACCGAGCCGGCCGGGTTGTTGCCTTCCAGCTTGCCCAGCACCACGGTGCCGCGTGCGTTGACCGCCGCGCCCGGCAGGCGCTGCAGCCGCACCAGCGGCGTGTGGCCGATGGCGTCTTCCAGGGTCTTGTAGGCGGGGGCTTGCGTCATTCGTCACTCCTCTTGAACAGCAATTGTGTCAGCGCAGTGATGCGCCTTTCGTACAGCATGTGATAATCCGGCGCTGTAGGCGTGCCGCGTGAGGCACCCCGTGCCCGCGTGACGAAATCGGTAGACGTAGCGGATTCAAAATCCGCCGCCGCAAGGCGTGCCAGTTCGAGTCTGGCCGCGGGCACCAAGTCGGCATCTTGCCAACCCCCTTCCAGGTTTCCCCTGCGTCTGCAAGTTCATGCCGCCGATTCCCCAACTGACCAAGTTCTTGATGATCGCCTGCACGGCGGTTTTCTGCCTGCAGTTGTTCATTCCACTGGCCGACTGGTTTGCGCTGTTCCCGCTGGGCAGCGGCAACTTCATGCCCTGGCAGGTGGTCACCTACGCCTTCTTGCACGGCGGCATGGGCCACCTGTTTTTCAACATGCTGGGGCTGTGGATGTTTGGCTCTGAGCTTGAACGGCTGTGGGGCGAAAAGCGCTACGCGCAGTTTTTGTTGGCCGGCGTGCTGGCGGCAGCGGCGGCCCAGATTCTGGTCAGCGCGCTGGGGGGCTCCAGCAACCCCACCGTGGGCGCATCGGGCGCGTTGTTTGCGCTGTTGCTGGCTTTTGGCATGCTGTTTCCGAACCGCGTGATCATGCCGCTGTTCCCGCCCATACCGATGAAGGCGCGCACCTTCGTGATGGTGTTTGGCGGCATCGAACTGCTGCTGGGCTCAGGCTTGCTCGATTCCTTGCTGGGCGCGGGTGGCGGCAACATCGCCCACTTTGCGCACCTGGGGGGCATGGTGGGCGGCTTCCTGATGATTCGCTACTGGCGCGGCCACCCGCCGTTTGGCAAGCGCAGGCGCTGAATATGGCCAGCACAGGCGCTGAGTTTGGCCAGCGCAGACGCTGAGTTCGCCGGCACGCTGCCAGCGGCGTTCAGCGCGCCTGCAGCCCTTCAAGCACTGTGGGGTAGCGCAGCCGCAGGCCCCACTCTTCGCTGATGCGGCGGTTGCCGATGCGGCGCGATTCACTCATGAAACTCATCTGCATCGGCCCCAGTTGCTGCTGCGCCTGCAAGCGCGTGATGCGCGGCGGTGGCGGCAAGCCTTCCAGCTGCGCCACCAGGTCGAAGTAGTCGCCCATCTTCAGGTCGGTGTTGTCGCAGACGTTGTAGACCCGCTGCCGCGCCCCCTGCTGCAGCGCCGCCACACAGGCCCGCGCCAGGTCGTCGGCGTGGATGTGGTTGGTGTAAACGTCTTCTTCAGCCACCAGCACCGGTGCTGCGCGCAGCACACGTTCACGCGGTTGGCCGCCTTCGCGGTCGTTGGCGTAGATGCCCGGTATGCGCAAGATGCACACCCGCGCGCCAGTGATGCGGCCGAAGTGCCGCACCTGCGCTTCTGCATGCACGCGCCGCCGCGCCCTGTCGGTGGCCGGGGCCACGGGCCGGGTTTCGTCGAGCTGCTGGCCCTGGCAGTCGCCATACACACCCGTGGTGCTGGCGTACACCAGGCTGCGCAGGCGCCGTGCGCTCAGCAAAGCCTGCAGCAGCGCGCGTGTGCGCGGGCAGGTGGCACCGGCGTTGGGTGGCGGCGCCAGGTGCAGCACGGCCTGCGCTGCCTGCGCCACTTGCGCCAGGCGCTGCAGGCTGGCGGGCATGTCCAGGTTGCCCAACACCGGCCAGGCGCCGGCCTGGCGCAGCGCTGGAGCCCGCTGGGGCGATGAGGTCAGGGCCAGCACGCGCCAATGCGGCAGCAGCAACTTCAGCACACGCAGGCCGACGTCGCCGCAGCCCACGATCAAGAGCGTGGGCGCGGGGCGGGGCCGGGTGGTTGGGGCTGCAGACATCATGGGGTGGGCGGGAAACCGGCGGTTGAACAGCGGACCAACAACGTACAAACGGCGCTCAGGCTGCTGCAAAGCCCGGCGCCCCTGCCGACACACCCGGCGCGGGCACAATCTGCCGCAAGTTTATGTTTACTGCCGCCTGGCCAGCCGATCACCATGAGTTTCAACATCACCCTCACCCCCGCGCAGCTCAGCTTCACCGTCGACGACGACGAGTGCATCCTGCCCGCCGCCCTGCGGCAGAACATCGGCATGCCCTATGGCTGCCGTGACGGCGCCTGCGGCTCGTGCAAGAGCAAACTGCTCGAAGGCCGCGTGGTGCACGGCGCACACCAGCTGAAGGCCTTGACGGCCGCCGAAGAAGAAGCCGGCTTCATCCTGACTTGCTGCGCGCGGCCGCAAACCGACTGCGTGGTGGAAGCGCGCAGCGTGCCCGGCGCGGGCGACTTCCCGGTGCTGAAGCTGCCCAGCCGCGTGCTCAGCATCACCAAGCCCGCGCCCGACGTGGCGGTGCTTCGCCTGCAACTGCCGGCCAACCAGAACCTGCAGTACCGCGCCGGGCAGTATGTGGAATTCATCTTGCGCGACGGCGCCCGGCGCTCTTACAGCATGGCCAACGCGCTGCACAACCTGGGCAGCCCGCCATCGATAGAACTGCACATCCGGCACATGCCCGGTGGCAAGTTCACCGACCAGGTGTTTTCCACGCTGAAGGAAAAAGACATCCTGCGCATGGAAGGCCCTTTTGGCAGCTTCTTCCTGCGCGAAGAATCGAACAAGCCGATGATCCTGCTGGCCAGCGGCACCGGCTTTGCGCCCATCAAGGCGCTGGTTGAACAGCTGCAGCACAAGGCCAGCACCCGGCCTGCGGTGTTGTACTGGGGCTGCCGGCGCAAGGCCGACCTGTACCAGCACGAC
>JACCDR010631563.1_pt1 | contig 18762 bp, 22 predicted proteins | sample 7446431 | NCBI WGS metagenome assembly JACCDR01 (sample SAMN15323443, study PRJNA562643) | freshwater metagenome | isolation source: river surface water | place: USA:Blue River Watershed | collected 2017-08-17
AGAGGTCATCGTATAAAGGGGTTAGGCAACATGCAAGAAGGTAAGCAGTTTGGTGAATGTATGATGAAAGGGTTAAACGATTTTAAAGAAATATCAAAAGATGGAGATGGTGTATTTCTTTTATCCATGAATCTTAGCTCTATTAAGTTTGACAAACCTACATTGACAGTTTCACACGGAATAATTGGCGATAATAGATTAGACTGTCCAGGATTGGGGAGAAATCTTATTGGTTCTATGAAACATTGGATTGGTAATTCTGATAGGACTATATCTGTAGACACCAACACTATTCATGCTATGCAATTTATGAATCCAGTGGAATCACAAAAGATGGTATTTATACCCAACTATGTTGATACTGATAGATTTGTATATCAACCAAAGGATTATGGTGGTAAATTTAAGGTATTGTTTGCTAGAAGAATAGCGCCTGAACGTGGTTATTTACAAATGGCACAAGCTTGTGAAATATTGAGTAAAAAATATGATGACATTGAATTTACTTTTTGTGGCAAGGGTCATCCTCAAGAAGAAAACAGATTGCACAATATAATAGATAGACTTCCAAATGTAAAACATATTAACTTAGAACATAAAGATATGCATACTGTATATGATGGGCAACATGTGAGTGTAATTCCCACAACGACAAGTGAAGGCACGTCTCTAAGTGGAATCGAAAGTGTTGTTACTGGTACTGTTCCTGTTGCAACTTACATAGGAGGTCTGACCGACATCTGTACTCATTTACATAACTCAATATTAATAGCTCCAAATAGTGTTGAAGAAATAGTAAATGCTATTGAGTATTTGTATCACAATAGAGGTGAGTTAAATAAGATGAAAGAAAATTGCCTAACTATGAGAGATTGTTTTGATAAAAAACGTTGGGACGCACAAATAACCCAAGTCGTTAAAAATTTATATGGAGAGCCATAAAATGATTAAGATTAAATTTTTCTTTATGCACGTTAACAGAAAAGACGATCCTATGTGTCCAGAAGATTATAAGCTAGACAAAGATACAATGGAGTTTATAAATAAATACCATATTCCTAATCATGATTATATATATAAGGACTTGGTATTAACTTGTAAGCAAGATTATGACTATGCCGTGGTTTTAGATCATGTATTTTACAAGGAATTTTTTGATAAAAGCAAAACCATATTATTTAGGTGTGAACCTAATCAGTTAAGGCGTAATTTTCCCCAATACTACAATGGCGTAAATATATATTCGTATATGAAAACTTATGAAATGTGGGGATTATTCGAGGGATTAAATAACGCTTTAGGTGTTAATGATTCAAAGCTTTCTAATTATGCTTTTAATAAAAATAAGATTTTGAGTAGCATAATATCTAATTTAAATTGGACTGCTATGCACAAACAGCGCCTTAAATTCTTAGAAAATTTAGATACACTCCCCTATCATGAACATTATGGTTATGAATATGCATGTGTTCCAACGGTTAAGTTCAATCACCTAAAAACACATAAGGGTAGCATATCTACTAAATGGGAAGGCATGGAGTCATATAAGTATCATTTTAACGCTGACAATGTGAAGGAGGCTAATTCTTTTTCAGAAAGGGTTACTCAATCCTTACTCGCAGAATGTCTATTGTTTTATGACGGTTGTACTAATCTTGAAAACTATATTGACGAAAGGGCTTTTATTCAGGTCGATATACAAGATTTTGATAAGGCTATGTATATTATTAAAACTAGTGTTGCTAATGATGAATACTCTAAGAGATATGAATTTATAAAAAAAGAAAAGGAAAAAGTATTGAGCGATTTAAACCTTATGGAATGTACATATAGGGCTATACATGGCATTAAAAATTATTGGGAAGTTTGAGGTTATTATGAAAAAAATTTATATATTGTGGGCAAGTATAAGACCAGATTTTGTTCTTACTACCTCTAAGAAGTGGCTTGATAATTGTGTGTATAAAGATAGATTGTTTTTTAAAATTGCCACAGCAACAGAAGAACAAAAAGAATTGATAGAAACATTCAATTTACCTAATTCTGAGATAATTTCCGTTACAGAAAAGCCAGGTTATAACTATGCCATAACTCAATTAACAAAAAACATAGAGGTTGAAGACGATGATATATTACTCCTATTGAGTGATGATTTTAATTGTTTGCCTAGTTGGGACGAATTTATATATCGTAAATTTGAAGATTGGGATGGTGCAATTTTACTTGATGATGGGGTTCAGGATGTCGACATAAAATGCGGTGAGCTATGTATTACTTTGGCCTGTATGACGTTTAAATGCCTAAAGCAGATTAATAAGGTTGTGTTTAGTCCTAATTATTTTCACTTTTATTCAGATAATGAGGCGTACCATAATTTAAACGATTTAGGATTATTGAAAGACACTAGAGATGTTGATAACTTTACATTTAAGCATGAACATTATACTAGTGGTTTTAGGGCAAAAGATTTACATGATGATAAGGCTGGCGATGGTGTTTTACATGATGCCGGAGTTTATAATCTTAGAAAACAAATGAATGTACATGAAAGGTTAAATACGATATTAGGGTGATTTTATGAGAGTTGTCGCAACTTCAATGTACGCAGATTTTTTTCATGTCGGACATTTAGAATGTCTCAAAATGGCTAAAGAATTGGGAGACTATTTATTGGTTTTCGTAGATTCAGATAGAAAAGCAATTCTCAAAAAGGGATTTGTGTTTATGCCGGAAGAAGAACGCGCCGAGATTATTCGTAATATAAAATGTGTTGATGAGGTTGTCGTGGTGGATACTCCAATTTCAGAAGCCATAGAGAAATATTCGGATAGAATTAATATTTTCGCAAAAGGCGGAGATAGGACTATTGATAATATGCCTCTTGAGGAAATTGAGGCTTGTAGGAAGTTTGGAATTGAGCTTGTTTGTGGTCTTGGTGAGAAGATACAGTCAAGTTCTAATTTAATTGACAACTCTAGTGTAATTAGACCTTGGGGTAAATATACAATTTTACATCAAGGTTTGGGATACGCAGTAAAGCGCATAACCGTAAATCCTAAAGCAAGATTGAGCCTACAATATCATATGAAAAGAAATGAATATTGGACGGTTAAAACAGGAATGGCACAAGTTGCTATTGGTGATTATATGTGTGTGCTTAAGGAAAATGAGAGTGTTTATATTCCGGCAACTGCTATTCATAGGGTTACTAATGTATGTAATTCGCCTTTGGAGTTTATAGAAGTGCAGACAGGTGCCGAATTAAATGAAGACGATATTGTAAGGCTAAAGGATGATTATGGTCGTATTTAAAATAGAGATAAAAGGAGTATTAAAATGGAGAAAATATTAATATTTGGCGGCACAGGGAACATAGGAAGTGTATTGTGCGATTATGCCCTAAATAAAAACTGCGAAGTTCATGTGGTTATACGAAGAAGTAGCAATTATAATACACAGAGACTAGATTATTTATATAGCAATCCTGAAATTGGACGCAAAACTTTACATTTACACTACGGCGATGTGTGCGATGAGGCTTCTATTTTTAAGATAATTAATCTTGTTCAACCAACAAAAATATTTAATTTAGCTGCACAGTCTCACGTAGCTATTTCAAATGACATACCAGTGAATACATGTGATATAACTGGCTTAGGCGTAATTAGAATCTTAGAAGCTATAAGGATAATTAATCCTAAAATAAAATTTTTACAAATGAGTTCATCCGAAATGTATGGCAATATAAATGGAAATGTTCAATTAAATGAAAACTCAAAATTTAAACCCGCTTCGCCATACGCCTGTGCTAAAATGTTTGGATATTATGCGACAATTAACTATAGAGAAAGCTTTGATATGCATTGTAGTAATTCTATAACCTTCAACACAGAGGGAAAAAATCGAGGAAAAAACTTCGCTCCTCGGAAAATAACTTGTGCAATAGCAGATATTTTAGCGGGTAGGCAAGACTATATACCACTTGGGGCAATTGATAGTTGTCGTGACTGGTCGTTAGATTTTGATATTGTTGATGGATTGTGGAAAATACTTGAACATGAAAAGGCTGATGATTTCTGTCTATCTTCAAATGAGACGCATTCTATTAGAGAATTTGTTGAAGTTGCTTTTAAATGCGTAGGAATAGACATAACTTGGCAAGGGAAAGGACTTGATGAAATCGGAGTTGATTCTAAAACAGGGAAAACATTGGTGAAAATTGACGAAAGATTTTTTAGGCCTCTGGATGTCACTCACTTATGGGGGGATTCAAGTAAAGCTCGCACAGTTTTAAATTGGCAACCAAAAACAACATTCAAAGATTTAGTCAAATTAATGGTAGAACATGACTTAAAAGAGGCGGGTATACAATTATGATTCTTGTAGGTGACTATAAAATTGATGATAAATCCAAAGAATTCATAAATGAAATGTTGAATTCAAACCGCATAACTGAAGGTAAATATGTCGCACAATTCGAGAAGAAATTTGCTGAAATTATTGGAACTAAATATTGTGTATTGGTAAACTCTGGCACATCTGCATTGATAGCAGGATTGACGGCACTATTGTATGATGACCGCTATCCTAAAGTTAAAAAGGGTGCAAAAGTAATAACCACTCCAATAACATATATTGCTACATCTAATGCAATTAAGCTAGTTGGATTAGAGCCTGTATATGTAGATATTAACTTAGAAACATTTGATATAAATGTAGATCTAATTGAGCAATTGTTGGAAAATTCTAACCCTGATGAATATTGTGGTATCTTACCAGTTCATCTAATGGGCTATCCTTGCGATATGGATAGACTTAATGATATTGCTAAGAAGTATGATTTATTTGTATTCGAAGATGCTGCACAGGCACATGGCACTAAATACAAAGATAGAATGACTGGAAATCTATCATTATTGGCTGATTATTCATTTTATATTGCGCATAATATCCAAGTTGGTGAGATGGGTGCAATTGTGACCAACGATGAGAGGATTTATAGGCTAGTAAAACAAATTAAGGCTAATGGTCGCTCTTGTGATTGTATGGTCTGCACCCGCTCAAAAGGTTATTGTTTAAAGCAGGATAATGAATTTGATCCTAGATTTACACATGAATACATAGGTTATAATTTTAAAACTATGGATTTTCAGGCAGGATTAGGATTGGTTCAACTTGACGACTTTGATAATATAATTAAGAAACGGCAGAAAAATGTTAAATATTTGAATGATAAGCTTCAGAATTATTCAAAGTATTTTATTTTGCCAAAGGATAGCGAACACGTAAGTTATCTTGCTTATCCTATTATTATCAAAGATGATTGTATTGACACTGATAAGTTTAGGCAACATTTGCTAGATAAAGGAATTGAGTCTAGACCTATGTTTGGATGTATTCCTACAATGCAACCAGCTTATAAGAGTTATGCTAGTGAATATGCCGATAAACTGCCAAACGCTGAGTATGTTAGCAGTAGTGCTTTTTATATCGCAGCTCATCAATATTTAGAAGATAGGGATTTGTTTAAAATAGTAGAGGCTTTTGATGAATGGTTGGGATATGATGGATAAACAATCTAAAATATATATTGCTGGGCATACAGGATTGTTGGGTGGCTCACTGTATAATCTCTTAGTGGCAAGTGGCTATGTGAATATAGTGACCAGGACTCATGCTGAATTGGATTTAACTAAGGTCGATAAAGTAGAGACATTTTTTTCAATAGAACGTCCTGAATATGTGTTTAATTGTGCGGGAATGGTTGGGGGCATAAATGCTAACAACCTTTATCCTGTTGATTTTTTATATAACAATATGATGATTCAGTTCAATCTAATTGCTAGTTCACACTTATTTAATGTAAAGAAACTTTTAAATATAGGAAGTAATTGTGCTTATCCTAGAGATGCCGAGCAACCTATTAAAGAGGATTGTTTATTATCATCTAGTTTAGAACCTACAAGTGAGCCTTTTTCTGTTGCTAAAATAGCAGGAATTAAATTGTGTCAATCTTATAATAAGCAATATGGCACAAATTATATTACGGCAATGCCTTGTAATTTATTTGGAATTGGTGAAAAGTTTGATGAAAATAATTCTCATTTAATACCGGCATTGATTATGAAAATTCATAACGCAAAAATCAATAAGCAATCATCAATTACTCTATGGGGAGATGGAACCCCACGTAGAGAACTGATGTATGTTGACGATCTGGCTGACGCATGTTTATTTCTAATGGAAAACTATGGCGATAATGAAATCATTAATGTTGGTACTGGCTTTGATATGAGCATTAAGGAAATTGCTAATATAATATCTGATGTTGTTGGCTATAGTGGCAATATTTTGTTTGATTCTAATGTATACAATGGTACACAAAGAAAATTATTGGATAGCAGTAAAATTAATGAATTAGGATGGAAATCAAAAATTAATTTTACACATGGCATTAGAAATATGTATGAATGGTGGGTTTTAAATGGAAGTATGTCAACAAGTAAATAAAGACATAAAGAATTTAAAGAAAATTATATTAGAGTTAGCCTACAATACTAAAGAGGGGCATATAGCCTCTTCTTTTAGTATTATGGATATATTGTATATCCTGTATGGGAAAATAATGCATCATACTTATGATAAATTTCTGCTTAGTAAGGGTCACGCAAGTTTGGCACTTTATACAATTCTTTATCATAACGGCATTATAACAAAAGAACAATTATATTCGTTTTGTAAATATGATTCTGAATTAGGCGGTCATCCTAAACTAAATCCTAAACTTGGCATTTATGCAAGTACTGGCTCTCTTGGACATGGATTCCCTATTGCTGTGGGAATGGCTTTAGCGAAAAAAATTAAGAATGAATCTGGTAATATATATTGTTTAATCGGCGATGGTGAAGCTAATGAGGGTACTGTATATGAATCTTTACTTTTAGCAGCTCATCATAAGTTAAATAATCTATGCTTAATTGTCGACAATAATAATTCAATTGATAGGGCTTTAGGATTAGGTAGTTTTGAACAAAAAGTACAGAGTTTTGGTTGGCATGTTGAAAGTATAATTGGACATAATCATTGTGATATTGAAATGGCACTGAGTACAAACACAGATAAACCTTTATGTATAGTTGCCCATACTATCAAGGGTTATGGTGTTAAACGTATGGAAAATGATTCTCAACAATGGCATCATAAGTTTCCTAACGAACAAGAATATGTGGAAATGTTGGAGGAACTAGTTCATGCGTAAACAATTTATTAGAACCATTACTGATATTTTTGATAAAGATGATAGAACCGTCTTGTTGCTTGGTGATATTGGAGTGTTTTCCTTTAAGGATTTAAAAGATAAATATCCTAATAGAGTTTACAATATAGGCATATGCGAGCAATCTATGACAGGTTTGGCGGCAGGATTAGCTTTGCAAGGTATGATTCCAATTGTTCATACTATAGCTCCATTTATAACTGAAAGAAATTATGAACAATTAAAGCTAGATTTCGGTTATCAACATTTATGTGGAAACTTTATAAGCGTTGGCAATTCATATGATTATTCGGCGTTGGGATGTACTCATCATTGTCCTGCTGATGTAAATATATTAAAGCAAATTCCCAATATGGAAATAGTATGTCCTGGAAACGCCAAAGAATTTGATATATTGCTTAAACAAACTTATGCCAATGGCAATCCTACATACTTTAGATTGTCCGAATATTCAAATCAAAAAGTGCATGCAGAAATAACATTTGATAGAGCCAATATTATTCAATCTGGCAATAAAGCAACGGTTATTGTTGTTGGGAATTTACTTGATACAGTATTGGATGCCTGTAGCGATAAAGACGTTAACATACTATATTATACTACTCTCTCCCCTTTTGATTATAAGCTTTTGAATATTGTATTAAAATATAGCTCTAATAAGATTTTATTATGCGAGCCTTATTATAGTGGTGCTTTGACCCATGATATTATGAGTAACATTAAAAAACCATTGAGAATTGAACATGTAGGAGTTCCTATGAGATTTTTGAATAACTATGGAAGCAAATTAGAACATGATCAAGCTATTGGAATAACTGTTGAAAATATTAGAGATAAGTTGGAGAATTTAATAAATGAGTGATATAAGAGATATGAATACGAATGAATTAATAGATATGTTGCTAAGTGATTATAGTTCCATTGAAACTCAAATTGATTTTAGTGCCATTAATAATAAAAAGATTTTAATAACTGGTGCGTCTGGTTTGGTGGGCGTTCACATATTGTCATCACTATTATATTTAAAGAACACATTGAATTATAATATATTTGTATTGGCGGTTGTGAATAGTGAGCCGGAAACATGGTTTAAAGAGTTAATTGAAATGGGAGATTTCGGATATAGTAAGGGTGATTTAAGCAATCTCAATTTTGTCAATGGTTTATTAGACGTAGATTACATTTTTCATTGTGCTACATATGCGCAACCTATTAAGTTTACGCAAGAAGCTATAAAAACTATAACACTAAATACAACTACTACCAATGCTTTAATAGGTAAATTAAAGCCGAATGGCAAGTTTTTGTTCATGAGTTCAAGTGAGATATATAGTGGATTAGATAAAGAACAATATGATGAAAGTGATATTGGTACAACGACACCAGAACATCCTAGAGCCTGTTACATTGAGGGCAAGAGATGTGGAGAAGCTATTTGTCAAAGTCATATTAATCAGGGCGTAGATGTAAAAATTGTAAGACTATGCTTGGCTTATGGTAATGGCATTAAAATGAGCGACACTAGGGCTATGAATAGTTTTATTTTGCAAGCATTAACCAATAATAATATAAAGTTAATGGATGGTGGTGATGCAACTAGAAACTATATTTATGTGGCAGATGCCGTTAGTATGATATGGAATATACTTCTGCACGGTAGGAGTAATGTTTATAATGTTGGCGGGAATAGTCAAGTTACAATCTTAGAATTATCTAAGATAATAGGTGATTATGTCGATTGCGAAGTTATTGTACCTGAAAATCAAGACGGATTAAAAGGTTCTCCATCTGGAGTTAACTTAGATTTAACAAAATATCGGAATGAGTTTGGAGTTACTAATTTTGTATCTCTTGAAAATGGAGTGATTAAAGTTATTGAATGGTGTAAACACATTAGGAGATAAAAGAGATATTTTATGTCGAAAATGTGTTTTGGCAACATCGGTGTAGCAACAGTTTTAAGGTTGGATATTTTTGTAAATAGATAATAACAATATAAAATTTAGGGGGTAATTTATGAATTATAACGGAGTTTTATCAGATCACTTTGTATCAAGTTCGTTGCATACTGATGCAGATTCAGATACTTATGTAACCATATCGGCAACACCAACGGTTATAACTTTCGAGGACAGTACTTTAGGTAAGAAATACCATCTCAATTCTTTGCTTATAGAAAACAGCAATGTAGGAGAAGTAAAGTTTACCATCAATGATGATAATTCAATTTATGTATTGGCTGCATCGGCAGTTGAGGCTATTGATTATTTACCTATTCGCAAGATTACTATGCAGACTACAGGAAAGATACGATGGAAGGGCTTTGCTCATTCTACATTTGACGTTTAATTGAAAGGGGTGATTGTGTGCCAATTAGAATTCTTACAACAAGCGGTTCGGCGTCTAGTGCTACCGATTTAAGTACTACTACAACAAATTTTAATACCAAGTTAAGCTCATCTGATGATACGGTTCAAAAAGCTTTAGATACTTTAGACGACCATATTCATGAGCCAGTAATTCAAGTTGGAACTACTGCTCCCGATGATAACACTAAACTTTGGTATGACACTAATTAAGGGGGATTTGAATGACTGAATTAATAGAAAGACGTACTGAAAATACTAAAATATTTGCGGGAGAATGGAATGAGGAAACTTATTCTAGGGAATTAACAATTAGAGAATATTCTGTTGTAATACATATTAAAAATGATGAAACTGGATTTTATGATGAGGTTGAGAATTTTGAAGAATTAAATATTGCCGAAAATTACGCCGATTCCACTGTGACGGAGCATATGGCTAGAGAAGTTGAGGTGTAGTTTATGGCTGTTTCTGGAGCTTGGACATATACGGAAAGTGGTGGAAATGCTACAATAACAAGTTATGATAGTGGGGTCGGCGGCGCTACACCTACTATTCCGACAACTTTAGACACTTATCCTGTGATAGCAATTGCGGCAAATGCAATGAAATCTAAGTCTTTAACTTCCGTAACAATTAATCATGCGGTTACTTTATACAATAATTGTTTGGCTTTAAATTCTGGGATGGCTGTGAATTTAAATGCTACTGTTAGTGTAAATGACCACTCGTTAGCCAGTGAAAGCGCTTTTAATGGATGTAATATTGGAAATGGGTTGACCATTGGGGCAAGTGTAACAACCATTCCATTGAACTTGTTTAATACAGTTGGTCTTACTTCTGTGTCTTTACCTAGCACTCCTATGACTTTATATAATACTTGCTTTGCTAATAATAGTGGATTAAGTGTTTCTATATCTGGAAGTATAACTACTGTTGACCATTCATCATTAGGTGAGGGTGCGTTCTATAATTGCAGTATTGGCAATGGATTAACATTGAATGAAGGAGTAGCAAGCTTGGGAGTGGGTTTGTTCCGTGGTTCTGGACTTACTGCGCTATCTATGCCAAGTACACTTACTTCAATTGGTAACCATTGTTTCTTAGATGTTTTTCTTAATGCTAATATAGATTTAGTTCTACCGAGTACTCCCATGACATTAGGAGATACATGTTTCTATAACGGTGATTTCTCAAGTGTAACAGTAAACTCCAATGTAACATGTGGAACTAGTTCATCTGCACCTTTTTATAATGGTTCAGTTTCAGCAATTACAATAGCAGAAGGCGTAACTACTATTCCTGCAAGTTTGTTTCAAGGTTGTACCTGTAATATGTCTGAATTAACTTTCCCAAGCACACTTACTACATTGGGAACAAATTGTTTTTTTGACTCCTTTGTTGGTAAAACCGCATCACTTGTCTTGCCTAGTTCTATTACTACACTAGGCAATTCATGTTTCTATAACGGTGATTTCTCAAGTGTAACAGTAAACTCAGACGTAACTTGTGGAACCAGTACCTCTGCACCTTTTTATAATGGTTCAGTTTCAGCAATTACAATAGCAGAAGGCGTAACTACTATTCCTGCCGATTTATTTGGTCATTGTTGTTCGGGGAAGAACTTAAACTTAGTTCTACCAAGTTCTCTTACGACTTTAGGGAATACATGTTTTGATTATGGAGATTTCTCAAGCGTAACAGTAAACTCAAATTTAACATGTGGTATTGGAACATCTGCTCCTTTTTATAGTGGGTCAATAGCCTACGCAAAGGTTTCTGAAGGTGTGACAACTATACCAGCTTACTTGTTTTATACAAGCGAAACAACAAAAGTACTCTTTTCTTCAACTGTTAACAATATTGGTGCGTTTGCATTGTCCACTAATAATACACTTACAACAATTGTATTTAAATCACCATCCGCAGTAACATTTGGCGCTAATGTATTACAAAGCAGTCAACCATCACCAAAAGGAACAATATACGGACAACATTCCTCTGTTCAAACTTGGGCGGGTGGATATTCTACATATTACGATTATTCAGGCACATTACCAACACCAACAGTAACTACAACCTCCCCTGCTACAAATATAACTCAAACAACAGCAGATTTGGCAGGAAATGTAAGTTCGGACAATGGATTCGCCATAACTGAACGTGGATTTGTATATAGTACAAGTGCAACACCTACAACTGCCGATACCAAAGGAACTGTAACGGGAACAACGGGAGCTATGTCAAAAACAATAGAATCCTTAACAAACTCAACATTGTATCATTTTAGAGCCTATGCTATTAATGAACTTGGCACAGGCTATGGAGCAGATGTTTCATTTATAACATTAGGATTATCAAGGCTCAAACGTTACGAAGATGGCTCTTGGGTAGCTCATCCCTTAAAGAAGTGGAATGGTAGTTCTTGGGTGGATTACCCACTAAAAAGATGGAACGGTAGCTCTTGGATGCAATAATAATATAAAATGATTAAATTGTTTTATGGGGGTATTTTATGGAGAAATGGCATATTAATACAATTGTTGCCAGTGTCGGAACTACATTAGCACAATTGATGGGTGGGTGGGATGCTATGTTACAAGTATTGTGCATAATGGTTGTGCTTGACTATGTAACAGGCATTCTTTCTGGAGCATATAATGGCAAATTATCAAGTGAAATTGGATATAAGGGAATAATTAAAAAAATTGGAATATTTGTAGTTGTAGTTGTTGCAACGTGCATATCTAGGGTTGCCAATATAGATTTTATTAGAGATGTGGCAATTATATTTTACATAAGTAATGAAGGTATAAGTGTGCTTGAAAATTTGGGAAAGTCTGGCGTTAAATATCCTAAGAAACTAAAGGATATTTTACTACAACTGAATAAGGATAAGCCTGATAAAAAATAGGAGATAACATGAGTTATATTTATGGGTTGGATCTCTCTATGTCATGTACAGGAGTGGTTATATTTGATGAAAATGCCACTCCTGTTTTTATTGGCAGTATTCAAACGAGGGAAAAGGATAGTCATGGAATTAGATTACGGCAGATTGCTAATTTTTTATTAGCGCTAAAAGAAAAATATCCGCCTGATAAAATTATTATAGAGCGTGGATTTAGTAGATTTAATACGTCTACACAGGTGCTATATCGGGTACATGGCGTTTTGAATTACACTTTTGCTGACTATGAGCAAATTTATTATCCTCCAAAACTTGTAAAGGCTGCAATATTAGACGGAAATGCTACCAAAAAGGAAATTCAAACCGCAATTAAGTCCAAATATTCTGATGTAAAGTTTACGGAACTTAAACTTAAAAAGAGTAAAGGTAAAGAAGAGAGTAAGGATGAATCCGATGCCTTTGCCGTCGGAATTACTTATTTTATCAAGGAGTTGGGATTTGATATATCATTCCCTAAAACCAAAAAATCTAAAAATAAAACTAAGAGTATAAAGGAGAATGAAAATGAAACTAAATGAAATAATCACATCTTTAAGATCTGAAACTCCCCTCCCCTTTTCAGATTTATTCCAAATTAATGTTAAAAATATGCCTATATTGGTAAAGCGACAGATGGTGAGAGACGTTACAAACTTATCTGTTTATTTAGATGAAGAAACAAAATTGATGCGTAGGGACAATTTTTTAGTGAAAATACTAACTACCCTATTCTTAACCATGCAATTTACTGATATAGAAATCGATGAACTTATTGATGAAACTGGGGATATTAATATAGAACTTGCCGTTTCTGCCTATGATGATTTAATGGAGACTGAAATATATGCTGAAATTCTTAAACAGATTGATGATATTGTATATGACATTGATTTCTTAGTGGATTGTGAAATTAATGAAAAGATTAATAATTACAATTCTTCTGGCGGAGTATTGCAACGTATTTTTGAATATATCATGGAAAAAGTTCCCGATGCGGATAGCATTAAGAACATGATACAGGAAATACCTTTAGAATTAGAGGGATTGAAGAATTTGGAGATGTTCACTTTGCCAACTGCTAAGAAGCCTAAGAAATCTAAGAGTTAAAATTTTCATTTTATGTCTCATAAAAATACATATCTAAGAAAGTTTAGGTATGTACTTTTAAGTGGGATTTTATACGAAAGGAGCTGATTTTATCGCACTTATAGATAATTGGGATAAGCTATTTGCTACAGTTAAAAGTGATGTTTTATCTGTGATGCAAAGTATGGATACTAATTGGACTAATGATAATGATAATCCTAAATATGTGATGATGCAACATGTGGATACTGACGTTTATCAATCGTATGTGCCACGTTTCTATCATCAAACTTTTCAACTTAGAGACAGCATTACCGCAACTAGAGCCAAAAAGTCTGGCTCTGAAATTATTGTTGGCTTGTATCATGATAAAAATAAAATGGATTATGATCCTGAAAACTATGTTCATGGTTCGCCTGGTTGGGATATTAGATATTTTTTACCTGAAATTATAGATCATGGTGCTAGTGGAACTCCTAGATGGGGAGCGAATCAAATGTTTCCTGCTGATGGAGCTTGGAGACGAGATACTATGTATATCCAAAATACCGTTTCAGATTTGCAGAGTGGAAGATTTCAACATTGGTTAAGTGAGAATATGAGAGAAAGGGGTTATATAGTTATTTAATAATATAATATAAAGGATGTGATACTATGGCTACAAACATTTTTATTAATGGTTCTGCAACTATAACCGAAGCTGAAGTTGAAATAAATGTTGCAGAGGTTTACTTTATCGCCAATGATAATATTACAAGTGGAGATTTGCATATTAGTTTTGAAACCTCATTGGCAGATACGACGAATTATATGATTATAAAGCCAGGAGAAAAATTTGAAGAAATGGGATTTCCATGTAAGAAATTCTATGTAAAATCTAGCATAGGAACCGTATCTTATAGAGTTTACGGTTCGAAGTAGGGGGTGAATTATGAGATCTAAAAAAATATCTGTAGTTCAGCCACTTACTCAATCTGAACTTTCGTATGAGGTTCAATCTAAATTAGATTCTATAAGCAATAAGCCTGATGCAAATACTCCCATAACTGCCGGCACTAAAACAAAAATTACATTTGATGAAAATGGATTTGTTACTGGCGGAGAAGATTTAATTGCTAGTGATATTCCTACTATAACATTAAGCAAGATTAGCGATGCAGGAACGGTTGCCAATAAGAATACTGGCATTGGTGCAGGAAACATTCCTATTTGTGACGCAAACGGCAAAATATTAATTGACGTTATACCGTCTTCTGTAACTGGCGGGAAAACCTATAAGGGTGTTTGGGATGCATCTACTGAAGCATATCCATCTACTCCAACTTTAAATAGTGGCGATTTTTGGGACATTTCAGTTCAAGGGACTATCGAGGGTGTCACTTTTAATGTTAATGACGAATTGATTTATAATGGAAGTACTTTTGATAAGATAGATAATAATGGTACTATTTCATTCGCACAAGATATAGCCCGTGTTGGGTGGCTTAATTTAACTGATACGGAGGCTCCCTATTTATCGGGAACTGAAATAGATGTTGTAAATCTTGATGATAGTGGTGCAGGATGGTCTTATTATTGGAATGGACAAAAATATACGTTTAGTGGTAATAAGACGGTTGCTCTTACTGGTGGAGAAGGTAATGCTCATGATAATGGTGTGCATTGGGTTTATATTGATAATGATACGGGAACACTGAAGACTGAATTTGGATTGCCTAATATTACAACTGATGTAATTGTTGCTTGTATATTTTGGAATCAATCATTAGCTGCTGGCAAAAAGGCTCAAATTGCAGATGAGAGACACAGTATAAAATGGGATAGCAATATCCATGAACATGCTCACTTTAATTTTGGGGCAAAGTTAGAATCGGGCGCCGATATTAGTGGCTACACTTTAGACTCTGCAACAGATTCACATAAGCAATATAGTTTAACAGCTGCTATCCTAGATGATGAGGATTTAGAAATATCGGCAACTCCTTTGGTGGGTGGAAATGGGCAGTATACAAATTGGTACAGAACTAGCGAAGGTATTTGGGGTTGGGAATCCGATAAGAATTTTCCATTTAGATATGCTACTAGTGGTAGAATGATTTATGATAGTGCAACTCCAACTGGTACTGAGTGCGATAATGGTGCATATTTGAATACATATGTCTTAATAAGTAATTTAGTGGGTCAATCTAGGCATTTTACGGTTACAAGTCAAGCTACTTATGCTACACAAGCATTGGCAATGGCTGAAACATTTACTGATTTAACATTGACGGGGTTGAATATTCCTGAATATGTTGTTTTAGATAGAATAACTTGGTACACAAGCGACGCATTGCCTGGAACTGGAAAGTGTATGATAAAGAATGTAAAGTGTTTGAAGAAAAATATAATAGAGTTACGAAGCGTGTCTAAAATAACTACAGACGATATTGATGACACTATTGATAAGAGATATGTTACAGATGCACAAAGAACAGTTTTGGGGAATACTAGTGGAGTTAATACTGGAGATGAAACATTAAGTAGTATAAAAAGTAAGTTGGGCGCTGCGTCTGGTTCGATAGACGGCTATCTTACAAATACTGATTGGAGTACATTTAATGGTAAGCAAGCCAATTTGGGATATACGCCTGAGAATGTTGCCAATATAAGGACAACATTTCAAGCTACTCCTGACGATACTCATTATCCTAGTGAAAAATTAGTAAAAGATAGTTTAGATGCTAAAGCTGGCACTATTGTCTATGGATCTTTATATGAAGACACATTGGCCGCATCTATATTAAATATGGCAACGGCAGATACTTATTATCAATGGGTTGGAGGTAGTGTTGGTCAAAGCTCCGGCGTAACTGCAAGTGCTACGACTGATAACTTAACTATAGTTACTAGTGGAATTTATAAGGTTAATATTTCGGCATCTGTGGCAGGAGATAAGTCAAATAATAATATTAGATTGGCATTATTTAAAAATGGCACTAGAGTTGGTAGTGTTTCTACCATTCAAAGACAGCCTACAACCGGATTAATTAATAATATGGCAGCCTGTGATATTTTAAGTTTGACAAGTGGAGATGTTCTTGATATTAGATTTTTGTCTACTAGCAATAATACAGCCTTATCAATATACAATGTCAATTTCAATGTTATGAAAATTGGATGATTGGTGGTTTTATATGGAATACGATGATATATGTCAAGCTATTAAGTGTAATAATTTAAGTACTAGACCTGAAAATTGTGGAGAATGTATTGCTCCAAAACTGAAGCAGTATATAAATAAGCACTATTTGAACCCTAATGGGGTTTATGAGAATTTGGTTAAACAGTTTGAAGAGATATATAGAGATAAATAGATGATAAGGGGATTTTATGATTAAAACTGAGAGAATTATTTTGACGCCTACTCTGGCAAAACATTTATTAGCTTTAGGATTTAGGATTGTAGATTTAAAGCCACACAAAGAGGATTATAAGAGAACGGTGTTTGTGTTTGAGAATTGTGATGCGTTGGCATTGGCGGTTAATGAGTATAAATATAAAATTAAGAATGCTGATTTAATGGAACTTTTTAATTAGATTGGTTTTGTTTGGGAGAGGATCGATTTCGGTTCTCTCTTTTTTATTGCAGATTTATGAGATGGAATTATTTCCATTCTATTCGTGTGCAATAAAATATTGCGCCAAAGGGATAGTGATTCGAACATGACAAAGCTGGGCAATTTCTCCTGCGCCTGGCTTTCCCTTTTGTGATAAAGCAGCGAGAGGATTGGAGAATATTATGAATAACGAAAAAACAACAACAGATTTAATGATTTTTAACGACCAAAATTTTATGGTCGAAGCTAGGGAACAAAATGGGAATATTGAGTTTAAAATTGATGGCATTGCAAAAAGTTTGGGATTTGTACAAACCAAATCTGGAAAAGAGTATATCAGATTTGAAAGAATTAATGGCTATTTAGCTGACTTTGGGTTTTCCCCAGAAGTGGGGAAAGGTGATTTTATACCCGAACAATATGCATATCTGCTTACTATGAAAGCGGATAGTCAAATTGCTATTGCGTTTCAAAAATGGTTGGCATTTGAGGTTCTTCCCAATATACGAAAACATGGAGCATACATATCTGAAAATGCAGACGAAGAATATGTTAAAAATGAACTTAGATTTTCTAAGCGTAGAACCATTAAAACTTTTAGTAATGCTAATGTATCCGAGCTGAAGAAATTATATTCAGAATTTAGAGAATATGTTGATGATGAGTATAAATATAAAACTGACGAAAGAGTTTCAAGGTATAAAAGCGTTGAAAAAGGATTAGAAATAGCACACGATATTGCGGCTCAAGATATCAGAAATATTGGTGATTGTTACAATATTAGAAAGCTTATAGAACAGGCACTTATTGACAGAACAACTCTAGAAAAGCGAATATCTGGTGGTGAGAAGTCTGCTCAAACTAAAAAGATTTATGTTCTTGAAGATAAATTACAGCATAGTTTATTAGTTCCTAAATTAGAAGATTACATAGTTTTAAATGTGCATGGGATAAGTAACAATAATCTATATGAGTTTAGAGATGGTGGCATGTTTAAAACTGAATCTTATAAGATTTGGTTAAATAAGTTTCCAAAACATCAAGTAGCTCTTAAGGAATATTGGAATATAGATTGGAATAAGCCCATTGAGATGTTTATAAAATACGTAGTAAATCAAAATTTTGGGGATCGTGGGTTTGATAGTCATAATTTTAATAAGGCTACTATAGACTACATTATAACTAAAATGTACGATGAAAACGATAAGATAGTTACTAAGATTCACTCAGAGGAAATTGGAACTTGTGATAGCTTTAAAGATGGTAGGATATTATATTTTATTAGAAATGTCTTAAACTAATAATATAAAGGAGACTCTTATGGATAATAAAATAGCTCAATTTGTAATGGAGGATATAAACAAAACTTATTCGTTTGGAGATATTTCAAAATTATTAGATGTAGAGTTAGACGTTTTAACGGCTTGTCATTTTGAAAATTTAGATGAATTCAAAAGTCATAAACATAAAAAATCAAGTCCAAAC
>JACCDR011471417.1_pt1 | contig 18752 bp, 9 predicted proteins | sample 7446431 | NCBI WGS metagenome assembly JACCDR01 (sample SAMN15323443, study PRJNA562643) | freshwater metagenome | isolation source: river surface water | place: USA:Blue River Watershed | collected 2017-08-17
ATATCAACGCTGTGAGATGCTATGCAGCATACACCGGTTACTAGATCACATTGATAACTATGCCCAATGTGACGGCATGTTTGACTGAGCCAGCGACGTTTAGTGGATAGATTTCAAAATGGATTTTTAAGAGGCTCGGCATGCAACGACATGACACCCAACGACATGACATCCAACGGCATGACACCCCACGATTTAGCGCATTTACACGATTTATCTATTGCCATAATGACCAAGAATTTCTGCAGTGCCTGCAACAGGCTTATCACGAATTCAGTATTGGCAACGAGTTAGATTTTACTAACCTTGCAAACGCTTGGCTGAAGGATGCCAATTTGCCTGACAACTGGCGTTTGGCGCTGCTGACGCATACACCTTGTGTTCTGGACGATACTAATTTTGAAACCAGTATGACCGCTGAGTTACCAAGTCAGTTGCGTTACACCAATTTTGAATGGCATCGCGCGGACTGCCCGTTCATAGATGGTGTGACGAGCTTTGTTGAGCACCTCGTCGCCAGGCTATTCACGGGCAGTCCGAAGTCGAGTTGGTTTACTCGCCAACACAATTTAGCATTGCTGATGGCACCGTTGCTGGAGCCCGAATCGCGCGCTGGATTGTTACAACTGTTTCATGGCTGGTTTTCGCACAACAGCCGTAAAAAAAGTACCTTTGAGCAGACCTTCGATAGCACCCTTGGCCATGCGATGCGGCAATGGGCCAGTCAAATAGCACAAGGTGAAGGGGAGTGGGCTCAGGTTACGCAATGGCTTAACGATGCCAACGCCAACCCAGCATTACTGGTGACCATCTTGTCACAACCGCGGGAACGCCCATGGGAGGATCATGTTTCCCCATTGAGCGCTATTCGGTTGTTGTTACTGCAGATCCGGGAGTTACTGTGGCTGGGGGAGAAATCGCAAGCGATCTGTGTCGATCACTTACTGCAACATATGCGAAATTTTACTTCCATATCACATGAGTATGCGACGCTTTTACCCACTTATTTTTCGCCAATCATCAAATCCTTGATCGACAGCGACCGCGTGTGGCCGTTATGCCATCCCCATGCTACTTATACGCAGCGGGTCGCTTTTAAAACCCTGTTCAATGCTTTCGAGCTGGCTAGTTATTTTACTGATTCTACAGCAACTTTTAGTAATTTTGTCGCTCACATTGCCGACTCGCAGTTACAGCATCTTTCTGTCTTAGACCACTTTGCTGAGCAGTACCCTGATTTGGCGCTGCTATTTGAGCAGGAAAAATATAACCGCTGTCACTTCCTTCAGCCACGACTGAAAGATGCAGCGGCACTGGCTTGGTATCATAGCTTACTGACTGACAAGCTAGCGCACGGCGATATTTATTTTGAGGTGGTATTGGAACATGTATTGGCGTATGCCGATCCCAAGCTACAACACCAGCTGATCCAAACCTATCTGTGCACTGATGCAGCTGCACAGGTACCCGATGGTTTATTGGCGTCGCGGCAGGATGCCAAATCACTGCTTTGCTATCTAGAGTCCAATAATGCGCGATTGATTGAGCAAGCCGTGCATCGGTTATATGCACTTGCCATGACGTCGATGGACGAGCAGGATAACTATGCGTTGGACGCCGCCAATCTTACCGCAGATGGCCATGGCAGCCATCCAAGTCTATGCAGACATCAGGACCACTGGCCCATTTTATGGCTCGCATCTGCGAATTATCCGGATATTTTTATTGAGTACTTCCGTGGTTTGCCCTGTGACGATCCGGCGCGCTGGCAGCTGCTATGGTCTAGCGCGCAGGCTGAGGAGCAACAGTTGAAGCTTGCCAGCGAGTTCATTGCTTACATCGAAAGCTGCGAGCCCGCCCAATGCCACGAGTTTCTTGCCCTGATCGACCACCTTTTTACCGAAACCCCTGCACCTTGGCTGCATGGCCTGCAAGAGGTGGGTTGTGCCAGTTTGCTTGCGCTGTTGACGCACATACATAGATCGTCGCCTGTTGCGCTGCGCCTCGTACCCTCGATCGTGGCAGCCTATGTGAAGGACATTGAGTTTGAACAGCTCGCGAACCCATTAATACGCATCATGTTCAATCGTGCTCTGTGCGCGTATCCCCAAGCGTTAGCCAGTGTGGTAAGTCAAACAGATAAAAAGTACATCCTGCGATTGCTGCCCCTGTTGGATGACAGCGCCATCGTCGCCTGTGCCGAGCACTTGATGAGGATTTTTGCTGGTCGCAGCCCTGAGATCCGAGTGGCTGCCGTTAGCCTGATTGCCAGAATGTCTCCGGATGCGATCCTGGCCTCCAACCTGCTGCAGGCTGCAGCGCCAGTTCCGCTGCTCACCCTGATTGGTATGGCTTCTTCAGCTGATCCGGCGATGATCGCACTTATCAACGCCGAACTTAGCCACCCAAAACATACCGACTACAGCCGCGGCATCAGCATAGCGGCGTTGCAGCGTGCTGGTGGTGCCCTCGACGGGCTAGCGCATGGGGGCGTTCACCACTTGGACCCGTCCGAGCTTGAGTTACTCAAACAAGCAGCGCAAACCCAATCGGTTAGCGCAGAGGTGAAAGCGCTGTGGAATGCCGAGTGTGCATCATTATTAGCGCCCTTGGGTGAACCTTTAGCCCTGCAATTGCTGCAACAACTCCGCGAGGGGGTGATCGAGCTTCCTCAGCACGCAAGATCACTGTTAGCGTTTATTCCTGCCGCGCAACAACATGCATTTGCGCTGTGGTGCCTGCAGCAGTGGATCGCAGATAAAGCAGATGCCTTGCGCTGGTTGTTGTTGCCGTTAACTTATTATGGCGATAAAGCCTGTGCGCAAGCCTTGCTAAAAGCGGCGAAAAGTTGGCAGCAGAAAAAACCACTTAAAAGCAAAATCGCTTTGGCATGGCTGGCACACTTTCCGCAAAATATGGGCTTGCCACTTTTAGTTGAGCTTTGGCAAAACCAGAAAACCACCGTGTTTTTACGTAACTGCGCCGAACAGGCCTTGGCGGAGATCGCGCAGCGTCGCGGTCTGGTGCTGGATGAACTGCTGGAACAGTTAGTGCCAGATCTAGCGTTTTCGGCGCAAAATTGGCAATGGCATGTGGATGCTGAGCCCTATAAGGTGTTGCTGCATGCTGATTTTAGTCTATCTGTTCTGGATATGAACCAACCAAGCAGCCCCGGTTTAGCGTTGGCTGTCGAAGGTGAAAACACGCGCAAACGAACCCGCTTAGAAAGCCAGTTCACGCAACTGCAGACACAACTGCAATCGCTGCGGCCACAAATGGTGTCCTTGCTGCATGAGCGTTTTTTGCTGGGATACCAATGGACTATTCCACGTTGGCAACGCACCTTTCAAGGTCATCCGCTGTGGGCGAGGCTGGCATCGTCGTTGGTGTGGACGATCACCGATGAGCAAGGGCGTTCTTGTCGCGTATTGCCCGTTGCGGCAGGCAAACTGATCACGCTGAATGCTGATAGCTATCCGTTGCCATCCACGGGTACTGTTCACCTGACGCATCCGTTGGAAATGAGCGCTGCGGAGTGTGAAGCTTGGGCGGCGGAATTTACAAAGCGGCAACTGATGTCGCCCATTTCGCAGTGGTCGACGCCGGTCATTGCGCAGCCTGCTGACAGTACGGACAGTTTCGACCTTGAGCTTCCCGCCAACACGCGGCTTAGCCAAGCGGCCTACAACGCAGTCATTGACTCATGGCAATTAATTCGCAGTGATGATGGCTTTCATGGCGACGGTGTGGAGACCGATGTGATGGCATTGGATTATAAGCGCTGGCAAATCGGACTGGTTTGGCGCTGTAATTCACCGGAAAACGACATGGAAACGGATTATCACGAATGTTGTCGTCTGGTGTTATTTAAACGTGAAATGGGTGAAATTGTGCCTTATCCGTTAAAAGACGCGCCCCCAGCACTTGTGAATACCTTGCTTTGTAAAGCCCGCAAATTGGCGGAGGTTGCAATATAGCGCCGCGAAACACACGGTTCGCACAGCACAGTTCACACAGCGCAGTTAATATCGTGCAGTTTAATTCTGCAGTTCATATCGCGCAGTCATTACCAGGTGCATGTCACCACGGATAGCCGCGGCAACTTCAACGCACAAGGTTTTAGATAAGGCTGTGGATGTTGCTGATGACGGCTAATCGCAACATCCATGGCAATGCAAAGGTGAGGGTGCTTGTTGAAACGCAACACGCTCACCCATGCATAACCCCAGCGGCCTCAGCCGCGCTGATGTTTGTTGCCATAAAAAGCCGGCACCCCTATAACGGTGGTAAGATTCTAGCAATGACACAATATTTTTAAGTTGATTCACATTTTGTTGATTCATGTTTCGCGTGCGTGGCAAAATTTAGCAATTATCGCTGTATTTTGTTTTGTGCGGCCTACTGCGCCAGCTGTCGCATGGGATTAAATGGAAATTTTGGAATTCGAGAAGAAAAATATGCGACGTTTTGAAATGGTGGAAGGCAGTGCCAGTAAGTTCTGGCAGGTCGAGGTGCAAGAGAATAGAGTCATCGTGTGCTTCGGGCGCATCGGCACGGCAGGGCAAACCAAAGAAAAGCAGCTGGCAGATGCCGCTGCCGCGCAGAAAGAGCAGGACAAGCTCATAAAAGAGAAGCTTGGCAAGGGCTACCAAGAGGTCGCCGCGGAGTGCGCTGACACGACGGCGCGGGCTGTGAACACTGTGGCGGTGAACACGGTGGCGGTGGTATCTGAGTACCCGTCGACGCCGGCAGTCCCGGCTCCAGTGGCCCTTGCAGCCCCGATGGCGCCAGCCGCCTCGGTCGTGGAGGAGGTCGATGCGCCCAGCTCGGCCGAGCTCATGATCTGGACCGACGAGTTGCGTGCCAGCCTGCCGGTGATGCGCGGCCTGAACGCGCCGGTCTGTCCGATCCTGCCAACTTGGCTGGATCAGGGCCTGGACCTGAAGTACGCCGATGAAACCGAGAGCCTGAGCGAGAACTTGAATGCTTGCGCCCAGACACTGGTCCAAACCTGGACCTTGTGGCGGGCGGCCGATCGCAAGGAGCAGCTGAGCGAGGAACGCCTGCGCCAGGCCGACCCTACGCACTGGACCCAGGCCCTCGCCCAGGTGGCTCAGTTGCGGGGCCGGCGGCGCGGTGACGCTCCCAAAGCTTGGGACGACGAACTGCCGCTACTGGCCTTGATCGATCAGGGCCTGCGCTGGCACGGAGCTGCCTTTGTGCTGAAGTGCTTGTTCTCGATCTGCCAACTTGATGCCCTGAACGTGGGCAGCGAGGATGAAGACGAGGGCTACGAGCACGACGAGCTGCCGGCGGCCTGGAAGGCGCTTCGCGCCTGGCTGGCGCAGTGCGCCGAGCCGGAATACCATGCGGCTTTGGCCTGCATGGCGGGCTGGAGCCGCCACGGCGTGGTGCTGCGCGCGGCCCTGTGCCCGGAGCGCAGCGACTGGCTGGCGCTGGCGCGAGAGGCGATGAAGACCCATGCGGATAAATTCCTCATGGACTGCCGTTTGCCGCTGGAGGCGGCCCGCCAGAGTGCCTACGAGAGCCGCCGCTACGGCTATGAGGATGACGACAGGCGGCTGTCGGCCATCCTGTTGCAGCTGCATGTACACGGGAGTGCTGCGCTTGTGCTCCTCAATGATGAACTGCGGGAATGTGCTGATTTAGAAGGCGTTTTACCCATTCCTGCCATTAAACTGCTATGCCATATAGACCATCCCGATGTAATTCCGCTGCTGGCTACCTATCAAACACGTTGTCCTGAAATAGCTGAGCGCTTGCAGGTCATGATAACCGCTACCTTGCGTACACCCGCCATCTGGTCGGCATTGTTGGCGCGGCACTGCGGCCAGCGGCACTTGTGGGCGCGACTGCGCCAGGCGGCTGCTCCCGCGGCCAGCGCCGAGCAACTGCCCGCGCTGCTGCACAACCCACCGTGGGCGCAGAAGCGCAAGCCTAGCGCCCCGCCCAGCAAGGCGCTGCCCGCCAGTACTCGAGCGCCGGCGCTTTGCTGGTTGCCGGGCGAGCGCGAAGCATTCCTCGGCAATGCCGAGCGGAAGAGCTCGGATCAGCTGGGCCAGCTCGTAGGGGATATGTTTTTCGTCGGTGATGGCAGTGAGTGTGAGGATCTGCTGGCGCTGCTGCCGGCTTTGCGCCGTTACTTGGCCCACGATTTTGCCGGTGCGCTACCGGCTTGTGCCGCCGTGGCCGATCCCGCGTTGGTGGCACCGATGCTGGCCGCGCTGCGCGCCCAGCGTAAAAAGGGCCGCGATTTGCTGTGCCAATGGCTGCGCCGTCATGTCGATCTAGTCGCCGAGCTGGCCCTGATCGAGGCTCTGAACCCCAAATCCGCCCAGTACCAGGACGCGGTGTTCGGCCTGCGTTGGCTGGCCGGGCAGGGCCTGCGTGCGGCACTTGAATCCCAGGCGCAGGCGGTGGACGCCAGCGCCGAGCTGGCGGCGTTGCTGGACGCCGACCCGCTGCTCAACTATCCGAGCCGACTGCCGGCCCTGCCGGACTTCTTTGCGCCCGTTGCTCGCGCCGGCCTACTGCTGCGTAACGGCACGCGCGTGCCTGAAGCCGGGGTAGAGCACCTGGGGCGCATGTTGGCCTTCAGTAGCCTCAGCGCGCCCTACGCCGGCTTGGCGCAGGTGCGTGAAGCCTGCGATCCGGATGCGCTGTTCAACTTCCTTTGGGACCTGTATGAGGCTTGGCAGGCGGCCGGTGCGCCGGCAAAGCACAACTGGGCCTTACATGCGCTTAGTTTGCTGGGTGACGATGCTGTAGCCGTCGAGCTGGCGCAACGTATGCGCAACTGGCCGTCCAAGGGCCTGAGCGGCCGTGCCGTCACTGGCCTAGAACTGCTGGCCGAGATGCCGTGTGAGTCGGCGCTGATCCAGCTGCAGCTGCTATCGTTTCGGCTTAAGAGTAAGGCTTTGCAGGCGAAGGCCGGCGAGAAGCTGGTTGCGGTAGCTACGGCACGCGGGCTCAGCAAGGAAGAGCTGGAGGATCGTCTCGCGCCCGACTTCGGGCTTGATCCGTCGGGCAGCCTGACGCTGGATTTTGGGCCGCGCCAGTTTATCGTTCGCTTTGACGAGGCGCTCAAACCCCTAGTGCTGGACGCGCAGGGTATACGGCTGAAGGTTCTGCCCAAGCCACGCAAAACCGATGACAAGGCCATGGCGGCCGAGGCCAGCGCGCGCTTCAAGCAATTGCAGAATGATGCCAAAGAAATGGCCAACCTGCAGCTGCAGCGCTTGGAGCGCGCCATGGTGACCCAGCGACGTTGGCAACCACAGGAGTTCCAGCGGTTCTACCTGCAACATCCGCTGATGCGCCACCTCGCGACCCGCTTGCTCTGGGGTGTGTACAACGAGGCTGGCGTATTGACCACGGCGTTTCGCGTGGCTGAGGATCTCAGCCTCGCCGATGCACAGGATCAAGCTTACGCGCTGCCGGACGAAGCGCAGGTCGGCATTGCCCACCCGTTGGAGTTACCCACAGCACTGCGTAATGCATTCGGTCAAGTGTTCGGCGATTACGAGATCCTGCAGCCCTTCAAGCAGCTAAGCCGCGAGACTTATGTGCTAAGCGCTGCAGAGATCGCAGGGGCGTCGCTGACCCGCTTTGCACGCAAGCATGTGAGCGAAGGCAGCGTCCTGAGTCTGAGGCATCGTAATTGGCGAACTAACGGTTTTGGACTCGATTCGCTCATCAAGTCCGTGGCGCCGGACCTGTGGGTGGAACTAGAGCTGAACACGGATAGGTCGATCTATGACCACCGAAATGAACCATCGCTGTGCGTGCAAGATCTAAAGTTGCACGGCAGCTACCGTGTTCCGGAATGGACGCAGCTGCCGCCCATTGTAGTTAGCGAGTTGCTACGCGATATCGAATTACTACCGACGTTGAGGGCTTGAACATGAACGTTTCGATGCAACGGCCACCGGCGGAACTGCTATACGCCGACGAATTGGCCGCGTTAGCGGCCACAGACCGCGACCCGCGTCCGCCTGGCTGGCGGCTATCGATGCCGGCGGTGCGCCGTTTTATCCTCGGTGATGGCGATACACCGGCGAAGATTGTTTGCGCAACAAGCCTCATCGAGCGTGCGATGGTGGGGCTGGCCTCCACCCGTGCACTACTTTTGATCGGCGAACCGGGTACGGCGAAAAGTCTGCTCTCTGAGTTACTGGCCGCGGCGATTACGGGACAAAGCACATTAACGGTGCAAGGCAGCGCGGCAACCACCGAAGATCAAATCCGCTATGGCTGGAACTATGCACTGTTGCTCAATGAAGGCCCGAGCGAACGCGCCTTGGTGCCGTCGCCGCTGATGCGAGCCATGCGTGAGGGGCAGATCGCGCGCTTCGAGGAGATCACACGTTGTCCACCAGAGGTGCAAGATGCCTTGCTTTCTTTGCTGTCGGAGCGGCTACTGGCCGTGCCGGAGTTAGGCGAGACGATATTCGCCGCGCCTGGTTTCAATCTCATTGCCACCGCCAACACCCGCGACCGCGGCGTCAATGAGATGTCAGCTGCACTTAAGCGCCGCTTTAGTTTTGAAACTGTATTTCCAATCGCCGATCTGGAGCAAGAGTTGGCGTTGGTTCAGTCGGAGGTTCGTCGCTTACTTGCCCAAGACGGAGTGCCTCGGGTACCGGAGGTTGATTTGTTAGAGGTGCTGGTGACGACCTTTCGTGAGCTACGTAACGGCGTGGATGCACAGGGGCACGCGGGGGAGCGATTGTCATCGGTGGTGAGCACCGCGGAGGCCGTTGCTGTGGCTCATGCGATGACGCTGCGAGGCCATTATCTTCGCGGCGATGCTGGACAGGCGGCTGATATTGTCGAATTACTGGCGGGTGCGGCGGCCAAAGATAACGTGGATGATCTTAAAAAGATCCGCCGCTACATCGAACAGCGCGCCGTGAAGCGACGCGGTGACGCCTGGCAAGCGTTTTATGCGGCTCGTCATCTGTTACCCTCCTAGCAAAACATGGACAGCGGCATCCTAGTATGAGTGTGCACTTTATTGGCGTTCGTCATCATAGTCCGGCTTGTGCGCAGCTTGTACGGCACTATATCCGCATGCATCGGCCGCAAGCTGTGCTGATCGAGGGGCCAGCTGATTTTAATCCTCGGCTTTCGGAGCTGCTGCTGCCGCATCGGCTGCCGATTGCTATTTACAGTTATGCCAATGATGAGGGGCAGCTTGCCCAGCAGAGCTGGTTTCCCCTGCTTGAGTTTTCGCCAGAATGGGTTGCGCTGCACGAGGGTGCGGCTATCCAGGCACAGCTACGTTTTATCGATCTGCCACACTGGTGTTACCGAACCGGAACTTCTGCGCCTCGACCGTCACGTCAGCGCTATCACGAGGTGATGCAGGCGCTGTGTCGGCGAACGGGGTGTGATAGTGATGATGCGCTCTGGGATCACCTGTTTGAAGCATTACCGCCAGATGATCCGTCCTTAGGCCTGCGTTTGGATGCATACTTCGCTCAGTTGCGAGGTGACGAACTTGCGCAAGCGGCAGATGCGCAGCGTGAAGAGAGTATGGCGACCTGGATTGCCTGGGCCGCGGCGCGTTTTGATCGCGTGCTGGTGGTCTGCGGCGGTTGGCATGTTCCAGCGCTGCAGCGGGCCTGGCCGACATTGTCGCAGCTCGAGGAGCCTATGAGCCCAAGCCCCACGCAAGCGGAGGGCAGCTATTTGGTGCCCTATGAATATGGCCAAGTCGATGCGTTAAGCGGTTACGCCGCCGGCATGCCGTCGCCGATATTTTATCAACAGCTGTGGCAGCAGGGCGCCGCTGCGGCAGCGCGTTGGGCGCTACAACGTATTGTTGAACGGCTTCGCGCCTGTCAGCAACCGGTTTCCACGGCCGATTTGATCGCGCTCGAACAGCAAGCCGAGGGGTTGGCGCGCTTGCGCGGACATGCCGTACCGCTGCGTGTTGATCTACTCGATGCTGTCCAGTCCACCTTAGTAAAAGATGCGCAGGATGCACCAGCGCCATGGAGCACCCATGGCTTGCTAGGTGCTGAACATCATCCGCTGCTTCGCGAGGCGCTGCATGCGTTGACCGGTGAGGGCGGCGGGAGCATTCACACCAGTACGCCGTTGCCACCCCTTGTGCATGACGTGAACGAACGTCTGGCCGCTTGCGCACTTCATCTGCAGCGTGAGCCACAGCCCTTAATTTTGGACCGACGCCGGCCTTTGGATTTACCCCGTTCCCAGCTGTTATGGCAACTGCATGTGCTGAATGTCGGGGGGATCGAGCTTCAGTCGCTCGAGGCACCTACGGGTTCAACCGCGCTAAATGCCGCACTGGCCTTTGAAGAACACTGGCTGTTACAAAAGCAGCGGCATTGGTTACCAAATTTGATTGCAGCCGCGGTGTACGGTGCCACACTGCCCAAAGCCGCCGAGCAGCTTTTGCTTCAGCGCGCTAATAACGGCCAACCCAAAGCTTTAGTGGATGCGCTGCTTACAGCAATACGTGCGGGTTTGCTGGCGCTGGGCGATAGCTTCGCGCGCAGACTGCAGCAAAGCTTGGTACACACCATGGACCATGGCGAGCTGGCTCAGGCCTGCCTGAGTTTGGTAGAGCTGTCGCTGGCTGGCTTTTGGGGGCAGGATGTTCACTTGCTGCTACAAGGCACCTTACTTGCGTTGGCTGAGCGGCTAGTATGGCTACTGGAGCGGCGTGATGGTGCTGGCAGTGCGATGTGGATTGAGGCCGATGTGCGTAGCTTAATCGCATTACAACGCTTGCTAGGACTTGATATTGCTGGGCTTGATCAACATGTGTTAATAAGTTTTTGTCACCGTTTGGCTGGCAGCGCGGATAAGCCACCCGCGCTTCGTGGTGCGGCTTTGGGAGTTAAAGTTAGCCAGGCAGGCTTTCCCGTGCCGCTGACGTTGCGTACCGAGGTGATTGCCCTAATGTGTGGTATGTCGCCGCGCGACGCGCTTGGCGATTTCCTGTATGGGTTGTTCTCTCTTGCACGTGCGCTCGCCACCGAGGACGACACCATAGTACGCGCCGTCCACGCCGCGCTACAAAGCCTCGGTGACGAGGATTTTTTACTGGCTCTGCCGTCACTGCGCGCCGCGTTTGCCGGTTTCCCCCCGCGTGAGCGCGGTGCCATCGCCAAGCTCGTGGCGCCACTTTTGGGCTTGCCGTCGCAGCAGCGAGATCCGCCACCAGAGCATGGCTCGAGCGCTCAGCCAATGCTAGACGCCAAACGCATTGAAACCCTAGCCTTAACGTGGGCACGAACGCACGGGGTACTGGTATGAAGCCCTGGCCTGAACTTGATCTTCGCGAGCGCTGGCGCCTGCTGCTGGGCGAGGCCAGCGCAACGGACTTGGGCGACGCCGGCGAAGAGACCCAGCACATGGATGAGGCACTGGGCTGGCTGTACGGCCGCGCTGATATGGGCGGATCGGTAGGCGCTGCGCATATTGCCGCGCATAGTTCCGCATTTAGCGATGTGGATAGCGCCGAGGTTGACGATGGCGTGGATCGCCATGCTGGTGATCATGCGTCCAGCCTGACCGTGCCGGACTGGATCAATGCCATTCATACCTTGTTCCCTAAAGAGACTGTGGAGCGCCTGGAGCGTGATGCGTTGGAGCGCTATGGTCTGGTCGATCTGGTTACTCAGCCGGAGGTGCTGTCGCGCGCCACACCCAACCCGGCTCTGTTGCAGGCGGTGCTGCGTACCAAACACTTGATGAACCCTGAGGTGTTGACCATGGCCCGTACCTTGGTGGTTCACGTGGTCAAGGATTTGATGGAGAAGCTGGCCACCCAAGTTCGCAGCGAATTCAGCGGCAAGCGTAGCCCACACCAGTTAAGTTTACGTGGCAGCAGTGCGCAGTTTGCCGCCCGCGCGACGCTACAGCGCAATTTGCGTCATATGGATCCCAACACAAGACGTTTGGTTGTGCATCAGCCGCGCTTTCATGTGCGCCACCGCCGCCAACTGGAGCCATGGCAGGTGTTGCTGCTGGTTGATCAGAGTTACAGCATGTTGGGATCGGTGATCCATGCCGCCGTCACCGCGGCTTGCCTGTGGGCCTTGCCAGGCATCAAGACGCATCTGATCGCCTTCGATACGGACGTTATCGATGTGAGCGATCAGGTGGGGGATCCCGTCGAGTTATTAATGAAGGTTCAGCTGGGCGGCGGCACTTACATCGCGAAGGCGCTGGGCTACGCGGCCGAGCTTATCGAGGTTCCACGCCGCGCCATCGTGGTGGTGATCAGCGACTTTTATGAAGGCATGCCGGAGCACTTTCTGATCGAGCAGGTGCGTGCGCTGACGGCGCAGGGCAGCAAAGTGCTTGGTTTGGCGGCATTGGACGAGCAGGCGGATCCCGTTTATGACCGTGAACTCGCTGCCAAGCTGGTGGCGGCCGGTGCAGAGATCGGGGCCATGACGCCTGGGCAGCTCGCCAGTTGGCTGGCGGAAAAACTAACCTGAGGTTCTACCATGATGCGCACCGATTTGCTTCCGCTTGGGCCTGAGGCCCTGATGCACTTCAGCAACGCCGGTCTGGTCAAGCGGGCGCTGCGTGAGCTGGCCGAGGGCTACCGGCCGACACTGTCGTTGGATGACGCCGCCACACTACGCGCTTGTTTTTCTGACGGTATCCAGGTCGATTGGCCGCAGGGCCTGAGCATCGGACAGTCGCGCTGTAACTGCGCTGCGCATGGGATCTGCCGGCACCGGCTGATCGCGGTACTGGCGTATCGTGAACTGGTGACCGACGAAGCTTCAGTAGCCACCCCCATGATCGAATCGATTAGCGATGCACAGTTACGGGAGACGCTAACACCTGCGGTTTTCAAAAAGGCCCAGCAGTTAAGATCCGGTGGTGTCCGCGTTGAGCTTAGCCGCCATACGGATGGCGAGCCCTGTGACACCGCGCGTTTACCCATGGCTACGGTGCGCTATTGGGCAGGCGGCAACCTAGCGGCGGCACGGTGCGATTGCTTGCGCGGCAGTGCTTGTGAACATGTAGCCTTGGGGATCTGGGCCTTCCAAGCCGCACAGGGAGCTCGCAGTGTGCAGCTAGGCGCGCCGGCGGCTGTGCAAGCGGTGGAGCGTCTTGGCTTTGTGGCGGCGGTCGATACCTTGTTACGGCTTGGCGTAACCCAAGGCAGCGGCGTCCTCGGCCAAGCGTTGAGCCACATGCGTGAGGCGAGCCGTGACGCGGCTTGGTTAACACTGTTGGTCGCAGATCTGGAGCGTTGGGCCCAAGCCTACGCAAGGCGCAGCACGCGCTACGACGCTGCCGATGGCGTGGATTTGCTCGCGGAGCTGGCCCTACGACTGGCCGCAAGTGAACAGCCCGGTCAGGCTGCCACTGTGCTAGGGCTCGGCCAATCGGGCGAGACCCTGCTAGACCGCCTGCGGTTGATGCCCCTCGGTGCCCGCACCTCCCGTGATGGTGTGCAGCGGCAAACGGAACTGGTGCTGGTTGACCAAGACACCGCGACCCGACTCGTGCTACGCCATGATTGGCAGGTGCCTGAAGGTGGTGATGCCACGGCGGAGGCCTTGCAGCGGCAGCGCGAAAAACTAGCACCGGGCGTGATGCTGGATATGTTGGTGCAAGGGCAATTGCTGGCGAAGGCCGCAGCCCGTCGGCCTGACGGTAGCCTGCGCTTAGCGCGGGGGCGTAATACGCCAAACCAGGTGTTGCCGCAGGCCGCTGACTGGGATCAGCTTGGCCCGCCGGTGCGCTACAACACTGTCGCAGCAATGCGCCACGATGTCAGCGCCAGCCCCATCAGCGCGTTACAGCCACGCCATGTGGCGCGTCGTTTTGTGGTCTTTACACCGGCATCGGGCATCCTTGACATTGGTTACGACCCGCAGACGTTAACGCTACTGGCCAATGTGGAAGATGCGGAAGGGGGGCGTCTAACACTGCACCGTACGCACCAAAGTTATCTACCATGGGCGCTGGACGCTTTAGCGGCTGGCCTCCAAGGGCGCCATGGCAAGCTTCGTCATGTTGCAGGCGTGCTAAGTTGGCAAGCTGGACAGCCGTGGTTGGAGCCTTGGGCCTTGGTCTGCGATCAACTGCTGGTGCCAGACTTTGCAAACCAGCCGTCCGGCGTTTTGGCCACGCTGCCGCTGTGGCAGCTTCCCGTTGCCAACAGCAGTGGCCCAGTTGCTGTGCTGGAGCGTTTACGCCGTCATTTGAGCACTGCGTTGCACCAAGGGCTGGCACATGGGCAAAACCGCTGGGTTGAGGAGGGCGCGTCTGTGCTAAAAGAACTTGAACTGTGCGGTTTCTCTGCCCTTGCCGCGGCTTTGCGTCCGCTGGCGGCGCTGCCCGCGGGCGTGGCTCGTGCCGAGGCGTGGCTGCAGTGTTTGGCCCTGCTGCAATTGCACCGTGATGCCGCTGTGCATGCGACTTTGCAGGCAACAAAATAGATGATGGTGGTGTCCCGCTTGTAATAGCGAAGCAGGTTAAACCGCACAGCGCTGCCCATCATAACGCAGAACGAATTCACCTTTTTTAGCGCTGCCGTTTTATAATCACGCTTTTGCATCCGTCGATGCCGCCTTTTAAGTGAGAATGACCATGTCAGCAACCGAACCCGCCGCAATGTCGCCTGAACTTCATCCAATGCCGTTGCCCGCTTTTGCCAAAACCGCACGGCCGTTGCCGCCTTTTTGTAATGGCCGTCATGCCCAATCTGATCAGGACGATAGCAAGGCGGGACAAAACAACAGCGGTAGTGTACAGCTCCCAATCACGGTGGCGTTGGCCGATAGCGTAGTTCGCATTTTAGTTGATGTTATTGTGGCGGGACAAAAATTAGATAAAGCAACCAGCCTTGAATTTAATAATTGGTCCAGCGCTCGGCCGCGCGGTGCCGAGCCGTTGCCTGCGCTCAGCGATGAACACGACGCTGATGGCAGTGACTCTGAACATGACAACGCTGAAGATAATAGCCTTGCCATAAAGCGCAGTGATGATCGCGAAAATGACCGCGATGCCGCGCATGACTCTCAGCCGGTGCACAGTGTAACGAGCGGTGCTAATAGCACTAGCCATAGCAATTTCACCAGCAATAACAATATCAGCAGCCATAACAATTTCACCAGCAATAACTACGTGGCCGAGCAGGGCATGGTGGTGATGCTGGTGGGCGATATTCTCCGGCGGTTAAATTTTTACTGCGCCTTGCACGATGCCGAGCTCTGTAGCGCCCTGATGGCATTTTATGATGATGTCAAGGCGCAAGCGCCAGCGGCTTATGTGGATCCGGCATTCGCTCAGGCCGCGCAACAGCTCGATGCTATGGTGTTGGAAAAAGCCGGTACCGTGTTACGTTGGCACGGCCGCGTGCTGCTCGACAGTTGGGCGCAATTACATGACTGGCCACGGCAGTTGTTACCGGCCAACGCGCCGAGCAGCCGCTGGCCAGCGCGGTATCTTCAGCTGCAAGGCTACCCCGATGTGATTGACGGCTGCCCAGCCTGGCTGGCGCTGCGCGGCGCTGCTGAATTTGGTACAGCAGAATTTAGCGCAGCAGAGTTTGATGTGTCAGCGTTAAGTGCGGCAAGAACGACTGTCGCAGCATCGAAAGCTTACGAACCTGCGGTTCATAGGACCGAGCAAAGGGCGCTGCACTGGCCAGCAGAACGTGCCGCCATGGCCTACGCCGCCCCGCGTTTTGTCAGAGCGAATTTACTTAAAACCACGGCTGCGCAGTTAATGCAAAGCCTAGCGGACGAGGGCATTCAAAGTCAGCCGGTGCCAGGTGTGGATACCGCGCTTTGGATCCAATCAGACAGCGCCCTGTTTCGAAGCCGTGCGTTTGCCGCCGGTTTATTCGAACAACAAGACGCGGGTTCACAACTGGTCGCCGCGGCGCTGCCTGTGAAAGCCGGTCTTCGTGTCATTGATGCCTGTGCGGGCGCAGGTGGCAAATCCTTGGCGTTAGCGGCGCGCATGCAAGGGCGCGGTAAAGTGTTAGCGCTGGATATTGAGGCGTGGAAGCTTGACGCCTTGGGGCAACGCGCCAAGCGGGCAGCGGCGCACTGTATTGAAACCCGGCTTATTGTCGGTACCAAAACCATTAAGCGGTTGGTGGACAGTGCTGACTGCTTGCTGCTGGACGTACCGTGCTCTGGCAGCGGTGTGTTACGACGAAATCCCGATGGTAAATGGCGGGATGCGGCGCAATCCTTGGCACAATTGCTCCCTGTTCAAGCCGATATTTTGCAGCGTTACAGCAAAATGCTAAGACCCAATGGCTTTATGCTATATGCCACCTGCTCGATTTTTCCGAGTGAAAATCGCCAGCAAATTGATAAATTTTTGGCGGCAAACCCCCATTTTAACCTGGTGCATGACTGTACAATCAGCCCGGCCCAAACGGGTTTTGATGGTTTTTATTACGCACTACTGCAGCGGGCTGTGCAGTAATTTTAGCGTGCATGCCGCCGCCAACAACATCGGCAATGTGCGTTGAAAAAAAACCGCCACAAAGGTGGCGGTTACAATGTACTGCAGTTCGAGACGGATCCAGACCATGGCGTCTCGATGCCAATACTCTAGGCCAGCGTGTTAGCTGTGCCAATGCGGCAAATTGTCGCAGCCAGCTGGGCGAGACGCTAAAGCGATATTCGGTCTTGAACGACGTTATGACATAACGTCGTGATGACATGATGTAGTTAATGTGTGTGGTTGGTAGAACGTAACAAAAGTTAATGGTTAAATATAAGACGTTAGAAATGGTTATCCATAACCCTGTACCAATGAAAACATCGACGTCTACCAATTTTCGAGAAAATCAATGACAATCCAATCCAAACTCACCGACACTGAGATCGCAAAATTTGCCCGTCGCGTTAAAATTGCGCGCAAAGACAAAGCTAACTATCAACCTGTGTATGATAGAGAATTGGCAGATTATCAGCATTTTATTGACCATGGTATTCTTTTAAGCGATGTTGGCAAAGCACGCTGTGAACTGGCATGGTGGGAGTATGTTTTTTTAACTATTCCTGAGTGCTATTGGCTCAGCGCTGCCAACACCCATTTTGCGCTGACCGGGCAGCTGGATTACTCGCATCTTATGCGGGCATTGGCCTATGGTTATATTGAAACCGCACGGGCACATTATGGCATGCATCATTTTTTAGCCCGCTTTGGCCGTGAACGCACTGGTGCCTTTGGGACTTCTGCTTTATTTCGGCTTTGTATTGCCGAATTGGCAGGTCTAACCCGCGAGGCACAGCAATTATTCCACGCCTTCGCATGCGCCTATCAGCGTGGATCTATTATTCGCTCCAACGGTCATGTCGGCGATCTGGTATTGCTGATTTATGCACGTTATTTGGGTAGAGCCGACGTTACCGCACGGGTGGATAATTTTGCCTACCCCGAGCTGGTTATGTATTGGGACACGGAGGATCTGGATAAGCTCAGCCAGCTGTTGATGTCGCTTTGTAATGTTCAAGTGCAACAAACACTAGCACTGCCAAGTAAATTTTTTACGGAGTTTGACAACAGGGAATATTGCTATTGGCCATTGACCGCGCTGATGGTACTGAAGCTTCGGCAAAACCGGGGCCTTGCCAACCCAGAGCTAACGCATCCTGCTTTTGGTTCCCTCAATGCCATGTTAGCACCCACGCCTTTGGCACTGGAGATGGACGATCTGTTGCAAGGCATCCTGGGCCAAATGCAGCAGCAAGGCTTTGATATTGATGCGGCGTATGCGCTAAACCGCTGATTAGTTATGCGTGCTATTTCCAGCCATGTGTAGTATGAATGGCGTTGCTGTTTAACCCTCGGGCCGGTTGCGCCGTTCAATCGGGCAAGCCCGATTGTGCGTTGCCAAAAGAAAGTATCAAAAAGAAAATTTAACTATAGCCCGGAATATTGGCCAATTTTGAGGTAAATGCGCGAACTGGCGGTTTGCTATCGTCGAACCGCTCAAACATGCGCATTTTTAAAACCTCAAATCACCATTTTTCAACGGCTCGGGTCAACGGGGATGCAAAAGTAAAAGCGCACTGCGGAATGTATACCCACTATGGCATCCAATTTTTTATTATTTTAATCAGTTTTTTAGCTCTTTAAATCCCGGTTGGAGCGAGCCGTTGAAAATTCTTAGTTTGAGGTTTTAAGCTGGGGAGTGTTTGAGTGCGGCGACGTTAGCGCCGCGCGAGTTGCCCCAGCGCCTCAAACTAAGAATTTTCGGCGGGCTTTCGAGCGGAATCGGGTTGCCTTTTCTTTGGATACTTTCTTTTGGCAAGGCAAAAGAAAGTATCTCGCCCCAAAGGGCGAAAGCTTTGCAGGGAGATCTTGCCGCTAAGGCAAATAATGAGATTAAAACCAACAAAGCTGGCCGCAGGGTATAATTCCTATACTCGCTCAAAGCTACCGTCAATCAACCGACTGATTGCTGAAAATGGCGAATAGCATCCATGGAGCCTACTGAAAAATTGGATAACGTTTTACAGCAAGCTGTAACTGCCACTACATAGCACGGTCAGCAATACCAATTGCCACGCGGCAATTTTATGCAGCAACAAAAAGCCCAGTAACACCCATATGTAATCGGTGGCTTGCTCAATACTGTGCGTTTGGATGGGACCTATCAGCGCTGCCACCATTAACCCTACAATCGCAGCACTGAGCCCTTGCATGACATAACGCAGATCTGCCCGGTGTTGCCAGTGTTGCCACCACGGCCATGC
>JACCDR011969272.1_pt1 | contig 18751 bp, 21 predicted proteins | sample 7446431 | NCBI WGS metagenome assembly JACCDR01 (sample SAMN15323443, study PRJNA562643) | freshwater metagenome | isolation source: river surface water | place: USA:Blue River Watershed | collected 2017-08-17
GGAGGAGGACATCCGGATTTTGAATAAGTGCTTGCGCGAGAAGAAGACGGGCCTGCTGACCACCAGAGAAACTACCGATGATACGGTCTTTGAAGACAGCTTTCTGCTTCTCGGTCGGGGTGAGATTTACCACCTCGAGGACCGCATCAATCTTCGGGTCGATATCATATACCTTCTCCGGGAAACATTGCTCGAAGAACGCGCGCACGGTGAGCTCGAGCTCGGGACGCGGAATGATTTGCCGCGCGGTTGCGATAGTAGTACGTGGCTCGATATTGATATCACCCTCGTCAGGATGGCGGTCGCGGGTAATGAGCGAGAAGATAGTACTCTTGCCGGCACCGTTCTGACCCATGAGTGTCAGTTTGGCACCACGGCGCACCACGAAACTCGCCTCCTTAAGAATAGGACGAGTTGGGTTGTATTCGTACGAGACATCCTTAAAGACGATGATTCCTTCTTGGCGTGACATAGGACAGTACCATACACTATTTTTGCGCGTGATGTAAGGGTGCCACATAACAAAACGCCCCTAGGGGGCGCTGTGTTACTTGAGCTCTGTCTTATCCTTCTTCTTCTTTTTTTCTTCTTTCTTGTGTCTAAATTCGCCTTTGGCCATACGCTGTCATTACATTAGTAAGTACTTCTATTTTAGCAGACCACTCCCCTATGGTGCAAAGCGTACCGGTATCTCAAGTGCATTATCGTGTTCGGGGAGACCGGACGGATTGTCCTTCTGTAAGATGAGACTGCCGCGCTTCATGAAGTCTTCTGCACCCTCAGGGTACGGACTGGTGAATTCGAGCGTGGCGCGGAACGGTACGAAGTCGGTTGTCATCCACTCTCCATCGGCAGTGGCAATTCCCTCTGCAATGATGAGTCCGTCCCAGTTCGTGAGAGTAATCGGGAAACTGCCTTCGAAGAACCAATTCCCGCGTGCACTACCGGCAATTGTAAGCGGGCTCTCCACTATCCCATTCGGAACAGGTGTAACAAGCGTGATCAAGTCGGCCTTAGCAGCTATCTCGGCCGCGACATCAGCGGGGACTTCGGGAGCTCCTGGGCAGATAAACTCACACTTCGGACCAGTGCGACCAACATACGAACCATCCGGACACAACATCGCGTCCATGGTACAGGCCACTTCCTCACCCGGGCCAGGAGCTACGACACTCGGCGGAATAAAGAACCGTGCTACGCCAGCAATGATGGCGATAGCCAGGAACACATACATGACTTTTAACATATCCTAAAGTATACCAAACAAAGAGACGCCCCACCGTAGTGGGGCGTCTCTTGTACATCTACCTTCTACTACGTACAGGTTACCCTAAATCTTTCACCTTCTTGAGGGCAACGACGTACATACTCTCAGCCCACCCGAGTGGGGTGTTGCCGTTTGGCTTGTTGGTGTTCGAGTAGTAGAGCTCAGGAATGAGACCCTCGGGAGTCACTGTGGCTTTCGCCTTACGGAGATAGTAGTAGGCCTTCTCTTTCTCACCACGTTCGGCATAAATGATAGCGAGCCAGGCAAGACCAAAGCACCACTCCGCTTCTTCACTATATCCATCTGCGTTGTTGTTGTAGTAACGGTCGAGCTTGTAGCGAATGACCCCCTTATCCTTGGTCAGGTGGTACTCAACATTACTGAGTATCTTCTGTGTCTCCTCTTCCGTCGTCACGGCAAATGGATAGATGAGGGAGAGGAGGGCAAGGTCAGCAAACTTGGTCTTGGATTCCCGGGGCAAGAGCGCTCGCAGCGCCTCTTCACCAAGTACGATAGCATCATCCGATACGGCGAGCCACGATAGCTGCTTAGCCTTCTTGAGAGCAGCAACACACGCCCCGATAGATGACGCATGCACTTCCATGTTCTCTTCCCAAATACCATTGTCATCATCCTGCCAGTACTCAAGCGTTACGAGGTAGTCAATAATCTTCTGAACCATCTCTCGTTCTTCATCGGTCTCAATGATACTCGCGCCGCGAAGCTCAAGCTCACAGATAATATTCAAAACTTCACCGACAGCATCATTCTGGCTATTCCCCCACTCTTCCCAATATTCTTCAAAAGTCTCAGGGTGGAAACGAGCATGGATGTACTGCCACGCGTAGTGCGGCTTATGCTCTATCGCCCAGTTGATCTTATCCTTGTGCTTCACAAAGAGTGACAGGAGGGCCTTGGCTGCTTTCTGCACGACCGACAGCTCACCGGTCTCGAGGAAGCCGAGGGTCATGAAATAGATATCCCGTAGCCACGCCTTATCATAGCCAGTGGCGACATCATGCGCTGAAGCAGTGAACACTCCCGTTGGCTTCTGGAGCGAACGCACTACCGCAAGATGCTGTTTTATTTCTGTATCAAAATCAAAGGACGACATATGAAAGAACAAGTAATAACTAAAGACTTCCTACGCCACCATCATGCGTTGCGCAGCTATCTCATCAATCTCAGCCTGCTCAATAAGAGATAGATCGCGAGCCAGCAACTCGACCAAGAAGCGCTGACTGTTATCTACCGGCACAGAGGTGTCAGACAAAGTCGCCCCTTTCTCAAGTATCAACCCACGGAGGTATCCTGCTTTCTCCGCTAACGAATCGAGCTGCTGATACTCTTCGCTCGAAAGGAGTTCATCATAGAGAGCCTGAGCACCTTCACGCAACTTCTCTACTCCATCGTTTGCGGCGTCGATGGTGCCTCCGATTTGTTCGAGCTTTTCCATACTGATGTGATTAGAAATAAGTACCATTATTTTAGCATAGAGAAATCACCCGTTACCCACACCGGCAAGAGTCTATTTGACAAAAGGCTAGTAGCGCTGCATAGTAACTGCGTTCGTGTTCCCTGTTCTTAACCATCTCAAAGGAGATCGAGATGCCCATATTCACCCAATTCTACTGGGGCCTCAGCCTCACCACGGTTGGAGTAGCTTCTTTGCACGCTCTCGCCATGACGTGGCTAGTGATGTCCAACCGAATCGACGTTGCATTCGCAGTCTTTATCGGCCTCATCTCCCTCTCGCTGTCCCTGTTCGGGACGTTGATCCTCTGGAACATCAAGGGATTCAAGAAGAAGTACATGACGGAGGAGATTCTGGCGAACTTCACTCGTAGCCTGATCTCACCTGAGGTCTTGCACGATCCTCTCGTCAAGAACTTGATTGTCGGTCGAATCGTCGACGACATGCTGTATCGTCCAAACGTGTGGCAGCAAGCAATTCCAGGAATGAGCTCCGTCAACCGTCAGCTCTGCAGCGACATGTGCTCGAGAAGGATTCGTGAGCTGCGTCGCGAAGCTGGGCTCGAAGCCCAGAACAGCGAGGTTCCAGAGAGCGAGGCCAATCTGACTCGTCTCGGTGCGGAAATCACCAAGCTCACCGCACTCCGCACGAGTCTTAGCAACTGAGGAGTCATGCGTGGATGCGAGTATTCGTAAGCTGGTACACGCCCTCACCGTTACCAGTGAAGAGAGCTACGAACTGGCTGGTTGCGTCGACATACTCAGTCGCGACCTCGCCCGTTGCAACAAGATGCGGGCGCTCATCCTGCCACTTAGGGAGAGGCTCCTCTTTATCGCAACGGAGCAACTCAATGAGTGGAATGAGGCCTACGAGGCCACCATTCTTGGTGCAAAATTCATGTCCAAGGCACCAGATGGCACCCCCCTCGTACCAACCGAAACGAGCGAAGCCGCCACCCGCCTGGAAGAGCTCATCCTCTTCCGCGAGTGGCTCAACAATCCTCGCTGAACGAGAACCTACCCACCCACCACCCCGCGCCTCGGCGCGGGTTTTTCTTATTTCTCATAGGTTAAAGCTTCTCTTCGCTGCAGCGGTAAGGCAGATTCTCGTGAAGAGAACACGAAGAAAGCCCTGAAAATTCTGGAGCCGTACATGACGTACGGTGACAGAATTTTCAGGGCTTTCGACAAAGTTATCTTCCGAGAATGTGACTTACCACGCGAAGTGAGCAAATGCACGGTTCGCCTCAGCCATCTTGTGTGTATCCTCCTTCTTCTTCACAGCTGCTCCTTCCTCCTTCGCGGCGAGCTTGAGCTCAGCAGCGAGCGCCTTGTGCATTGGGACACCCTTTTGTTTGCGGGCGCCGGCAATGATCCAGCGGAGAGCGAGAGCCATGCGGCGCTCTGGGCGAACTTCACGTGGGACCTGGTAGTTAGCTCCACCAACGCGGCGAGAGCGTACCTCCATGACTGGTCCAGCGTTACGGACGGCAGTATTGAAGACCTCGAGTGGGTCAGCCGCGTCCTTCGCATTCTTAATTTCATCAAACGCTGCGTATACAATCTTGCGAGCGGTCTCTTTCTGACCACGAAGCATGATGTAGTTGATGAGGCGTTCGACATCTACAGACTTGTAGATTACGTCTGGTGAAACGACTGGTCGTTTCTTGATTGGACGTCGCATATCTTTATAATCTTTTTAACTGCTTCTACTACAGCTAGAGAAATGAGGAGTGTATGACATTCTTCATTCTTCGCATAGTCTGACCCCGAAGTCCGTAGACTTGGATCGCGTCCGTTATCTGTAGCGAATATAAACTATTAATTTCTTCTGCTAAGAACTAGTTCTTAGGCTTCTTTGCGCCGTAGCGAGAGCGTCCCATTCGTCGTTCTGCCACTCCAGTCGCATCGTACTTACCGCGGACAATAGTGTATTGCACACCAATGTCCTTTACGCGACCACCACGGACGAGAACTACTGAGTGTTCCTGGAGGTTGTGCTTGATACCAGGAATGTACGCAGTGATTTCTTGACCATTACTGAGACGGACACGAGCGATCTTGCGGATAGCAGAGTTCGGCTTGCGCGGAGTCTTAGTGGTTACGCGAGTACATACGCCACGCTTGAACGGAGAATTGTAGTAATTCGGATGATTTTCAATCTTGTTGAAACCAGAGTGAAGGGCACCCGTCTTACTCTTCCGAGCAGGGTTCTGTCGCTTACGTCGTGATAATTGATTTATTGTTGCCATAAAGCCCCGATACTCTACTACAAATAGATATTATTGCAACTTTATGTGCCATGACCTGCAGCTCGCACTGACAATTTTGCACCCACCTAAAGCCGAAGAAGAAACTCAGCAATAGCACTCGTGAGCGTATAGAAGTGTTCATCGAGAAAAACGATGAAAATTAAAACAACAAGACCAAAGGAAAGGGCAACATTGCGCTCAAGCCAGAAGCGAAAATTCTCATATTTCATCGCGAGTGCATACGGTAAGAGGCGTGGGAGTATCTTCGAACCGTCCAGGGGTGGAATCGGTACAAGGTTGAAAAGAGCCAAGAAAATATTGAGAATAATGATATTTACCGCCATACCGGAGAACGTCTCCGGGAAATTGAGGGTGTCAGAAAGATGGAACAAGGCTGCGAAAATAAGGGCGATAGCAATATTCGCTGCTGGACCAGCCGCTGCCACAATAGCCTCTCCCCACTTTTGGTTCCGGAAATTATATGGATTGTACGGGACAGGCTTCGCTGCACCAAAGAGAAATGGTGACCCGGAGAGCACGAGAAGTCCCGGCACAATCACTGACATGAGCGGGTCAATATGGACGAGTGGGTTAGCCGAAAGACGCCCCTGCAGACGCGCAGTTGGGTCACCGAGCCAATTAGCCGCGTAGCCATGTGCCATCTCGTGCAAAATGACTGAGATAACGAGGGCAATGACCATTACAATCTGAATTTCACTCATAGACATATAATAGTAGCGCACGAAGCAAAGCTTGGCGAGTCGTTTCCGCCAAATAGCCCTAAGACTTGCAATATAAAGGATGCGTGCTAGTATAGCGGAACTAAATTATCGTTATGGCAAAGCAATGCGACATCACCGGCAAGAAAACCCAGGTAGGCGGAAAGTACAGTAACCGTACCCGTGCGACTCAGTTCAACCCATCTGGGAATACTAAGCGTGCCCCGAACCTCCAGAAGAAGCGTGTCTACGTAGCTGAACTCGGCAAGAGTGTGACCATCAAGGTTTCAACCAAGGGACTCCGCACTATCGCTAAGAACGGTGCGTTCAAGACCCTCCAGGCAGCTGGACTCGTCTAAAGACAAAGAAAAGCACCGACTCCTAGGAGTCGGTGCTTTTCTTATATCTACGGAACCCAAACACGTTCACCATCACTCACAAAGACCACCTTACCTCCCATGGTATCAAGAAGCTCAATATCCCGAGCACGTACCCGCTCCACCACCTCAACATGAGGGTGCCCATAGCGGTTATCACGACCAGCAGAGACAACAGCATAGCGTGGCGACACAGCATCAAGAAAGTTATCGGAAGTTGAAGTGCGTGACCCGTGATGACCAAGCTTCAAGACCTCACTCGAAAGCTCATTACCGTATTCATTCACTAAATAATCTTCAGTCCCAACGGAAGCATCCCCCGTCAACATAAAATCAATATCACCATACGTAAGCTTCGTAACAATCGATGCATTGTTACTCTCCCACGTGGTTGGATCACTAGCTGGCGAATACACCGACAGAGTCACCTTGGCACCGAGCTGTATAACATTTCCGGCTCGTGCCATATGCGTTACAGCTCCCGGCTCATCACCCTCCATGAAAGTGAAAGCTGAGGAGACGGCCGTGTCACTTTCATTTTCAGTTCGTATTATATGGTCCACGTCATATCGCGAAAGTACATCAACGAGACCTCCAATATGGTCCTTATCTGGATGCGTCGCAAGTATCATATCGAGCGTCCGGTCGAACCACGGCATGACCTGTGGCAATTCACGAAGAACCGTACCGTCAGGTCCACCGTCAATTAAGAGCTGCACACCGTCGGGTGTTTCTATATAAATGGCATCGCCCTGTCCCACACTCAGAAAAGCGACAGTAAGGTATCCCTGCTTCGTACCCGAGAAAACCTCTGCCGCTAAACCATCAGGCAGATACGGTAACGCAGCCAAGAGAGTCGTGACGATAAGTCCGACCCCGAGAACCAGCAACCGAAACCGCACGAGAACATCAGACATGACAAGGCGACCTAACTCCGACCAAAGATTTTCTCAAACGTACGTGCGTAGTACTGGAGCTGTAGACCAAAATCCCGATTGGTCTGGTTTCGTCGAGAAATGTTGTTCACAATCTCTTCTACCTCCGGCTTCGCAAACATAAGCTGCCACGCACGTACCTTCGAGAAATGCGTATCAAACAAAACGTTTCGTGAACGATTACTTTTTACAATACGATTATTGTAGTCTTGGGCCGCTTCGATACAGGCAGCAAATTCAATAGCCGCTAAATCACCCAGTGCCTGTCTAGCTTTATCATGTCCTTGCAAGGCCTGATTCACAAACATGGTATCGGCACTCACAATCACCTGCGGTCCACCAACCACAAATCCTGGTCTGTCTGGTTCAGCTGCTCCCTCTGGAGTCTTGTAATACTTGAGCAGCATGAGTTTCTCTGCCTCAGAGAAAAAAGCCCGGTTATCTCGGGACACCGGCTCATGCAAACCTCCAGACTGCATCCAACCAAGAATTTCGCGAGCATGACCAGGATCATACGAAGCCAAAGTATCAACATACCGTTTGGCGCGAGCGAGCTTCTGCTCAAGACCTACTGGACGTGCTACACCTGCTTCGGTATTGCGACGAACATCACCCTTAATGTCAGCCTGATTGATAGTGATATCAAGCGTCGCTAACGCCTGTACCTGTCCGGACTTGGGCTCAACCACAACATCGACACCATTAAAGTAATCATCATATAGACTGGCTCCACGAAATGTTAGGTGCTGTGATAATTCATGATTGGTGAGCTCCTTAAATATGAGCGCCTCGGCCACTTTGCCTAGATGTGTCTGGTCGGTATCATCGCTATCAAATACAACCTTAAGATTGCCAGCACGATCTTGGTCATCTTGCCAAGTCGAATACAAAGCCGAGAATGAAGGATCGTCACTCACGATACGATGGGTGTCGAAGTTTTCAATAAGTCTTTCTGGTGTTTCTGTTCGGGGTGTGAAATTCTCAAAGTTTTTCATTACTCTATTGTACAACGAACATCAGCCCACAACGACATGCTTAGAGTGACCTGGTATACTGTCTCTAATTAGCCTGTAACTTTATACCTATGAACTACACACCCCGAACATTTGCTATTCCAGAGCTTGATGGCATCTCGAAAGAAAGTGTCGACCTCCACCTCGGTCTCTATGCAGGTTACGTCAAGCACGTAAATCTCATACACGAGAAAATCTCTGCCTATAAGTACGATGCCGAAGCCAATGGCTATGCTATAGCTGAGATGCAACGACGACTCGGCTTCGAATTTGGTGGCATGAAGAACCATGAGGCGTATTTTAGTCAGTTTGAACACGGCTTCAAAAATCTTCCTGACGGAAAACTCAAATCAGCCATTGATGCAGAGTTCAGTTCTCTCGAAGGCTTTCTGTCCCACTTCCGCACCATAGCTATGACTCGTGGCGTCGGCTGGGCGATGCTCTACCATGACGCGGCGGCCGATCGTCTCATTGCCACCTGGGTCGACGAGCAACACCTCGGCCAACTCCCCGACATGAACCTCATCTTGGCACTTGATATGTGGGAGCATTCATACATGAGAGACTATCTCCCGATGGATAAAGGCAAGTACATAGATGCCTTCTTCCGTAATCTCAACTGGGAAGTAGTAGCCGCGAGAATCTAACGAAAGAAGACAGGTACCTCACGCGAAGACGACACGTTACGAGTGTCGTCTTCTCGTTTATCTACCCCTGCATCTTCTTCGATTGTCCACTCAAGAATCTCTTTGTCTGCCAACTCAGGAGTACCTCGTTTCATCCAGAAGTAGAGAATGGCACCTATACAGAGATATGAAACTATAACGAGTGAGCCTGGGAACATTGGAAACACCACTGCGGCAAATGGCATGGTGGCAAAAGTCTCTGCCACAGTAATTATGTAGTGGAGTGAAGCATAGGCAAAAGCTGAAATGACCGGAACGTCGATCGAAAAGATACTGCTTCCGATGCCAGTGAGAAACGTGAGAAGCATAGCTATCGGTACGAGCGGCAAGACGAGTAGATTTACTACGACCGACACCACTGAGACCTGACCAATATGAAACAAGAGAAGCGGCAAGACCGCCAGCTGCGTCGCCACAGTGGCACCAAGAAACGCGCGTAAACCGGCAAAGGTAGGCATGAAGGCGAGATAGCGTTCAAGCTGTGGTGCAATGAGAATAAGACCAAGCGTAGCCGTGAACGAAAGCTGAAATCCGACATCGTACAAAAGAAGGTACGGATTCCACAGAAGCATGAGAGCGGCCGCTACAAGGAGGGCCCGAAGCGCCAGATACTGTCGACCGGTTGCTTCGGCAATGAGTAGGACCCCGGCCATTATGCAGGCTCGGACCACCGTCGCTGAGAGTCCCACCATGAGCGCGAAACTAATAATACCAATACACCCAAGTACCACCCGCACTCGAGCAGATACAACCGTCCGGAGGAAAAAGAGAATGAATGTCACGACAATCATCACGTTATATCCTGAGAGTACAACGATATGGATGATGCCAGTCTCACGAAATGCCGCTTCAAGATCAGTACCAAGAGCCTGTTTCACCCCTAAAAGAAGTCCTTCGCCGAGACCAGCGGCAGGTTCGGGGAGAGAGCGCTCGATACCCATCATGAGCGCATGCTTGAAGGCAAGAAGTCTCGTAAGAATGAAGTTACCTCCGCCTTGTTCCACTACGGATACCTCCGCAAAGCTGACCTGGTATTCAACTCCCTGAGATCTGAGGTACCCAGGATAATCAAAGACACGACCGAAGTCGGTCGTGAATGCTTCGGGCTCACTGAGCACACCGGTCACTTCGACCGTGTCACCATATGCAACCTGTATATATCGGTCAGCAGTCACTAGGATGACATCTTCTTCAACACGGAGATTGAGTCGTATACTCGCGGCACGGACTTCTGGCTCAGCTACCACCTCACCCCGCACTACCACCTCTGTTCCCACGAGCGACACAAGCGAGGAGTGACCGAACTCGTCGTGCTGCCACGTTATACGCAAGAGGCCAATAGCACAGAAGAATAACGCGAGCGCGAATGTCTGCCACAACTGACCAAGTGAAATATCATCAATCCGTCGCCAGACTAGCGCTAACACAACAGACAAAAGCGCGATAAACAAAATGGTTGGATACGGAAGCTGCCACCATAAACCAAAAAGCACTCCGCCGATGAGAGAGAGGAGTGCGATATAGAGATGCTCCGTACGCATACGATGAGAAGTGGTTACTTGCCGTCGAGTGCTTCGTTCACGAGTCGGTCGGCTTCCTTATTAAGTTCACGCCGGACGTGCGTAAAGGTAAGGTTTGGGAAGCCAGACACCCTCATGTTATGAATCTCAATAAACATCGGGACGAGACCTGGTTCCTTAATCTGGTATTCAGCATTCAGCTGCTTCTTTACGAGTTCACTATCAAGACGGAGTTCGAACGCCATCTCTTTAGTCTTCTTACCATAGAGCTGCTTGAGAGTTTGAAGCGCCAACATGACACCATAGTACTCAGCGAAATTGTTAGTGCCATTACCGAGAGACTCTTTGACTTCTTTGATTTTGTCTCCGGCAGCATTTGTGATGTAGACACCGGCCGCCGCTGGCCCGGGGTTACCCCGAGCGCCGCCGTCCGTATAGGCAATGATGGTTTCCATAGAAAGAGTATAGCATTAAATATTGTTTGACTTTACTTCGAAATACGTTACTGTACAAGCCTTCCAACAAGTAGGAGACCTTGCATGAAGAAGCCCCGCCCGCGAACAATCGTTGTTCGACAAGCCGCCCTCACGAGGACCGTCGAAGAACTCATGGCCCGTGGCTGCAAAATCGTGGAGTCAAAGACGGTGATCTCCACACGTCGTCGTCGCGGCGTCGTGAAGCACCCGACCCGGACCATCATTCGGTTCATCGAACCCCGACCGTTCCTTTCCGCTTCCGCCTAGCCAACTTCTGGTTAGGCAATTGCCCTCTCGCCCCGCGTCAGTGACGCGGGGTTTGTGTATACTATTGGTATACGTGATTTATTTATATCTTTAATTTAAGTATGAAATTACAATTTTGGAAAAAAGAAGAACCTCCACTAACACCTGGGTTTGCACCATATGAAGAAATTGACGCCAAAAGAACCTCTGGGCTAGGCTATTTCTTCTTAGTCCTAATGGTGATATTTGGTGTATGGCAAGGCAATAATTTTCTGTCAGCCCTTCAAAACTCAATATCATCACCAGTTCCGAATTCTAATTGTTTGTCGGTTCTCGCTTCATATGCTGCCAACAGCAAATATGTGTACAGCACCTACAACCTAGGTTCAGAATGTCGTTTTAGCGAACGCGAGACTGCCCTATCCCTACATATTCTCTACCAAAACGTAGAACCTAAACTTACAGCCTACGCCGAGGTCATTACCAACATCCAAAAAATTGAAAGTGCTCTCAACAATGCTCGCTATAGTCGGGAAACGTATATTAATGAGTACGAGGCTTCACTCCTTGAAGATATAGCTGGTTCAAACTACACAGTCTTTGATCAAAGTGGTATTCGAAATAACATTATTACTCAAGATGAATACATAAGCCGCCTCAATCAAGCTTTGGTCACTGAGAATACTGAAAAGGGTCGCCTCGAACAATCCCTCAAGTCAGCCATCATACCGTACCAGAGTACAATCGAAGCAGCCGAAGACCAATACCGTCACGAGCTTATTGTTCACCAATTCATACAGTTCCTCATTAGTCTCGTCTTCGTAGCGCCGTTATTTATGTTCGTCTGGAAGCGCTATCATGCTTCTAAGAATAGACGGTCGGAGTACGCCATTATTTGGGGAGGACTCGTCGCCACCTCTGGGCTACTGCTCGCTGAAATACTACTCATGTTTATCTACGAGGTACTTCCTCGTAGAATGCTAGAAGCAATCTTCGATTTCTTGGCCCAATTCGAGATTATTTGGACTCTCCTCTACTGGCTCGGCTTCATTCTCGTACCTCTTTTCTTCGGCTTCCTTATCTACCTGATACAAAAGAAGTTCTATAACAAGCAAGCGGTCATGATGCGAGCGCTTAAGAATGAGCGTTGCCCAGGTTGCTCACTCAAGCTACATCACGACATGAATCACTGCCCAGTCTGCGGATACAAAGTGAAGGAACGTTGTGCCACCTGTGGTGCCATGACAATGCGTGGTGGTGACTTCTGTGCTAGTTGCGGAACACACCAAACTCCCAACTAAGCTCTCTGGATTTGTAAATACCCCGCATCTGCGGGGTATTTTGTTATGGCAAGATCTCAACAATACGCAAACGAGTCTGCACACGATTCATGAAAAAGCTCTCCTCAAGATGCACAAGAAGTGAACATGTAGTCGCTGCGGTTGGCAAAACCGTGAACTGGTCTGGAGTCCGGAAGAACGCTATCGCTTCTTTTGCTAAACCAGTTGTGGCCAACGTAAGCTTCGTATGTTCCTTTGTCTTACCAAAAACATCAACTTGCTTCGGTTGTACATTCTTCACGAGATAGAGGGGCTTCGGGTTGTCACACCCAAACGGACCGCACTGTCGTTGTGCCCGTAAGAGTTCACTCGTTATTTCATCGAGTGACAGAGCCATATCAACCCGCCACGGCTCAACTATCTTTGCAGTCGCTCCAACAAGTTCATAGGCTTTAATCATTTCTTCAGCGAAGATATGAATACTCTCTGGTTTCACTGTGAAGCCACCTGACGCGTGGTGTCCACCAAATTCGGTGAAGAGGTGTGGGGCGGCGTTCATGAGAGTTACGACACTGACATTACCACCAGAACGACATGACCCTTTGAAGGCGCCGTTACCATCACGACCCCATAAGAAGGCGGGACGATTATGTTCTTCAGCTAGCTTGTTGGCCGCGAGACCGACCAGTGAAGGACGCCAATCCGGGTTCCCCATCGCAAAGAGTGGTGGCTGCTCATTCATCAGTTCGAGACGTTTATGCAACTCCTTCGTCATCTGCGCTACTGCCGTCTTCCGCTCGAGGTTGAGCTTCTCAAGATGCTCCACCCGCATTCCGGCCTCGCCTTCATCTTTCGTAGCAAGGAGCAGAAAGGCGTCTTCTGGCGTATCCATACGTGAAGCCGCATTGATGCGAGGTCCAATCGTAAAGCCAATATCGTCCTCAGTAAGATGCTGTTGACTCGCCTTCTGCTTGCGGAGAAGCTGTTGCAGACCAGGCCGTCTCGACTTACGCAAGACCATGAGACCAAAGTGAGCAAAGACCCGATTCTCATCGCGAAGTGGCACCATGTCAGCAATGGTTGCAATACCGACCATATCAAGCCACCACTTCTCTTGACCGGGAGCAATAGAGAATCCGCCACGGGCTATGAGGGCCTGAACCAACTTGAATACAACCCCCGCCCCACAGAGACCCGAAAACGGATAGGTCGATCCCACCTTTGGGTTCACAACTGCGACCGCTGCCGGTAGAAGTTCTTTCGGTTCATGGTGGTCAGTGATAATAACGTCGATACCTAGCTCGTTCGCTGTCTCGACCGCTTCGATATCGGTCGTACCACAGTCAATAGTAATGATGATGTGTGGTGATTCTGTTTTATTCAGCTTCTCGACCGCTTTACGACTTAGACCAAAGCCGTCGTAGTGTCGATGCGGAATATGATTATAGAAATTAGTGAAGCCGATAGCAGTAAAGAAATCATGCAATACGACAGCTCCAGGAATACCATCACAGTCGTAGTCGCTATAAATAACCACCCGTTCATTATTCGTAATTGCAAAGAGGAGTCGCTCTACAGCCTTGTCCATGTGATGCATGAGAAAGGGATCATGGAGCTGTGTTTCATACGAGGGCGAAAGAAAAGATTCTGCCCCAGCTGTTGTGACGAGACCCCGGTTATAGAGCAGTTGCCGTAAATACGGTCCATAGGCACCGAGCTCATCTTCCGCTTCGTCAGAGAGAGCCGGTAATATCTCGTACGGTGACATGGGGCTATGGTAGCACAAGTAGGAGAAGCTGCGGTATACTCGAGCGATATGGACTCAATTTTCACCAAAATAATTAAACACGAGATACCAGCACACATTATCTATGAAGACGACTATAGCCTCGTCATTCCTGATATCTTCCCGTCGATGCCCGGGCAACTCTTAGTTATCGCGAAGCGACAAGTGCCCTATGTATATGAGCTCACCGACGAGGAATACCACGGACTCATGTCAGCTACCAAAAAGGCGGCGCTCGCACTCGACAGCGTACTCAGTACCGTGCGCACCTGCAGTATCATCGAAGGCTTTGAAGTTCCTCACGTCCATGTCCGACTCTATCCGTGTACTACAGAGGAGCTCATCCTCGAGCCACGCGCTAAAGCTGATGACGAAGAACTCCGTATCCTCACCGAGAAACTGAAGACAAAGCTCGCATAGTAAAGCAAAACCGCGGACCTCTAGAGGTCCGCGGTTTTGCTTTGGCTATTCTCTTGCAAGTTGTTGGAGTACAGGCGTCGTCCCGTGCTCAAGTAAGGTGAGCATCGAACCGCCACCAATCGAGACAAACCCGAACTTGTCATTAAGGCCCAATTTCTCAACCGCCGCGACTGTGTCACCGCCGCCGATGACGGAGAAAGCCTGCGACTTAGCAATAATCTCAGCCGTAAGTTCGGTGCCTTCAGTAAAGCCCGCTTCGTAGTTACCAAATGGTCCATTCCAGAGTATTGTTGAAGCTTCTTTAATGTAGCGCTCAAGGAGCATGACTGTCTCGGGACCAATATCAAAAATCTTCTCATCTTTTCCGACTTGATCTACCGGCCGAGTAGCCGTACCCATCGGTCCGTCGACAATGACATCAACGGGAACAATGAGTTTTTCACTCCAGAGAAACGGTGCATCTTTGAGTGACACATCAGATACGAGTGACTGCCCTACCTCAAGTCCACGCGCCTTCAAAATATCATTCGTGAGTGCACCACCCATGAAGACATGGTCATAGAGTTCGAGATACTTTTCAACGAGTGGCATCTTGGTCTCAAACTTCGCCCCACCAAGCAAGAAGAGTGATGGGTGACGCGGCTCCATTACCTTTGACAGTTCAGTCACTTCCTCGGCAAGCGTAATACCAGCATAGGCCGGTAGACGCTCAGCCACGCCAAGGGTTGAGGCATGGTCACGGTGTGCTTCGGCAAAGGCATCGTTCACATAAATTTCACCATACCCAGCAATAAGGTCAGCTAGAGTTGGGTCATTCTCTTCTTCGCGTGAGTCCTGACGGAGATTCTCACAAAAAACAATATCCCCGTCCTGCATCTCTATCCGTATATCTCCGAACGCTGGATCTGTGATGGCACCGCCCCATGTCATAGGGACTATCTTCTCAAGTGCCGCAAAGACAGGTCGCAGTGAATCCTCTGGATTTCGACCGATATGTGAGATAACTATCGTACGCGCCCCTGCCGCTTTTAGGAATTGTAATGTTGGTAAGGCACGGGTAAGACGGAACGCGTTACGTACATCTCCCCCATCAAGTGGCACATTGCACGAAGAGCGAATAATTACATACTTACCCTTAAGATCGGTCACTTCTGTAATGAGACGAAGATTCATAAAACTATCTAAACTTACAAAGTAGCAGCTACAACGGCCGCGAATTCCTCTCCACTTAAACTTGCTCCACCAACCAAGAAACCTCCCATGCCACCATTGTCATGAAGCTCCTTGGCATTACCGGCCTTTACTGACCCACCATACAGCAGCCGTACCTTTGCTGCCACCTTCCGGTCATACAACTTAGTTAGAATACTCATGATAAACAACTGCATTTCCTTCACATCCTCAGACGTAGCTGTTGCTCCTGTACCAATAGCCCAGATAGGTTCGTAAGCAATAACAACCTTTTGAATCTGGGCAGCAGTGAGTCCTGTTGCCAGACTACGAATCTGAGCTTCGATACCATTAAAGAAGTTACCTTGCTTATCACGCTCGCGCTCACCAACACATACAATCGGAATCTGTCGACGCTTAAGAATGGCATGAATCTTCTTATTCACCTGCACATCAGTCTCACCAAGAGCGCGACGTTCTGAATGACCAACAATGATGTACGAAACCCCAAACTCAGCCAAGAGAACCGGGCTCACTTCACCCGTACAAGCGCCACGCTCTTCAAAATGAGTATCTTGCGCACCAAGAAGTATCGGTGCCGAGCCGAGTGCTTTTCGTACATCAGGTAGATGAACAAACGTCGGAGCAATGACTACTGTAGCGTCACTACTGTATGATTTCGTCTTCTTAATAACCGCCTTGGTTAATTCCTTAGCTTCTGCGACACTTCCTGGGTTAAGCTTCCAATTACCGACAACAAGGGATTTTGCGTGTTTCATACGCAAAATTGTATCACAGCGTCCTAGAATTCTTCCCGCCACTCAGTGAGCTCAAGCACGTCCGAGGTTTCTGGCACCAGTGGTGGTGGGTCATTGACGAGGTTACGATCGTAGCTGTTTGTTCGATTATCAAACCCCGATGTATAGGTACCGCCACTAGTCCATTTGGTACCCTCACGACCATTTGAAACAATAGTGCCATTTACCGTTAGAGAGTTGCGAAACACATACGGGTCAAGTGCACCCGGCAACCCACGACTATTTCCACCATCAGTACACGACTGACAATAATAATTGCGACCAAACCGGCCTGTCTGAGCTACGAATATACCATTGATGGTCATATCGTTTGGTACCGACACCCCTACCAAGACATCTCGTTCAGCAATCGCCAAGAGTCCTGAGGTGGTTGCTGACGTATACGTTATATTACCGTTTAGTATCATCTGCGGGTTAATAGTGGCCGAATCAACGTCAGCCGCAGCAATCGAAACCTTTCCGTTAACGACACCATCGAGCCATACCTTATCCTCAACGAAGATAAGTGGGCATGAGTTACTGAGCGTATACGTACCAACTAGTGTTGAGGCTGAAATAACGTGCCTCTCCTGTTGCCACAGAGCCTCAGTCGTATACCCCCAATACTGCGTAGTATTATCAACTCGTCTAACGGTGATTGTATCGTTACTATTGAAGGTTACGCGATACCCGTAGGCACCTGACGGGCCTATATACACTCCTCCAGCATTCTGTGCTCGATCTTGCATGAGTGAGAGGTCAATAGTAAGACCAGTGAAGTTTATCGGGGCCGATGGAAACGAAAAGAGTGCTGTATTTGGATTAGCGGTGGTGGTAAAGACGCCATCACGTGTCCCTGACGGACTACACCCAAATGAGCTTGTGCATGTCCATGATGTCTGACCACTTGTAACTACTGAGTTATTCGTACCGTCCATACGAATACCACCATTGGAATGGTACGGCCCCACTATGACACGATCGGCACCAGCCCACACACTACTATTAATTATGTATGAATATTCGGCTACCGTTGGCTGAGCGAAACGTGCCGTGAGCGTCTTTACAATTCCAGGCTCAGCATAGGTATACCCCTCCGAAGTCACTTCCATTGAAGCTAAATCACCACAATATGTACTACTCGCAACACTAAGAGAGAACTCACCGATTGCGTCTCCTTCTGGGTCATAGTACGTATGTACATATGGTCCAGGCAGACCTGTACCGTTCGTTGAATCGTTCGGGTAGTGCGCCAAAAACCACTTGTAGTAATTAAGTCCCGCTTCCGCGATATCAGTGGCTTGCTGAAGAACGACACGTTGATTGACCACCTGACTTTGGGTTGCAATATAGCTCACAAACGAAGCCATAATCATAAAAAAGACGGATCCGAATACGAGGACAAGGACTACCAGATACCCGGACTGAAACCCAAAACGAGCTGTGCCGGTGTGTTCGTGTGTATACATAGTGTTATAAATTATCCTTTAGGTTCCGCGGCGCTACACCGGTATGAAGGAGGAACTCTCCGGGGGAGCGGTTAGGGTCAATGTTGACGATAATGCGTGCCTCAATGTAGCGAACGTCCGTAAGAAGTGCCCCGACACCAGTCACTTCTACCCCATCGGTATCATAGTACCGGAATGTATCAATACTCTGGCTGATGTTTTGAACATACTCGGAAAGCGTCTCCTGACTCACTGGCGTGACGAGGTTATATACCGGGGGTGTACCAGTGGCAGCATACACGTATTTAGTGATAGTACTGGTAGCCAAGACATACTCCGTATACTCAACAGAATCATCACGGTCGACGTCACTGTAGAAACCAAAGCGATGATCCTCCATAACAGCAATCGGGAACGTCCCGTCGTCTGCATAGGTCATTTCGCGGGCATCACGAATAAAATTTTGCAAACCTCGTCTAGCATGGTCTATCTCGTATGACTGTGCCAACGTATACCCATTCGTTTGATACAAATAAATGATGCTCGTACTGATAGCACCCATGAGCATGAGGTAAATACCGAGCACAATAATAACCTCAAGAAGGGTCATGCCGTGAATGTAATTGCGTATCTGTGAAACTGATTTTTGCATGATGGTTACTCAGCCAAGATTATTTCCTGCACCCGCTGTCCACTAATATCGAACGGATCAATGGTATTTGTTATATACCCCGGCATAGTGACTTCTAGTCGATATCCTGTATCAGCAGACAGTCCACCAAAGAATACCTGGCCGCACCAATCGGTTGTGTCTGTATATGTCGTTCCACCCAGTGTCAACTCCACGGTAGCTCCAAGGATGTCGACCCCAACCGAGTCATGTACC
>JACCDR012717405.1_pt1 | contig 18743 bp, 18 predicted proteins | sample 7446431 | NCBI WGS metagenome assembly JACCDR01 (sample SAMN15323443, study PRJNA562643) | freshwater metagenome | isolation source: river surface water | place: USA:Blue River Watershed | collected 2017-08-17
CTTCCTGCGCCGTCACTTCCTCCACCTCCGCCGCCATCGCCGCTGCCCGTGCCACTGTCAACTGTAGAAACAATATCACCCCCAGCGCCAGCATCCTGCGGAGTCGTATCTACATCATAATAAGTGTGAACTACTGTGGTATGCTCTTGAATAACGACTTCGCAACCTCTTTGCATGAGCCACTTGGTGGTTTTGGATTCAGGGTCTTCGAAGCATCCATAATAGACGGAGCCCCCCAAATTAAGGGTGTATGCAAAATGTTTTACAAAAGTGTGATATCTAGTTACAAATTGGCTGAGTGACTCAGTGTTAAATGTAGTCTCTGGAGCGCGTGTTGGCGGAGCCATTCCCGCAACACTAAAACCGTTTTCAACGAAACAAACATTGTGCGCAATATGCTGACCGACGAATCTTTGATCATTGTCTAAGTTCAAAATTCCCCCGCTAAGCACTGACTGATATTGCATCGTTGCCGCAGGACAAATCTTTGTTGTTACCACAGGATTCTGAGCTGTCGGCACATCAAGTAGAGTTGATGTTGCTGTGGTAGAAATTTCCTGAATTTTCTTGGTCATCTTTTGTTCCATCTTGGATTTAGCTGATTGCTTCGTCGTCGTGGTGGTTGGCGTTGCCGTACCACCGGTTGAAGTGCTGCCACCGTTGTCCGATGTCCCTGCACCATCAGCTCCTATCGAAGTGTTCGAAGTAATAAATATCACTCCGCACAGGAGACCAGTTGCCACCTGCAATGAACGAAATTTACGACGTCTCATTTTTGACATACATTCCCCCAGGGACAGGCACGAGTTCACTCTCATATATCGGAATTCTCTAACTCAGACTTAAGTTCGGTTCGTCACAACCGACTGGGTTTGAGACAACACGTAACTGTGCTCAAATTGAAACACTTTTCAACAAATAATCGAACTTGCACAGACGGCAACTTCAGAATATCAAATGACTCTGGGAGGTGCTGTGACCACACAAAACATCTTTATTATTGGACAAGGTGGCCGTGAATCTGCAATTCGCCACTTTCTTCAGCGCAATCCCAAGCCACTCAAAATTGATCAGTACCGAGATCCCAAACAACTCCGCCTTCAGGATCTTGAACCTTCCCTCTTTATTATCGGGCCAGAAGCTCCCCTCGTTGATGGGATTTCCGATCTTCTCCGACATCATGGACACACTGTTTTTGGTCCCTCTAAAGAATCCGCGCAACTCGAAGGAAGTAAAGTTTTTGCAAAAAATTTTATGCTCAGAGCCGGCGTTCCAACGGCAAGGCATGTGGTCGTCTCGTCCGTAAAAGATGTTCAGCTTGCTTTGCAAAATCATTCTTATTTCTCAGCTCCTTACGTCCTGAAGGCCGATGGACTCGCGGGTGGAAAAGGCGTTTTCATCTGCGATGATGAACAGACTCTTTTGAAACAAGCCAATCGAATTTTCGAAGAAAACCTCCTCGGAGATGCAGGAAAAACAGCACTTCTCGAAGAGCGCCTCGATGGATATGAAATGAGTATCCTTGTGCTCACCAACGGCAAAGAGTTTAGAACCCTCCCCGTCGCCCAAGACCACAAAAGACTTCTGGATGGCCAGCGAGGGCCAAATACCGGAGGAATGGGCACAACAGCACCTTTTCCGGTTCAACCGAAACTCATGGAGAGGATCATTCAAACTGTGATCGCTCCATCAGTTGCACAACTTGAGAAAGAAAATTTTCTCTTTCGTGGAGTTCTCTTTATCGGACTCATGATTGTCGATCAAAAGCCCTATATTCTAGAATACAATGTTCGGTTCGGTGATCCCGAAACTCAGTCCATTCTACCGCTGATTGATATGCAAAATCCTGTCGACCTTTTCCAAAAGATTGCAATGGGTGAGCTTCCTGACTTTCATATCAAAGAAAATCAACATACCTGCTGTGTTGTTGTTGCTGCAGAAAATTATCCGGATCAACCTGTGATGGGAACACTCATTCAAACAAAGGATCTTGTTGAGTTGAATGCAGGACAAGATGTTCTGGTTCCCGCGGAGTTAGCACCCTCCCCAGATCGTTACGTTCTTCTAGGTGGGGCTCTAAAAAAACCGGAACAAAACCAATGGCAAGTTTCCGGGGGTCGCGTTTTAAACTGTGTCGGTGTTGGAAATAGCCTGCAAGAGGCCCAGGATAAAGCGTATTCGCTCATTCAAAATATTCATTTTCAGGGCAAACAATTTCGAACAGATATTGGATCATCACAGGATCATATCAATCCAGTTTAGAAATTCCATTTCAAACCAAGAGTTGAAAGACGATCATAGGATTTGATTGAGTGATTCAAAAACAAACTCTTGTTACTTAAAATTTTCTCTGACAATTCAACATCCGTTTGTTGAGCAGTCATGCTGTGATTCACTTTAGCAGTGACATAACCTGTGTATTCAAATTTTGCAGAAGCTTGGAATGCCAAAAGCTGCATTGAAAATTTATGTTCGATCTGAGCTAAACCTGTTCCTGTTTTTGCTGATGTGTCTAAAGACATATTGTTTTGGACCTGAGTTGCAGCACGTCCAAGAGAGCTATTTTTCACTGAATTGGAATTAAACCAAGTCTGTAAACTTTGATCCATTATGCCCCGTGCAACTTGAACATCGGAAGTCCCAGATTGAAACGAAGTAGGAACGTATTTTTGAACGTCTCGCGTGCTCACCTGCTGATTTTGCATTGAGTCTGTGAGTTTGAGTAGATCATAGACTGTTTCTTGATCGGAATTACGGATACGGGAATCAGACATTTGTGCTTTCACAGTGACTGAAGTCAAAGTCAGACAAACGACTAAGAAACCTAAAATTCTCTGATAGTTTGTATCCATCAATTTCATGATTTCGACTCCCTACCAACCTAATATTCAATTTGAGTGCCATGCCAAATCGCCTGAAGTGACGTTAAACGGCACTTAATTGAACTGGAGTGCCTCAATTTGAGAGGCTGTGACAGATTTTTGTCACCCGTTCATCTTTTGAGAACACCGCTCAGCAGTTTGACGCTCTTTATTCATCCAAAACGTAGTTGATTGGATCAACAGGAGTCCCATTGACTCGCACTTCGTAATGCAAATGCGGGCCCGTTGATCGCCCTGTATTTCCTACTGCAGAAATCACATCCCATTTAGAAACACGCTGTCCAACATGCACATAGATTTGTGAATTGTGACCAAAGCGGGTTGTGACTCCATAACCGTGATCAATACTGACAAGTATTCCGTAGCTCTCGTCGTAGCCCGCCAACATCACCAAACCGTCAGCTGGCGCATAAACCGGCGATCCCGGAGCCGCTGCGATATCAAGACCCGCATGCATCGAACGTTTTCCGGTGAAAGGATTCATTCGGTAACCAAATTTTGATGTGAGCCATCCCCGTGCAGGCTTAATATTAGGAGTTGAATTCAACAAACTTTGCCTTTCAGAAAGACTCTCCCATAACTCAATGACACTTTGTTCACGCAACTGCGTTTCTTTCACTGCACGATCAATTCGAACCACGAGTGTTGAATAATCTTTAGAGCTTGTGGCACTTGCGACCTCACCACGAGTCTCATTCAAAGGCTTTTCTTCAACAAAGGGCTGCTCCTGCTGCATGATTTCTTCTTCGCCAGCCCGGGCATCCATGGGTTCATATTCTTCTGTTGCCTGACCTGCGGAGGGTTTTGTCCCTTTTGTCAGATTCACCATTTTTTCTTCGGTATCAAGATTGGTGATAATTTTTAGCTTCGTTGTAAAGGTCTTGACCCGCTCGAGGGAGTTATCAAGTGCATCCACTTTACTTTCAACAATTTGAAATTGTTTCTTGAGCTGAACATTCTCAATTTTAAGTCGTTTGTTCTCCAAAGACTGAAGCAATAATCCGACATAATCCACGGTGCCGGCCAAAATAATGAGTGCCACGATCAGACCAAAGAGAGTTCCTAAACGGAGGAGGCTGATTGAAATACTCAGCTTTCGAGTCTGCCCGGTTCTGGTATTGACGATGAAAAAGGTGTAGGTTCTCGAATCCATCACACCTCTCCTGGAACTGATGATTCATTCTCATCAATCACTTGAAGCAAAATAATACTCACGTTGTCATCGCCGCCATTAAAGAGAGCATTTTTCAAACACAAATCGATAGCCTTTTCCGGGGAATTTCCACTGAGGATTTCACCCATCATATCATCGGTGACCAAACCACTGAGTCCATCCGAGCACAGCAGATAAATTTCACCGACACCCATCTCTCGCTCGATAATATCGACATCAACATTGCGCTCATAACCGACGCTGCGAGTGATGACATTCTTTCCAATGTAAACCTTCGCCTGATCTTCCGAGAGATGCCCCTGTCTGATCTGTTCGTTGATTAAAGAGTGATCCTCTGTCATCTGCCAGATATGCGGTTTTCGAAATAGATAACACCGGGAATCACCAACATTCCCAATATAAATATTTTTTCCCGTCACATAAGCCATGACCATCGTGGTTCCCATTCCCGAGAGTTCCGGTGATGTGACCGTGGCCTTTTCATAGACTTTTCGGCAGGCTTCTTTATAGGCAATCTCAATTCTCTCGCGCGGCGACCGGGAAAGCAGGCTGATGTCTTTAAAAATATCTTCAACAACTTCAACGGCCATCTGCGAGGCAATTTCGCCGCCCGTATGCCCGCCCATGCCATCAGCAAGGACGTAAATCCCTAAGTCAGCGTTAATCAAGATGCTATCTTGATTGGAGCTTCGTTTTAAACCTTTATCGGTGATCGACCACTGAAGACACTTCATCCCTTGTTATTGTGAATTGCGCAGGCAGCAAGGTCAAATTGGACATTGGTCGGGGAAGTTTTTTCTTTTGCCCATTCATCGACAAAAACATCTCAAGACGAATCAAAAAAATTATCTTTGATGCAATTTTTATCAGGACTTTTCTTCTTATTCAAAAGGCCCGATAGGCTCTTCATGCAAGGTTTTCGCAGTTCTTTTCAGTTCATTCAATTCCATCTTCGACGACTCAATTTTTCATTGCGACGAACCATTGCTGCATCACTCTTTTTGCACGCCGTCTTTTTCCTGCTCCTCCTGATCATTTCAGAATTCAAACCAGACCCCATTCAATTTGCGACCATCGACGTGGAGTTTCAGGAAATTGATCCTTTGAAGGCTCAGATTGCAGAAGAAATTTTAAATCGACAAATCGTTCAACAAGACGAAAGGTCAGTGAATGAAACCGAGCCAGACAAAGCCAAATTTCTTTCAGCAAAAAACCAGGATGTGAAGAAAGAGACCGTCTCACAAAACCGCGGAGAATTTCGAAACGCCAACAAAGCTCAAGCCCAAGGAAAAAAGCAGGAACAAAAAACAGCTGAAAACACAAAACAGGACAAAGACATCAATCAATTCCGTGGCGATGAAACCAAATCAAAAAACGGCGCTGATAAAAAGGTTTCCGTCTTCAAAGACCTGGCGCGCCCTTATGACCCCGCAGGAATGTTTGAAAAGGCTGAAAAGCAGCAACTCAAAGCCGCCTCCTCTCCCTCACCAGCAGGCACACCTGGCGAAGCTTCACAAACCAATGACTATCTCAAGGGGAAAGACCCAGGCCTTGAAACTCTATTAAAGACCAAAGAATTTAAGTATTACACGTACTACAACCGGATCCGCCGCCGACTTTCAGAGTATTGGGAACCCGCTGTGAAAGAAAAAATGGAAAAGATGTTCAAGCAAGGTCGCACCATTGCCTCGACTGAGGAAAAAATCACGAAATTGCTGATTGTGCTGGATCAAAGAGGGGTGCTGACCAAGGTCCAGGTTGTCCTTGATTCTGGCGTCCGAGACCTGGATGAAGCTGCCATTGAAGCATTTCGTTCTGCCGCCCCATTTCCAAATCCTCCCCAAGGGATTGCGGACGCAGATGGCACAATTAAAATCCGCTGGGATTTTATCCTCGAAACATAGCAAACCCTTGTTAGAATGACGCTCCGAGAATAGACCATTTAAGTGCTTGAGATCCTGGAGCAAAAGCTCGAAAACTAGAGAACAATTTTGACAGCTCTCAAAGGAAACCACGATGAGTACAGATCAAACAACGATTGAAAAAATGGAAACACAACGGCCAATTCTTGATTCCATCGCAAGACGCGCTCATTACTTGGCAACACAGATGATTTTCCAAGCCAATCATCGCAGTGATAAAGAAAAGGGAGATCCAAAAATCGGTGGTCATCCCAGTGCCAGTGCCAGCGCTTTGCATATCATGGGTGCCCTTCATCTTTTGGTAAAAACAGGATTTGATCACATTGCCAACAAACCACATGCTTCGCCCACGGATCATGCTTATAACTATCTTCTGGATTTATTTTTGAAGCCAGATTTCTCGGCGCTTTCTCTGGAAGAAGCAAATCAAGCCATGATGGGACTGCGTGCCTATCCAAAAAATGGCGAGTACGTTTTTCAAAGCTATCACTCTGCCTATGATCCGGATCACCATAATTTTTTCCCTTCAGGCACCGTTGGGATTCCACCGGTTAAAGCAGGATATCTGGCCCTTGCTTATCGGTTTGCAAAGGAACACGGGTATAATGTTCCTGAAGCTCATTTTTGGGCCCTCTCCGGAGATTCAGAATTTCGTGAAGGTTCAATGTATGAAGCTGTTCCTGATTTTTCTGATCGCGAAATTGGAAACCTGACCTGGATTGTGGACTACAACCGTCAGTCTTTGGATGGTCACCGAATTATTAATGAAAAAATGATGGATGGCACCGATGCAGACCGCATTGAGCGGACCATGGCTGGCAATGGATGGGAAGTCATTCAAGTCCGGCACGGTGCTTTAAGACAAAATTTGTTTAATAAACCTGGCGGAGATGCTTTCAAAAAATTCCTTGAACATGACTTGCGTGACTACGAACTTCAGGCTCTTTTGCTTGTCCAAGACATGAAGGCTCTCAAAAAAGGAATCATCAAAGAACATCCTCAAATGAAAAAATTCCTCGAGAGCATTTCCGATCAAGAGCTTTATCATGCCATCCGTGATTTTGGTGGACATGATATGATTTTACTTGCTCAAGCAATGCTTCAAAGCAAAAAATCCAAACGCAAACCAACAATCATTATTGCCCACACACTCAAAGGCTGGGGCCTTCGCAATGCAGCTCAACCAGGCAACCATTCTGCCTTGCCGAGCGAAGAAGAAGTTCAAGAGCTTCAAGCAAAACAAAAAATATCTGCGATGTTTGAACGTTTTGCACCAACCACGAACGAAGGTAAATTCCTAAAAAATCGCAGCTCTCAACTTTTGACTGAGATTAAAGAGCAGCATGCCATCAAGGATAAAAACCAAAAAATATTCCTCGATCAAATCGAAAAATTGGGCGGAATCCCTGAGACCTTGGATATCAACACAAAAATGACCAGCTACCCACACACACAATGGATGCTCGGCCAGCTCACTGCAAAGCTGACCAGGATTGCAAACACTGCAATGAGTGAAAAGGAACTCAAGGCCGGCCAAAAACCTTTGAATGAATTTGAACGGGCTTGGAAAACGGCATCAGAACTTTTTATGACCATGGCTCCAGATGTTGGAACAAGCACGAATCTCAATCCTGCAATGGATGGTAAGATTTTCGGCGCTCCTGTCGTTGTCGATATCGAAACTGAGCTTGGGGTTAAGGACACCAAACTCCCAGATCTCGTCCCAGGCGAAGAAGTTTCAGATCGTTTCCTCCGGTTTGAAATTGCCGAAGGAAATGTGATGTCTTGCGTTGGTTCTTTCGGAAAGATGAAAGACATTCTTGGAATCCCTTTGATTCCACTGATGACTGTTTATGATTTCTTTATTAAGCGTGCTTTGGATCAATACTTTTACAACATGTATTGGAAATCGAATTTCTTTTGCGTTGGAACTCCATCTGGAGTGACCCTCTCCCCCGAAGGAGCGCAGCACGGTTGGAAGTCAGACCTTCAGATTCCTAACCAAATCACTTGGGAGCCATTTTTCTGCCAAGAGCTGGATTGGATTTTTTGTGACTCAATCAAGCGCCACCTCCTCGGCGAAAACACAAATCGCAATGGGGTCCTCCTGCGATTGGTCACACGTGGTGCAGAACAAAAAGACTTTCTCCATTACCTAAAAAAACAACGACGTTTTAAAGTTGGTTTGGATTCCGCAACGGCACTTTCACGGGCTGACTATCCGCTTGAAGGGGCTCTGAACGAAGAACAAGTTGAGTCGATTTCAGAAACTGAAATTCTCGCAACTATCCGTCAACATGTCCTCAGTGGGGCCTATTATCTGATCGATTATCGAGGTTATGCGGGATACGAGCCTGGTGATAATGTCGTGAATATTTTCTCCATGGGATCCCCCACAACGGAAGCGATTAAAGCTTCTGAAAAACTCCTCTCTCAGGGAATTTATGCCAATGTGATTGTCGTCACTTCCAGCGATTTGCTCGTTGGTAATCTAGGGCATGAAAATCATTACCAATGGCTAAAAGAGGGACTTGATGTGAATTCAAACCTCTTCATTCACAAAGTTGCAGGAACAGATTCAATGACCGCAGAAAACTTAATCACGGTTGCGGGAAGGCGAATTCCTCTGGTGAGCGTTCATGATGGTGAGCCCGGTTTACTTGATAATCTTGGCTCTGTTTTGGGAGTCCGTCAGGAAAGCTGTGCCGTTCGCAAACATTCAAAGTGTGGTCGCCCATCAGATATTTATCATTTCCATGGAATTGATGCTGAAGCGATTTCTCAGGCTGTGAATAAAGTGCTCAGTGAAACTGCTCTGGAACAGGTGATTGTCCGAGAGGCTGTTCTAAAAGAGGTCTCAGAGGCCAGCCACCGCGAAGATCAAATCAGCTCGCCCAAAGAAAGTCATTGGAGCGGACTAAAGCCGCAAAGACATTAAAAGAGATGACAAAGTCCTCTGACTTTCTCTTTGATGGGGAGCTTTTTCCAGCTCAGAACAAAAAATATCAGGAATTGGTATTTTTTGTCCCCTTCTTTGATGGTCAGAAAAAGCAGCTAATGAGACACATCGATTTAGTTCGTGATCTGGGCTTTGATGCTTTTGCTTTTCGCCTTTGGGATTTCCGGCAAAGCCCGATGCGAAGTCTTTTTTCCTCCTCAGGCCCTGTTGGAGTTCGCAACATCATCGCTGATCAAATCGAAGCACTGCTGAACCAATTTCCGCAAAAAAAAATCATTTTTAGTTTTTCAAATCCAAGTGCTGCGGCCATTGAGGCCTGTGCTCGCAGAAAGTGTTTTGATATCAAAGCGATGATTTGCGACAGTGGTCCATCTGCAAATCTGACACGATCCACAGTTCAGCTTTACAGCCAAGATAAATTTCCAAATCACAAAATGCTCGCAACAGTCACGGGAGTTTTTTTGGCCTCCCTCTGGAATCCCAAGCGACATCTAGATCTGCAAAAATACCTAGATGTTTTCCCCAAGGATTTTCCCCTGCTTTCCATTCGAGGATGGAAAGATCCTCTAATTTCCCCAAAAGAGATCGATCAGGTTTTTGAAAAATCTGGGCAAATTGATTGGCAAAAACTCAGCCTGATGGAAGCAGGACACCTCAACGGACTTCGAGACTTTCCTGACGAATACACAGCTCCCGTCGCCCGATTTCTCGAACGACACTCTGAAATCGTGCCCGCCAAAGATGAACAATTATATCAATAACTGAGACCTAAAAGACTGAAAAAATGCCATAATAGAATCGACTATATCGTTTTGTGGGCCACAAGCATCCCTTCCGAAGTCGGAAAGATACTGGATTTCCACTTTTCACCCTGAATGAAAAAACGATTAAACTGGTCCATAACTTTAGTTTGTTTATCCCAGGCTAAGGGCTCTTGAAAAATTTTTCCGCCTAAAAAAACATTGTCAGCAACAACAATCCCACCTATGGATAAGTTTTCCTCACACCAGCGAGCATAATCTAAGTAGGCTGACTTATTTCCATCGATAAAAACAAAATCAAACGGGCCGTATTGTTTGATTTGCTCAAGAGTCTCGCGAGCATCACCTCGCACAAGCTGAACTCGCTTTCGGATGTCATCGCCCAGTTGGTCAAAGGCTTTTTGCGCAGTCTGTGCGTGCTCATCAGATTTTTCAAGAGTCCAGAGCTGTGATGTTGCTCCCATGGACTGGGCCATCTTGATTGCGGTGAAGCCAGTCAGAGTGCCGATTTCTAATACTTTCTTTGGTGCTCGAACAGAGATGAAAAACCTCAGAATTTCGGCCTCCATGCCACTGAGGGAAATTCCCTCACGCCCCAACTGCTGAGAGAATGTGCGCGCTGTTTGTTCCGGTAAGCTGAGCGGCGGAAGTAATCCTTCGACATAGGCTTGAATCTGTGATTTCTGTTCATTTCGCATATCGATCATTGTAGAATACTTTTGAACTGGTGTCCTCTAAGAACAGAAAGGGAGTCTTATGGTTATTAAACATGCCATCATCATCGCCGTCATCACTGGAGCTATTATTACTGGTGCAATCATTGGAATTGTTGGCGGAGCTGTGACAATTTCGGGAGTTGCCGTTGGCCTTCACTACATTATGGATAACGGCCCAAAAGGTCACAATTTTTAATAACTCTCCCGCTTAGGGGCATTTTGGTATTTCATAATTCTTTTGAAAGCAAAGAAGCGGATTAACCTCACTGCCCCCAGAATTTTCACCACTCGAATTGGGTGCTTGATAAACTGGGATATTGTACTTGAGCGGAACGACATCCTGAACAAGGGCCTCTTTCACACAATCACCGGAATGTGAATCGTAAGCCTGACAAACTTTTTTTGTTCCAACAATTTTTCGAGTCAGACTAATCAATTTGGTTTTTTCACAGAATGATCCCTCGCCCCCACCACCAGATGCCTGCGCGCAAACTGAATATTTTGAAAGACTTCGAACCTCAGGACCTTGAATGCAAACACCATTGACTGGAACATTGGCATAAATTGGCGATGGAAAATGAACCTGGGGAACTTGAATGCTGTAACCAGCTGTCATTGTGATTGCTTCGATGGAAGAGCCTGCATCGATTTTCTTTGCATTAACCCATGAGCACTTGTTTGCCTCAGCTCTTCCAACAACCGCCAAGATCAACAATAACAATTTTAGTTTCATGAGTTTCTCCATCGAATTCTTTACTTTCAGCTTGTAACGAAAGCCCATGTTTGAAGCATGCTATAACATGCTGCATCAATCAATAGAGTTCTTCATGTTGTGATCCTCGGCTCAATCCTAATGATCGTGACGAAGAATTCTTTGAATAAACAAATTTTGGTCTCTTTCAAGTTGCGCCCTGACCCCAGTTCATTTATCCACAAAACATGCTCTTGCAAAAACAAGCTATGGATCAAACACGTCCGCCGATTCTCATGTCGGTCAATTTGCAGTTGCAGAAACTGATTCAAGACTATTTCCAGCAATACAAAAACATGACCGTCAATGGACTGGCCCTCAAATGCGGAGTTCCCGAGGCAACACTTCGCCGCATGGTTCAGGTCAAAACAAAGACAGTTCCAGCAACAGCCAACATTGTTTCAGTTCTGACATATATCCTCAGGGCGCCAAATCTTACAACGTTGATTGATCGCCTCGAGAATCCTCTGGCCGACTATCTCAAAGAGCAATATCAGTTTATCGGCAAACTGAACCCTTCCTCACTGAGCGATGCAGAACGACGCGAGCAACAGGTTTTGATGCGAGAGGTTTTTCAAAACAAAACAGTTTACCACACTTTTCGATGCTGCCTTCATCGCCAAGGAACAACTGAAAAGTTTATTGAATCTGTGTTTGGACGCCCGGGCCTTAAAGCACTTGATACTTTGTTAACGAACAATTTGATCTTTCGTCGCCAAGATAAATTTTTTTCCGTTGCCACCAATCCTGAATTTCCGCCAGATCTGTTTAAAGAAAATTTTAAATCCACAGCAGACTACATCGTTGATCAAAGCTCAAACGGCGACCATCACAATCTTTTTGCGAACCTGACTCAATCTGTGAATGAAACGGCCTATGCAGAAATTATTCATATTCAAAGAGAATCTCTGCATAAGATTTTGAAAATCCTGCAAAATACTGAGTCCGACGGCGAGATCCCGTGCTTTGTCCTTTCAGGAGTGGATCATTACCGCGCGCCTGACGTCAAAGAGACCAACTGATTCAGAGATCCTTGCCCTGGTCCTTAATTCCAAGCATCATGTGACCTAGGTCATGGAACAAATCATCGAAGTCAAAAATCTAAGAACAAAGTTCACCACTGACGAGGGCGAATTTTTTGCCGTTGATAATGTCAGCTTCTCTCTGCAAAAGGGGAAGACTCTCGGAATTGTGGGCGAATCGGGATGTGGGAAATCGGTCACCTCCCTTTCGATCATGCGTCTGATCCAAAAACCTGGCCGCATTGATTCGGGAAAAATTCTTTATCATGAAAAAGACCTCTTGCAGCTCTCGGAGTCACAAATGCAAAACATTCGTGGAGCCGATATCGCAATGATTTTCCAGGAACCCATGACTTCGCTCAATCCTGTTTTCACTGTGGGTTTTCAAATCGATGAAACAATCCACACCCACGAGCCCAAACTCTCAAAGAAAGAAGTTAAAAATCGCTCCATCGAACTTCTTCGCAAAGTTGGAATTTCTTCGCCAGAGACTCGGTACCTCGAATATCCTCATCAACTCTCGGGTGGGATGAGACAGCGAGTGATGATTGCCATGGCCATGGCGTGCAATCCTCAGATTTTAATTGCTGATGAGCCGACAACAGCTCTGGATGTGACGATTCAGGCTCAAATCCTCGACTTGATTCGCAAGCTCCAGAAAGACAACCAGACTGCGGTGATTTTAATTACTCATGACCTAGGCGTTGTGGCTGAAATGTGCGACGAGGTTGCGGTGATGTATGCTGGCCAGATCGTGGAATATGGTTCCGTCGAAGATATTTTCTATCGTCCTTCCCATCCCTACACAAAAGGATTGCTGGATTCAATTCCACATTTTGAATCCAACACCAGGCTTGAAAAGCTCAAAACAATTCCTGGAATGGTGCCGAATCTGATGAACCTTCCTTCGGGTTGCCGATTTCATGATCGCTGCACCTTTGCCAAAGATCAATGTCAGCGCCAAAATCCTGAGCTTCGTTCATTGGACGATGAATCAAAACAGCATCAGGTATCCTGTTTTTTCCCGCTCGGCGTTCAGGGTGCTCGATGATTCAAACGCCACTTCTCAAAATCGAAAATCTTGTCAAAAGCTTTCCAGTCCTCGGAGGTTTTTTGCAGCGGGAAGTTGCACAAGTCCAAGCTGTACAAGGTGTTTCCCTTGAAGTTTATCCAGGTGAAACCATCGGGCTTGTTGGTGAATCAGGCTGTGGCAAATCAACCCTTGGCCGATGCATTGTCAGGCTTTTGGATTCAACCTCTGGCAAAATTTTCTTTAAAGGCCAAGATATTACGGATCTCAAAGGCAAAGAGCTTCGTGAGTTACGAAAAAAAATCCAAATCATTTTTCAAGACCCCTATGCCAGCCTGAATCCGCGGATGACCGTTGGAACGATCATCGAAGAGCCCCTGATCATTCATGATCTCTATCCAGATCCAAAACAGCGCACTCAACGAGTCATGGAGCTTTTGGAAACTGTAGGGCTTCGGCCTGAACACTACCATCGATACCCCCACGAATTTTCCGGCGGCCAGAGGCAGCGAGTGGGAATCGCGCGGGCTCTTGCCGTGAATCCGGAAGTCATTATTTGTGATGAACCCGTGTCCGCGCTGGATGTTTCGATCCAAGCACAGGTCATTAACTTGCTTATGGATTTGCAAAGAAAGTTTAAACTGACTTACATTTTTATCGCTCATGATCTCAAGGTTGTGGAACACGTTTCTCAGCGGGTGGCGGTGATGTATTTGGGGAAAATCGTTGAAATGGCTCCGAGCGAGGAGCTCTATTTAAGACCCCAACATCCCTATACCAAAGCCCTGCTTTCGGCAATCCCGGTTCCCGACCCACGAAAAGTTCGCGATCGAATCATCTTAAAGGGAGATGTTCCCTCACCGCTGAATCCCCCGACAGGTTGCCATTTCCACACAAGATGTCCCGTGGCCATGGATCAATGTCAGCAGAATACGCCATCCTTGAAAAATGTGCTTGGCAAGAGTCACCATCAAGTGTCTTGTCTTCTGGAGCCGAAGGATCATTTTCCTCTTGTCTCAAATTGAGATCTTCTGATCATCACACTGAATGTTTTAGATGAAAATCCGACAAGTGGTCTATGAAGACGACCCATCGCGTGTGGATTTTCTATGATTTGAAAAAAAATAAAGAATCCAAACCTCTGACTTTAACTCAATCACAGATTTTCATCCTAAACCTCAGACTAAAAGATTTAGATCAATTTCTGATCTGGACACCGGGCTGGGTTCAATGGGCCCCGCTTTCGGTTTTTTTGGAGAGCGAACAGAAAATATTTACCAGCATGAAACCAAAAAAGCTCAATGTGAAGCCTGTTGAAAATAAAAATTCTCAGGATCTTTTAGATTCATCCAAGGTCACAAAAACGAAAAGTCGCAAAACACGAAAAAAGAGACTCCCCAGAGATCCCATGAACTCCCTTGGACTTGATGAGCAAACAAATACCACATCAGAATTTACAGAGACCCATGAAACACATTCAAGTTCGGCCTTTGAATCCACAAATTCATTTCTAACAACAACTGTCGAGAACCAGCGTCCACAGAGCCAAGACTATGGATACTATTTCAATGATTTTTCAATTCATGATGTGAAAAGAATTGCTCGAAAAGACAAACAAGAAAAAGTTCTAGAAAAACAAATGGACCAACGCTCTCATAACCGCGAAAATATGCGAATCGAAGTCATTCTTGTTTCTGCCACCGGAGTGTCTTTCAGAACCCACTCACAAAATGTTTCGCTCGGTGGAACAATGCTCGAAGATGTCGTCCCAACAGATTATGCCAAACACCCCTTTGACATTATTTTCATCAACAAGTTTGAATCCGATCCTCGGCAATCTCGATTGCTCCTCAGATGCAAAGTGGTCGGTGACTTTACCCAACCACGCCGCCTTGTGTTTGTCTCACCAAATAAAGATACTTTAGATCGCCTCGAGAACTTTATCCTCACCTACAAGCGCCATTCAAAAAAAACCGCATAGGTGACTGATCAAGAACTGCCCCCTTTGCCTGGGCGAAAAGGATGATCTTTTTCCAAGAATGAGCTTATTCAAAAGCTTTATTTTGATGAAATGGAAACTCTGGAACACACCAAATGTAAACCCCTCTCCATTTCCCTTTTTGTCACAGAACACTATGAGATTCTAGCTGCCAAGGTGGCTCAAATGCCATACAAGGGAAAGCTTGCGGCTATTTCTAGAAAAAAATATGGTATAAGAGCTGATCACAGGAAAAAAAGCCCTCTCTGAGGGATTAAAATTAGTTCAACAATTTAATCCCCAAATACTGACGCTCATCACTGATGGCAAAATGCAGTACCGGAGATTAGTGAAAGTGCTTCTCACGGCTTGAATTATTGCGACGCTTTCCAAAATGAACTTTACTCGATCCTCGACCGCCCACAGGCAGCTATCTATTGCACCGTATTCCGCGACCAGCTCTGTCCGCCAATTGGCCACCTATAGAATCCGGCATTCCATCTTCTCCACTTTGGATAAGTGCTGCGACGGGCATATTCATGCGGAGCTGCGCTCGAGTAGCACCAATATATACAGGCTTTCCGCCGTTCATCAGATCATCGAAATAGCAAGGAGCCTGGAGAGCAAACTCTAGCTGTAATTTTATTTCAGTGAGCGGGCGATCCGGCTGACGAGCATTACGAAGCGATAGTTTGGGCAGGTTGTCTCTTCGATCAAATATAAAACCTTCAACGTCATACTCTTCCGCAAATCTTCGTCTTGTCAAAGACGTTTGCCTTGCCCTTCCATCATAGAGGTCGCTATCGTCCAGAAATATAAAAAGTTTCATCTTCCCGGGGTAAACAGGAACTCTTAGCTCGTTGAATAGTCGTAGAATTTCATTACGTGACAAAGTTACTCTCCTGCCCGAAATATCCGTACCTTCGTACTCGAGAAAACTTTGTGCTTGGTTCGCAATTCCGCGTTTGTTTTCAATTTTTGTTTCCGCCTCATCGCGTGGTTGAGAATGCTGACATCCTGAGAGGGTAAAGAAAAATATCAAGCTGACAAAAATCGTCTTCAAACGAACTCCTTTAAGCTCAATGAAACAAGTAGCCCAAATAAACACGAATGAAAATACCTTCACAAAAAATTCTTATTTATTCTATTCTGAATTATTTAGTTTCAGTTTGATAGTCCAGAACCCAGCAGTTTTTAAAGATTATAATCTTGGTCTTCTTTATATGACAGAAACGGATCAAAACCCGTTTCCCGTAACATTTTTTTGTGGTTATATTTTTCCCATCTTTCTGTCGCAGCAAAAAGATTGTAATCAATGCCACCATTCATCAAATGATCTTTGAGAGTATTCGAGATAGGTTTCTCTAGAGTTGCTCTTCTAAACACCAACACGGATCGACCAAATTCTTTCTGCTTTTTGAAATTTAACGATGGCGAGTCTTGTAAGAAATCAAACTTGGCTCGAAAAAGAACTGACCTGCCGGAGGGGTTGACTTGATTTTCTGCCAATGCGCCAGCCACAAGTGATTTTCGTAAAGCCCTCATCACATGAACCTTTAGAATCCCATCGTCTGACTTGGCTTTCAAATCTTGCTGAAGGAGCTCTCCGGAAGGGCTCAGTCTAAACTGCACATAGACAGTTCCAAAATGATTATACTGAGCAAGCCGAGTATCGAACACAATATGGCTGTCAACTTTTTCGTAAACCGCCCGGTAATATTCCCATTCGGAATGCTGGGAGAACATTTGATCACTTTGAAAGTCATACAAACTTGGTTCCAAAAATGAATCTTTCAATTCACTCTTCGTCATAGAATCATTTTCACCTAAACTGCGCTCTCTAGAACGATCTGACTGGATGAGTTGTTCAATTTTATTTCCCGCAAAAAATCCTCGGACGAGTTTATCTTTGCGTCCCGCAGACATCAACTGAGCTGCACTTTGCACCAGCTTCAAATCTTTTGATCGATTCGACTTTTTAACTATTGTATCAACGGACTCAATTTCAATCGTTGTTAAGTCGTCTTTCTTTTGTAGAGGAGTCCAATCAACAGAAAGAACTAAACATCCGCAAATCAGGATATGAAGCACTAGAGAAACTACAAAAAAATAGCTCGTCTTGGATCCACACATCCTTTTGACTTCCACTGGCTATTGACCGTGAGCTTCCAGCCAGCGTTCTGCATCGATGGCTGCCATACATCCAGTTCCGGCCGCCGTGATGGCTTGCCGGTAGTGAGAATCTTGAACATCCCCCGCTGCAAAGACGCCATCGATATTTGTATAGGTAGTTCCTGGTTTTGTTTTTAAATATCCAGTTTCATGCATATCCAAAATACCTTTGAACAGATCCGTATTTGGCTTGTGTCCAATGGCAATAAAGAGTCCCTGCAAATTCATTTGCATGACTTCTTTGGTTTTATTATTGAAAACCTGAACCCCATTCATGGATTTTCCATCCCCTAGGACTTCTTGAATTTCCGTATTCCAGTGCACGACAATTTTTGGATGATTCAATGTTCGCTCGGCCATAATTTTCGATGCACGAAATGAATCCTTGCGATGAAAAACATGAACCTTTGTCGCAAAACGAGTCAAAAATTGTGCTTCTTCCATCGCCGTATCGCCACCACCAACAATACCGACTTCTTGATCTTTGAAAAAAGCTCCATCACAAGTCGCACAGGCAGAAACGCCACGACTCATGTATTTTTTTTCTGAAGGAATGCCCAGCCACTTTGCTGAGGCTCCTGTTGAAATGACCACTGTGCTTGCTAAATATTCCTTTTCGTCAACAAAGACGCGAAAAGGTCTTTTGGAAAAATCAACTTTTGTGACGTTACGAGTAAGAAAGCGGGTCCCAAATTTTTCGGCCTGCTTACGCATCACCGAAATCAATTCAGGTCCTGTGATTCCATGATCAAATCCCGGATAATTTTCAACTTCAGTCGTGATCATGAGCTGACCGCCGGCTTCTTCGCCTTCAATCATGAGGGGGTTTAAGCGGGCTCTGGCTGAATAAATCGCAGAAGTTAATCCGGCAGGGCCGGATCCAATGATAATCAATTTTTCGATGTTTTTTTCCATAAGGTCTCCGTTCAAGGGCATAGCAAGGAAAGCTAGAATATTGGGTTGTTATACAATACCGAGTGATTTTGGGAAATTGAATTTCACCTGCTTGGCCTAGGGAGTCTTTGGAACGGCTCCTGAATCAAGTTCTGGCAAATTTTGCTCTGATCCTCGGCAAACTCTCGAAACTGCTGAGCAACTAGAACAGGATCATGAATAACCATTCCTTCAGGTGGACTCAAACGAGGCCATGCGTTCCGAGGCAACAGAGCAGTGTCCATATAGCCTGGGCTAAAAAGTCGCAAGTCTTGCTGAAAACTTCCTGAAGTCTTTAATTCGGCTTGAACTGTGGTGATCAGACCACGCAAAGCATGCTTCGATGCACTGTACATGGCAGCACCAGGATCAGCCGTACTTTCTGCAATCGAGGAGCCGATGAAAATCATTTGCTGCAAGGAAGACAAACTTTTGTGAATCAA
>JACCDR010878536.1_pt1 | contig 18739 bp, 23 predicted proteins | sample 7446431 | NCBI WGS metagenome assembly JACCDR01 (sample SAMN15323443, study PRJNA562643) | freshwater metagenome | isolation source: river surface water | place: USA:Blue River Watershed | collected 2017-08-17
ACCCCAAAACCCCAAAACCCCTTCATTAAATATAGAAAGTTTACATATTTATATAGTATATAAGTTGAATGGGAGGCATTTGTTGCGGTTTAGAAGCAGGAGCAGACGTAGAAATCACAATGCCTGGAGGGTAAAGATAACTCAATTTACATTTGGGAAATTAAGTCAATTCTCCAGCTGGAACACCAAGATCTCGTACTCATTAAGATCCATAACCGTGTCCAACTTGCATTTACTTCAGATAACATTATCCAGGATTGAGGAGTATTGAGGAAAAGATCAACAATGGAGCTTCATCTGGAAAGGTTTCTGCAGGTTCTCAGCACAGTAAATTCCTAAAGAGTCCACGAAACTCTCAATTATCAAGAAGAAGGCGAAAGGAAACAGATGAACCGGTTCTTACTTTTTCTGACGTTAAGCAAGACGAATTGTGAGTGTATAATTATTAAATTTGATGTCTCGTTCCGGTACTGCTCCGTCGCTGTATGCTGCCAAGTAGGCCAAACACCTTCTTGCTGAAGTCCAAAAGATTTGGGCTAAGCTAGAAGAACTGGCACTTTCTGGAGATTACGATGATGTTATCAGCGATATTCAAGACGCACTTATCGCAATTGAGACAGAAGTAGGGGCCCACACAACATCGATAAGCGCAATAGAGTTATCCACGTAAGCTGCAATTGACCAAGTTAACGCACTGAGCGTGCAGGTCTCTGGTTACACTGCGGCCATCGCGGCACTCGAAGATCAAATGGCCGATAACACTGCTTAGACAGCAGCTAATACGGCAACTGTTAGCGCTGTGGCTACACAGGTTGCGACAAACACCGCATCAATCAACACCTTGAACACTTTTAAGACCACGACCAACTCCAGACTCAACGCCCTTGAGTCAGATGTCAACAATTTACAGTCAGACGTGAACAACTTGGATAGTGGTCTAGCTGCCGCTATTCACGCCACCCCAAAGTAGTTTGATCTTGAAGTAGGAAGAGTGGGACTGACAGGAACTTCCCTCACAAACGGTTAGATTATATTAATTCCATTTGCTGACTTGCCTGCCGATATGCCTTAAGACTTCCCTAGTTTGCTTATTATCGCAACGTTTGTATCACTTACTGCAACCAACAATGGTCAAATACAGATAGGAGACATGCATTAGATCCACCACTTTGCTTACAACGGCAGCACTGACAACACATGGTACGGATTTCAGATGAGGAAACAGATAGCGTAAGCCGATTCTTACAAACTGGTTCTTGGCGACGGATTTACAATCATCGATAGAACGGTGGGACCAAATAATACATTGGATTAGACGATACTCTTGAATTGGAACTCTGGCTACCTAATCCTCTCCTTTGTCTACTGGCCGCTGTGATTTATAATTTAATGTTTAAACATGATCGTGATCCCAATCCTGGCTTCTATCCCACCATCGTCAAGGAGCAATTTCCTCAAAGGTCCCAGATCTGGTATGACAAGGGAACCAAGTTCACGTGGTCGACCCCACAAACCGGGAACACCCAGTTGGACCCGTTCTCCATCTAAGCCGGTCTACAGCAGCCCGTTAAATTCAACATGCAGGGCGAGGATTTTGGGCTGGCGGCTGTGCCACAGGTCGTAAAAGAGGAGGTCAAGCAAGTGCAATAGAACGTTTAGAACCTTGAACAAAACGCCAGAAACCATGCTGGATAAGTTAAAGCAGATGTCAAGGAAAATTTGGAATTGCAAAAAGCGATGAAACGACTCGTGGTAGAACAAAAAAACTAAAACAGGATAAGAGATCAAGAAGCAGCGTTTTTTTAAAAAGAGGCTCAAAGAAGACATCAGGAACAAGAAGCAAAGATCGAATAGCACAAATAAGAAGTTATTCGGAACAGAGCGCGCCAAAAGGAGTATGAAGCACAGATTTAAGACTTAAAACGTAAAGCAGAATAAGCAGGAGCATAGTTTCCATAAGCTCAGAATCCCTTTTTAAGTTAAAAAGCTGATAATCCGTTCATCAAGCCGAACGCATTTGGGGAAGGAGTTGGTCCTCAAAGGGATATTCGTAACCCTAAGGGAAGGCCCATAGAGACATAGACAGAAATTGTTCCAAGAGTATAGACGCGTGATTCTGCTTTTTAGACAAGAATACCTCAAAGCTCTCAGTCCATATAGACCATGGAACGACGATAAAGGACGTTTGACACTCAGACTGATCCCATTCCGGAACCACAACCAATATTTAATGATCGCGAGAAGATCGTTTATAGAGATAGAGAAGTTCCAGGGCCAATACAATACGTTGATAGGGACATAGAAAGGATCGTGTACAAGGACAGAGATGTCCCCGGGCCCGTACAATACGTTGAAGGGCCCGTACAATACGTTGACAGGGAAGTGATAAAATATTTCGATCGTCCATACGAAGACCCAGAGATGGAAAGGTAACGAACTCAACTTTAGATAAATAACGACGAGTTAAAAGAATAGTTACACTCTGTGAGTAGGAGAACCGAGGAGCTTGCCTCTGAACTATATCGTGCGCAAACCGATCTGGCTAACGAAAAGAGGATGGCTTCGTTGTATCCTGATGAAATGGAGAGAAAGAACAAGGACTCTGAACGATACAGGGCGTAGCTATTGGAGCAAGAACGAAAAGTTGTGTAACTGGAGTTTGAACTCAGAAAGAAGAAGGGATAGTAGATTGAGCTGGAAAGTAGATTATAGACATATCAGCATGACAACACCAGTCTAACCCAGCGCTTAGAGAATATTGAAAAGCATTTTTAAGACACTGAGAAGGAGCTACAATTCCACAAGGACGAATCTAGTAATCTCAGGAAACAAATAGAAGATGCAACTAACAAGGCAATGATGTAAGATTCGCAAATTTTTGATCTCGAGTCTCTCATATAAAAAATCTAAAGGGAATCAAACTAAACAATCGAGTAGCAGAGAAGCACAATCTAGTAGCGTGAGTAGGATGCTCAGATGCTCATGACGGCGGCATCCAAAGCCCAAGACGACATGATTAGAATGCAAGAAGAATTAGAAGCTGAACGCAAAAACGCTGAAATTGCGAGGAAATAGCACGCAGATATATTTGAACAAATCAAGTAAGTCTAATTGGAAAAGTAGAGAAGAGAAGCTGAGTTGGATGCGACAATTCACCGGCTTAGTCAGCCTGCTGACGTTAATATGGGAGATGAGCAAGCCCGAATACTTGAAGCCTAAAACTTAAGAGAAAAAGAGGTAGTAGAAAGATAAAAGACTGAGCTAGCCTTTTGGACCGAACAATAGGAAAAGAAACACAGAGAGGAGCTAGAAAGAGAGAGACAAAAGATGGCTGCTGCCAATTTGGAACTTGAAAATACTATGAGAACCATGAAATTTGACTTAATGGCAGCTTAGCTTAAGGTTAATGAAGCAAATGCTGCTGTTGAAACATAGAAACAACTGGAAAAGGAACGTTTAGATGTTTACGATAAACTCAAAATGGAACTAGAGACCAACAGCTCTGAATTTAGAATTAAAATAGCCTAGGAAGAACAGCAAAGGAAAAAGTTGGCAATAGACATTGAAAACGAGAAACTAAGTGTTACTGAACTAAAACGAAAACTAAAGGATGCCTTGGAAAACCAAACAGTCAGTAAAGACGAGTTGGATGCGTTTAGAGTTAAAAGTAAGTAAGCACAAGAAGAACTCTCCAAGGCCAAACTCAATGCTGACAGGTTGTTGCTGGAGAGTCAAAAGTACAAAACTGATATGGAGATAGCATAACAACATGCTCAAACACTTTAGGTATAGTTAGATGTACTTAAGGCATAGCCAGTGCGCAGTCAAGAACTTGATCAAAGGACAAGCGATCTCGAACGTTAGACAATTCAACTAAATTAATAGATCGAATAAGGTAGACTTGATCTTGAAGCCGCTAACTAATTGGCAAAAAAACATGCAGAAGAAAAAGATAAACTAGAGATTCTGGTGCGAAGTTTTGATGACTTTGCCCTTTAAACCCCAGAGCACAACATTCAGACTCTTTCGAATATCATATAGCGGGAACTGACTGCTGCTGGTAAAGCAATCCCTTCTTCGTTGATAGAAAACGCTACGCCTTCGTTTTCAGCCGCTGTGCGGTTACTTTAGAGCGCGCCTCCTAATAGAAACAACCATGCAGCTCGCGGACGATGGAAAGACATTATTAAAGCAGGAGAGAGGGCCGATAAGTTTCTAATCAGCCAGTAAGCAGACGGGCCGTCAAGAGATTTGTAAATTGCGTAGTTGGAAACCACTTATAGACAGCAGCTAGATTAGGAGAGGAATGAACTGAACCTAATGAAACAGGTTCTGAATGAATCCGGTATCACAGGACAGGTAAACACTGGGACTCTGGCATAATAGATTCGCCAGCTAAAAACAGGGTACGAGGAGTCTCGCGAGGTGATCGACAGACTAGAAAATCAAGTTGCTTAAATCGAAGCGTCCAGGAATACAGCTTAGCAGGAAGCTGAGCGCATAAAGAGTGACTATTAGTCGCTTTAAGCGGACTTTGAGAGAGGAAGGACGGTTTATCTTGAGAAGGAGACAAGACTAGAATATGCAAACAAAGAAATTATGGAAACTAGAGATAAACTATCTGATCTAAAGTAAGAACAACGCGAATTGGAGATTAAACGTGAACGAGATATGGAAAAAAACTCAGAGCGAACAGCTGAAGAGATAAAAAGAGTTAGCGACTCATATCAGAAACTTATTGACGCGAACCTCAATCAATAGTAGCGTCAACAGGACGAGTTGAAGAGAAACCAGTAGCTTCTCGACTAGAGAGTACAAGAACTTCACATCGAGTTCTTACGACAAACAGAGGTTGAGAAACAGCAGAAACTCAAAGAAGAGGAGCTCCAAGCCAAGGAGCAGGAAGTACTCAGCGCAATGCAACTGGCGCGTGAGGCCACGGCTAAAGCTCAGGAGGCTACAGATTAGGCGCCCCTCACATAGACCAAGGAAAGCAACTCTATTACGGCAGAAGAGTTTCGCGATATGATGGCACTTGTAACAACGAATATAAAATAGAGACTAATCCAAATGAACCCAAACCTGCAACCTGCCACCAACTTTGTGACCTTTACACCAGACGATCCCTTTGGGGCCGTGGGCGACACTCAATCAATCAGATCCTTTGTCAACTCTGACGCTGAGCAACTTAAACCAAGTAAGAAGGGGAAGAAGTAAAAAAATCTAGCTGCCCCTACTGCTGGCGAACAAGTTCAAGCGCCACCAGGAGGCACCCAAGCAAATCGTATGTTTGAACCGAAACCGTTTGCATCGTTTTACTAATCGACACCAGGACTGAAGGCGGACGGATAACTAAACCCATATCACGTTCAAGGCGCACAGCAAAGAGTAATCGAGGCGATACGAGCGCAGACACACTCAGAATGGGAGTCAGACTCGTAAATGTCGGACTCCACCAGAGGCACGTTCACGAGCTTCCAGAGCCAACCGAGGAAAGTCCTGTTCGGTGAACTTGTCGCCCCCGAACCTATCGTGCCATAAACCGCCAAAGAGTCCATCGCGTCCGAGCTGACAAAGGCCTTGATGGAGGCGGTAGTTGAAGGACAAGGAGCTGCCCCGGTTCACACCATAGTGTAGCAAATCGTTTCAAACCCAACCAAGTCGAGAAAAGAACTCAAATAGTAGTATACGGTCGAAGGTGCAAGGATAACCCAGGATATGAAGACCAACAGGTAGCTACTCTCATCAGTTGCGGGACCCGCAACTGAATTAGATAAGAAGATTGCAAACATCGCAGATAAGCGATAGAAGAAGGAACTAAGGAAGAAGTTTAAAGAGGATCAACACTACTTTAATAAGACTGGTCAGAAACGACATGCGATGGCTCTCAACCCAATTTCGGAGTAGGCCATAGAGGAAGAAGAAGCGGAGTATATCCAGGAGATGTAGCGCAGGCATGCGTTCGGAGTTTGAGTTATAATTAATTGATTAACATGTAAATTCTTGCTTCAGACATCGAGGCGCCCGAGTGGGAGGAACTAATCGAAGCGGTGGAAAAGGTTTCATAGGCCAACAAGGACATCTTGTTGGGTCTGCCCTAGTCCCAAGAGAAAATTGTCAAGCTGTCAAAGGCCGAGTGCATCGCCATTGTTCAGAAGTTGGAGATTGAGACGGGACAGAAGTGCGAGGACATTGACAAGGAGGCTCGATTAAAACTCTTGTTCGAACTGCAGGAGCTCGTTCAGGGAGTTGTAGAAAAGCTGGTGGGCATTCTGGAGGTTCACGAGAAGCTGGTGTCTCACGTGGACCGGCTAATTACCCCACACATGTCACAGACCTCCCACAAGACTGAAGAAAGTGATTGAGTTTAAACGATTAATCATCTACCGAGAAGCTGCACCACCAGGTCTTACCGAATGAAAACCACCATGTCTGCCCGCACAAAGATCAACTAGTTTGAGCCTTCGGCCTCTGTCTTTGTGCCCGTCTGCATCAAGTCGAATGGTGCCATTCCTCTTCTTCCCGACAATGTAGACTTGTCCTTACCCATCTCCTCGCCCTCGAGCGAGATTCCGTACTGGCATCTTCCCAGGAGAGCTTGTTGGGTATGCAAGCAAGAGAGTCGCTTTGGGCCAACGAAGATTGCGGTGGCGAGATTGTCAATAAAGTAGTTACATCCCTCAAATGCGGCGTCTGTCGATGGGTCGTGAAGCTTGTTAAATGACTTTAGTGTCTCAATGTAGAATGCATTTCCCCCTCCTCGAGCTTATCCTGTTCCCATGTCTCCCAAGATTCGTTCAGATGGTGTAAACTCTGTGCCGTTCCTAAGTTAAAGCGAAGTTAGACGATGGGACACAAAATGAAGTTTTCTTTAGCCTGGATTATTCCTATAGTTTGAGTAAAGGAAGACGGTGTGTATTGAATTGATACTCTTGAAGTAGACGTTGATTTGGGAAAAAGCAGTGATCTGTGAATCAGCGGAGCCTTGGTTAACTGTTTGGGGAGCAAGATAAAAGGTGTTAAACGGAATATACAGTCCCTGTTGTGCAACAACTTGATCGAGTGCCCTGTGAACTTGCTACTCGAACATGATGACATTACCGTAAATCTCAAACTTGTTGATGGTGTAGTTTCTGGTTAACATTTAATCAGTTGAACTTGGCCGAAGACAATACAAAGCATAAGGGTTCATAGTAAACTCCAACTCTAATGGCATCAAATTTAAAGGAATCAACTTCTTCTCAGGGATCAAAACTCCGATAATTCCGGAATATATAGGTATCGTGAACTTTTTTAAGTTGCTGTCTTTTCTCTGATATACCTCAAAGTCTGTGAATGCGTGAGGGGTTGCGTTTGTGTTATAGATGTCGTACATTTGGTTCCTGCTAACCATAACGTCCTCATTTGTCTTGAAACTGTTAATAAATTAACCTGGCATAGCCGCAAGTGACTCTTAGAGATCGGTAACGGTACTAATATCTTGAATAAATCTACCTCCGTCAGTTTACGGGGTCGTCATTGCCCATGCTGGTTCGTCAGTACCTGTGTCGCCAGCATGTGAATCGTGTGATATGTATATCGAACACCCTTAGTCGCCACGACCACAGGCAGGCTAATAGGTGTTGCCGTCTCCTCCAAACAGTGGCACTGCGTGGCTTCCTATAGCAGTCGAGTGTGCGAATCCCTCGTTTGCGTGAATCTTCTTTTGTTCTCTTGAATACAACATATCGTTGATCATTGCTGCAAGCACATCGTATTCCTCTATGCGTTCCAGTTCCTCTCCTTGGGATCTCGCCACAAATCGATGGATAAATGAATGCGCGCTTCTATCTAGATATTTTCCAAATGCAACTGCCTCTTCGAATTAGTCTCCGCCATATATTCTTTAAAACTATGGTCCGTGGCAGTACGATAGTAATGTCGATTAACTAGTAAAAGCTTAGATTGAGTCAGAGCTTGGCCCTGTTCGTATTTTTCCCTGCGTAGCAAACCCTTACGCCGAAAGTTCAGGGAAAATGTCGACCTCAATATCAATATAGGTGGAAAATGGATCGAGAAACCCGTTTCCTTGTAGCATGAACTTGATCACATCGTTTGGACTTGCTTGTTGAACGTTTGCGGTTGGAGTGAACCTGACCAGCTTGACCGTATTCTCAATTTGTTCTGGTTTTACGTCCGAGTAGTTGATTGAGTTGGGTATAACGTGAGTTCTTCCCCCGTCTGTCATGAAGTCCTCTTATAATTAATTATAAAGCCCTTCCTATGCAGTAATCAGAGGCCACCCAGACGGAGCCCCAGGTCGTAATGACGAATGGATCGATCAGACCAAGAAGAGTCGATGGTTGGAAAGAGAACGTGAAAAGTGCTGAAGATGCCAAGACTTACATCAAACAAATGTACCCACAATTTCCAGACGAACTTGTAGAGGCCTATGTGATTGTCCTTGCAAACAAGCAACAATTGGACCAGAAACTGGGTAAAAGTAATAAAAAGTCGGATGCATAGTGGGATTTTATGGCAGAGGTTCAGAAAGCAAGAGAAAAGTGCGCAGAAGAGATCGCAGCAAATAATGCAAGAAAGCTTCTGGAGGAATGCGACTTGGAGAATGCGAAGGGTGTCGGCAGAGGTAAGGGGAAAAGGAAATGATCATTAAAGTAACTTAAAGTTTGCAAAAAACACATCAGGGAACTCTGTCCATATTCCCAGATTATCGAATCGTCTGTCTCCGCCCGTGGTTATACTCTTCCCGAGTGCCGCGTCCTTGTCTTTCTCAAATACTACTTCGAGCAGTTCCTGCCATTGTTACCGAGTCAGAACTACGGCATCCTTCCACACAGTCTCTGTCTCTATGGGGTTGAGTCGGAATATGATTATCCAGCTGCTTATCGTTCTAATCTTCTGTGGGATCGCCGAGAACTTCTGGGTGATTGTGATTATGCTTAGAGTTCCGTTGGCTATCAAGTGCCTTCTGTTGAAGAAGAGTTTAATTAGCGAGGGATCAAATTCACCGACCTTTATGTCCCCGGCCACATCATCAAGCACCAGGAGCACATTGAGGTGCGTGTACTTGAGTATCTCCTCATTTGGAACCAAGCTCAAGTATAGTGTTTAAACTTGATTTGCATACTCTGTGATATCGTTGACCTTCTCCGAGCACAAGTTGGTCATCTACTTTCTTGTTATCTATCCCTGGAGCATTTGTTTTCTCAGCGACAATTGCTCCCCATATCGCACGCCTCCCGACTACGCGCCATTATCCAGAAACTTTCCAGGCACCATATCAAAACTAACGCAGCCCTTTGGCTTTGGTAGATTGTGCTGCTGATATGCTCCCAGAATTGGACCCATCTTCCCGCCGAGCGTAGTGAAGCGCGTGTTAAAGTTCATGATGGCGCGCTGTAGTTGAGGCAGATCAAGGATGCGCTGCGATTGAATTGTTTCCTATAGAAGTTACTAGACTCTGTGCTTGTTGGCAGTGTTCTGAACCACCTCGTTCTCGTCCTCTGATCTCAGATACTCCATTAGCTGCTGCTCCTAACGCACGTTGAACTCGTGGATTATGTTGAAGATCCACTCGAGGTCAAACTCGTTGTGTGAGAACTCGGAAGGCACATGGAATCCCATCTTGCCCAAACTTGGCGATATCACCATTATGCGATCGAATTTGTCCTTGTAGAGCTCCGGAGACTCAACTAGTTTCTTCACGAGAGTCGTCTTCCCTGAACCAGGTTTGCCGCATATCATCATACAGAAGTGTGGCTGGATGCGCCTCTTCTCCTCGTTGGTGAGCTGGAATCCTGATATTGGCTCAACAACGTTTTATTCTGCCTAAATCACAGGAAGGTTATGGGAGTCGGAGGCTCCTGTGCTTCCGTCCATCCTGGGACGGGGATCAAGTTAGGCTATTGACGCCTTTTGAAAGTGGGAGCTCATCATTGTGAGTTATAATTGAATTATAGTAATGTTTGGAGGAGGCATTAACATGCTTAGGTCTGAGCCCTACCAGGACATTGGGACAATGATCTAGGACCGCATGGAGAACGGAGTCATAATTACGTTGAGGGGAACGGAAAGTAAGACACAGTTCTCAATTCCATAATTGCAGAAGTAGTTCTCTAATGCTGGGTTAGGAGATGAGATCTAGTTTTTGGTGAAGTCATTCTCCTTTCACACAGAGTTCATCAATCTCAAGCAGGGTGACGGCTTTAATTTCTGGATGCCCATGTTCACTGTGAAACCCAATAACGATTCCACATTTCCATCTTCCGAATACGTAGGGAGTCGGACTCACGAACCCTTTAGTGTTCCCCTATAACTTGAGACTGATCTCGATTAGATTCACGTGACAACCGATGAGTTTATCATCATCCTAAACCGATCTAAGCTCTACGCATTGCGAGAGTTTGCTGCCTTGCACAATCCGGGCTTGCTTTCGCCGGCGGACCTGTTTTACTAGTCAATGATTTTCAACATACTAAAGAACTCTGAGTTTGTCTATGACTACACGGTGAGCAAGATTGGGCTCCATGTGGTGTTTGAGAATCGAACCTAGATGTACTACGTGAGAGAAACCCTGAGTACGGCGGACACGTATGAGAACTTTGAGCTTCTCATGCAGCCCTTCTCATCGCTCACTGCTTTAAATCAGTACCGACTGGCGTAGCTTATGGGATTCGGTTCTAATGAAGACACTACAATTGCATCAATGGCAACGTCTCTCTACGAACACACGTTTACCTCCCCCGTCATGGAGACATACCTCTTTCATCCAACTGGAGTAAATCTTGACTTTTACCCTCCAAACTACGAGAAGTCTCTCACAATGTTCACGCCATACGTCTCCGACAATCTGCCCAACAAGTTTGTCATCATTCGCTCCTCCGCAAGATCCAACATAGTTTCGGACCAGGGAAGAAGAGAGGGAATCCTTTTGAGTATTGCAATCACGCAAACATCGACAGAGATGTACTAAACGTACCAGGAGGAGAGACTGGAGTTTGCGAGTAAGGACACGCTTCAAGGCCTAAAGTCAATGAGTCTGGAGTTTGTTGACGAGTTTGGACAGGATCTGTACTTTAGAACGCCGTACGAGCTGAAGATTGGAGTTTATTTTAAGTGATTATTCAATTTATGTTTTGTGGAGGCCTTTATGCGCCTGTTAATTACATCCCCCCTCCGTGCATTATCCCTATTGCTCTTCGATGCAGGCTCTCAACTTGTTTCCCGAGATGCGTATTAGGGTTAACTCTTCGATCCACCTCTCTCATAATGTGGTCTTTTGCCATGGTTCCCACCTTGCTCATTGCTCCCCGTACAAACTAGCTGCTTTTATCTTCTCCTATTCCAAAGTGCTGAGCGATTCTTGGTGCCGCGTGTTTCTTGAATGCCCCAAAAATGTGCTTACCTAGGAAGCCTCCTACTTTACCCAAGAATGGCGCAACCATCCCTGCTAAAAAGCCTGCCATTTATAATTAAATTATAGCTATGCATTTCCCAGTGGACCCCGCGAGGGTAACCCAGGTCGCAGCCGGCCTTCCAGCAGGGTAAGCCGGAATTGAAATGCAGATCCAGAGAAACAAGTAGATAAATGACATGGTGATGCAGGTGCAGGAGAGGGCTGCAATGGGGGCGTAATTGGCAGGAAGAAGCTTTGCCGCGCAGAGAGACATTGCAAATCAGGCAGGACTTACACTGCCTCGAGCCACCCAGATGATGACAGATAGACATAACTACGCTCACAACCTCAACGAGATCAAGGACCAACATATCGCTTTTGGTGAGCACGAGTCCTTCTTTGGTAACATGGATCCCGTGACCCAGATGCAGGGACTTGAAGTGGCCAACAAGTACGACAGCATGACCCCCCAGTAGTAGAGAATCGCGTCAATGGGAGCGAGGGCGGCGAAGGGGCCTATGACTCCATTCAATCGCGGTTTCCAGGCCAATCTTCTCTTGATCCAGCAACAACGCCTTCGGGAGAATAGCATCTACTCGTTCGTTTGAGATTATAATTAATTTTAACGTTGCAAATGAAGTCTCCCGTCGCCACAGAACAGCAGCCGGCCGTCGATCGTCTCATGCAAATAAAAAAGAGAGTGTCTTGTCTTTAAAAGAAGATAAAGAAAATCGAGGACCCGGAAGGTTACGTGCAAGAGATTGTCGCAGAGAAGAGAGACAAGTTCTTGAATAATGCTCTAGCCAGGTTCGAGAGAAGGCATGCTCAGAAAAGCGAACAAAAGGAAGAGAGAGTAGCTGAGAAGAAGGTGAAGAAGAAGAAAGAGGCCGTATGTGAGAGTGATCCTGTTGTCGTTGTTGAAGAGCCTCCGCTCAAGCAGATGGTTGTCGAGGAAGAGGAAGTCAGCCGCGTTCCAATCTCCAACCACAGCAAAGCAATCTCCAGGCCTCCACCCTCGCTGCTTCGTCGCCCTGGCACCACAGGTCCCCAAGCTCCCATTCCCAGTCTCCTCTCTGGCTCCAGGCTTCTCAAGTGATTAACAGCTTATAATTATTTAAATGGCATCTAACTATAACCTACAGGACATTATCGCTCGTATTAAAAGAGCAAAGCATAATCCCTTCAGGGTGTAACTTGCCGTCGCTGACGACTAAGGTAGGACTCACGGGCCACAGATGGATTACATCCGTCAAAGGGAAAAGGGATTTTAGAAGGAACTTGCGAGAGAGGCAAGAAAGTACAACAAAACAGAAAAGCATGCTGATGCGGAGAAGGTTAAGGACACGTTTGCAGAAATTGGTGTTGAAGCTTACATGCGAAACTTCCCAAACACCAAAGCCTTCCGAGTAGCAAGAAACAAGAAAGAGAAGGGTTAATACGTGCATGGTGATCTCAGGAAAAAGTATCAACAATCCAAGCAGCACACACAGAAAATCAGAGCAGAGAGGAAGTTAACATACACTCAAAATCTTCTAGGTAGGCTTGACCAATTGAAGAACAAAAAGGCTCTTGTGGGAAGATAAAAGGATGAGGGAGGTGTGTGGAGGCCCTAGTTTGGAGCATACACAAAGAAGCTGCTTGAAGAAAGGCTAGCAAAAAGATAAAACGCATTAAACGCGTTTAATATTGACGTCGGAAGTCAGCTTGGAAGCGAACGTTCAAGCAAACCCCCAAGCGAGGGCGGAGCCAAGTTGGGATTCTTTGACGACGGAGGGTCATTTGCCAAACCAGCCCCAAAGAAGAAGCGAGCACCCGCCCCAAAGAAGTAAGCACCAGCTAAGAAATCGCCTGCGCCTTCGCAACATTCGAGCTCACGAGAATCTACTAGAAGCCAATCGCGGACTCCCTCGTAAACCGAATTGTTGGGGTATGCAAGTAGGTTTAAAGAACCTCTTGCAGGGATAGGTACCACAAAGCAATAACCTTCTCGTAATTCTAGCGCGACACAATCAGACGCTTAATCAATGTCTTCTATCAGGTCAATACTCAAATCTCCTACAAGCTAGAGAAGCTCAAGAAAATCTTCGGCTGGTAAACTCTCTGCAACCTCTGTAAAATTTAACGACAAGCCACAGATCAAGACGTATACGAAAGGATCGAGAATAACCGCACCCAAACCTAAGCAGTCTGCAGCAGGACCAGTGACAAGGTTAACTAGAAACGCAGCGATGTAACTAGGCAAAGTGTTATTGGCATCACCAAACGGAGTCGCGATAAAACCACTAAAAGTACACAGATATGGAAAGACACTGATGAAGCAAGTAAGAACATCGGGACCCCCGGCAACGAGATCAAAGGTGGGGATATCAAGAAATTCAAAGGAAATATTTAAGAGATTGAGACGTATGAGGTGAATTAGTTTATAATGTTAACTTAAACCTAAACTTTCAAGGAACAGTACGCCAAGTTCTTTCTCGGAGTCCTGCAGTCGATGCTCGATCACAAGGCCGCCAATGTTGGCACTGTTCTCAATAGTATGAGCAAGTGCAAGGCCACGGCAAGCGTGCTCACGCAGTCTTACAAGTGGCTTGTCACTATTAGAGAGACCACCAAGACTGAGAATCACCAGTATCTGGGAAAACCTTTCTTCTACAACCTAAACGCCGGCGAGCCACAGGGAGAAGGAAGCGGATACTGCGTGCGCCTTGATACCAAAGGTAAGGTTCTTAGCATAAAGCTTGCACTTGATCCTGCGCGATTTGATAGCTTGCTCAAAGTATAGACGTGGCTTTCTAACTCCTTCCGTCAATGCTACCACTTCCTCATGAGCAGATACGAGCCAGCTGATGATTCGTGCGCCCAGGATGACTTGATTGACGATGTTCGCGCAAAGATTACACTGGCTCTGGAAGAGGTGAAGCCAGAGAGGGCAAACAGGAAGCGCAACAAGAGGGAGGACGATGAGAGTGAGATTGACGATGCGTGCTCATTAGTGAGTATTCACTAGCCACCTGCAAAGATTAAACGTTAATGATTAACCTGGACCTCGACTTGAACTCCTCTGTTGCCACCTTTGGCTTGGAACCAAAAGACTTCAAGGAGCTCATAAAGAACCTGTACACTGTGAGAGTTTCCAAGGCCGCCCAAGAGGACGCGACCAAGAAGAGGGACCTGAAGGCAGAGGCAAAAGATAAAGCCAATCAGACTAACCGCTTTTCGGTCTAGTTCACTGTTGTCGATTAGCCCATGGCGCTGACAACTCTACTCTCCAAGCTCGTCACTGTGGATCACGATAACAGATGGCTGCATGTATTCCCGTACCTCGAGTACTGCCTAGTGGACACGGATCGCATCCTGCTTCAAGGGCTAACCCTGGTCAATCTAACGGTATTTACTTGCTTTTCCGTGCCAAGAAAGTCTTTCTGAACCCTGGTCCAGAGGTTCTGCGATCAAGTTAAGGCATTCATGGAGACCGGCAGCTACAAAATCCAGATAACCCAGATATTCGACATGAGAAAGTACGGACCAGGACTTGAGAGCACAATCTCCGAAAGCACCAACAGAGTCGCATCAATTGATCGGGTCAATTATTCATTCTTTTACTAAAATGCGACGGTTAAGGGAAGTTCTTCCCCAAATCCGACCTCAAATGTGACCAAGTAAAAGGACTAGTCCCATGACTTTGATGGCTCCGAGAAGGTAAAGGCCAACGTGATGAAACGTTTCCAGTACTTGTGCTGGAAGTATGTGGCCCAGGTGATGGACGTGGTGGACGGGCAAAAGGATGCGGCTCACGCGATTAAGCTGCGGAAGTGGAAACGACTACAGTCTCACACGGTGATCTGCTAGTCAATGGCCATTGCGGCATTGGAGAGCGAGAAGTACAAGGGCTCTCAGGACAAGCACGTGCTGACAGCAAACAACATCAAGCTCAAGCTGGTGACCTGGGAGCAGGACTTTAGACTGGTCTTGAGCGAGCACATGCACGCAGAGGAAGACAGCATTGTGCACCCGCACCCGTTGGTAGGCTTTCAGCCTCCACAGAACAGCCTCCCAGTCGAGGAACTGACCAAGAGACACCGAGCCTTTGACCCGTGGTTTCACGGCCTCGAGTACTGCTTGCCGGCTTTGGCTACTCTCTTCTAGGTATCCAGGTAGGTGTTTCTCGACGATCGCGACAGGAAGAACACTGACGGGACAACGATGCTCTTGGGTGAGGCAGGCTCTGGTAAATCGAGACTTTTGTAGGCCGTAGTAGACAAGTTCAATGGCTACCTCTGGTAGAAGAAGGGCTCAAACTTCCAGTCCAAGTCTATAGAGACCAAGTCTGTGGTGTTAGTGGACGAGTTTGATAGTTAATCCCTGTAAAAGGAGCAGATTCACAACGAATGGAAGCAGAGATTTGACTAGGAGTAGGCAGCCTACTGCGACCGCAAGGGAGTTCCAGGTTCCAATTGCACCAAGCACATGCCCTTCTTTGTCACGACCAATACCACAATGCAGTGGTTTAAGAAGAACTATGATCAGGCTTTGAGACGACGTATTCTCTTTATTCAGTTCACCAGGAGTCACGCCTAGTTCGAGGCTTGCGTAGACACAAACCTAATACCGCAAAGACAGGCTGATATTCACGAAGAAGAATGTATTCTGAGCGACTAGATTGCCAACACGGTGCTTCTCTTTGGTCTCTTTAGGCCTGAAACCTATACCGAGCGCCAGTTCTTCACTGATCCAGTGCTGAGTTATCTGGCCCTTGTTGTGATCAACAACATCAACAGTCCGCTCATTCGTGTCCTGGGAGACCCTGACATGCGAAAGGAACTCTACTCGGTGATCTAACGCTACACAGCGAGCGACTAGTATATTACGGGTCTCGATCAATAGGGGATCTACCAGCAGCTCTACAAGCCGGATAACAGCGCCTATAGACTGCTTAGGTTGATGGGCGGAGCTAACGGAGTCTTCAGGGATGAGCTTGACTTTTAGCTGATGGTGAAGCAGCTGCAGAGAGATCCATTCAGGGACTTGGGTCAGTACCAGAGTCCAGGACCGCAGAGAAGCACAATTGACGACCCGTTCCTCGAGAAGGAGCTCAACAATCCCCACGTTTGCATGAGTAAGAAGCTTCTTGCGCTCGTAAAGAACCTGCCTCAAACTGATATTGCTAATCATTTTCGAAAGAAAGTTCGTGAGCTGGTAGATGCAATGAACATTGAAGAGGCGACGGCCGAGGCCAAACCGATCACAGATGAGGAGTACGACGCCTTCTTCAAGGCCAGTAGTTGAGTAAAGTTAAAATTTATTATCAAATGGATGCCTCTTTTGTCCACTCTGATGCCTGCCTCATTAAGAAACCCGAACGTGACTACGAGGCTGAGTTTGATGAGTTGAAAGAAGCAAACGACAAGTACCACCAACTGCAGCACAAGGGCAGAACTAGTGGCTTGTTTGGTAGGCCATGCTTTGACGCTAAAACCAAAGAGCAGTGGATCAAGCATCAGTAAGCCCAAGATCATGCGAATTGGGAATAGAAGGAACGACAGGCCAGGGCAATCAAAACAAAGGAAGATACTGCAGAGTTGCTTGTTCTGCAGTTGAAGTTGGTGAAGGTGCAGCTTGCCTACTACAAGTCCATGGGCTTTGAATGAGGAGAGAGTTAAGTTAATAGGTTAAAAGTAGAGTTTATCATTGTCACTGTGTCAGGTTGGTGTTGGGTTTTAGGTAAACTGGCTCGGGTTCGAGCCCTGATAGTGGCAAAAGGTGTTCGAATGATGATCATGGAATGATCTTTCAAAGTTTCATTCGTAGTCAGAGTGAGAGTTCTAAGCTGCCTGTATGGAATACATATAGATCTCCATCGTTCAAGACTTTAAACCTTGTCGCACTTAAGCCTGGGGCTTTACCTTTTCCTAAAGCAAGAAGGTGGAACCTTTAAGGTTTACAAGAGACAAGAGACAAGAAGTTAAGTTGTTTTAAGTTTAAACAAGTAGTAATCACTCTGTAAGGCAGGCTCGAAAACATTCATCTCTCATTAACCTTTAGCAAGGTAGTACTGCGGTACTGCAACTCCAAATCCCTTTTGATGATGCGGGCGACGCATCAATCGAGCCTAAAAGGTTAGAACAAACTTACCATACACAGAGCAATCACTAAATGTTGCCGTTTAGCGATCTCGGCCTCACTTTTCAAGTTCTTCTTCTTCATCATCATCTGAAGGTTGAGCAGCAGCAGCAGCAGCGCGCATTTGAGCCAACAGCTCGAGGTGCCTTCTCTTGGCAGCATCTTCCGCATCTTGCTGCATCTTTCTGAAAGCAGCTCTCTCGATGGCCAAGTTTTCTTCAAAAGCAAGAAGAGCAGCTTCCTCAAGCTGTTGTTGCTGCTTTTCCCTTAGCTCAGCAGCAGCTTTCTTCGCAGCGAGTTTTTTTTCTCGCCTTTTCTTTTCAGCAGCTGCAAGATCTGCTGCTGCTTGCTTTTCAGCAGCTTCGCGCGCTGCTTCCTCCTCTCTCCTCCTGGCAAGCTGATCCTTCTTCACCTGCAGGCGAGCAATCTCAGCAGCAAGTGCATCTTCATCATCTTCAATAACAGCGTGAGATGGCGCCTGGGACTAAGCTGATGCGTCCAGCTTAGCAGAGAAGTTCTCAGTCATCTGCCCGATGCTGTTGTTTATCTGGGCGATGGCGGCCAAGACAGTGGCATTTCCTTCAACAATTTGCTTGACAACAGGCTCAACAACTTGTTGTGTGAGAACTGCGCCAAACTCTGCCTTATTCATCTGGCCGATGGTTCCCTTGCCAGAGAGGTTGAAGTTGGTCTTGAAGTGGGTGTTGATGGCGGCAATTGGACACAAGTGGAACGTGTGCACATCAATCTTCTCACCATCAGCAGAGTACTCGTCCAGCACACCACTGTAGAGGGCTTTATTGCCGCGAGCAACTCTTGACTTGTGAAGCATGGCAGTTTTTTCACTCAAAGTCAAGATGAAACGCCCACTGGTGAGGCCAAGAGAAAACTCGTAGATAGCAAGCGAACCGCTGCCGAGAATGGTCACATCATCGATCCGCTTGAAAACTGTGCTGGAGTGATCCGAGCGTGAACTAATCACACCAGCACGAGAAGAAACCACAGGCTCAACCTCCATCATTTGAGGCTTTTCTTCTTTCTTTTCTTCTTCTTAATTTTGCTCTTCCTTTGGAGCAAGTATTTTGAAGCAAGTTGGCGTTTCAGCAGCTTGCTGCCCCCTTTCCCAGACATCCAGCTGTTTTTGAGCCATATCCTTAAACTCTGCATCGACAAATGCTTTCAGCATGTCTGGATCATTGCCCATAGATGGCGCTGGAGTTGGCA
>JACCDR012214536.1_pt1 | contig 18728 bp, 14 predicted proteins | sample 7446431 | NCBI WGS metagenome assembly JACCDR01 (sample SAMN15323443, study PRJNA562643) | freshwater metagenome | isolation source: river surface water | place: USA:Blue River Watershed | collected 2017-08-17
AACTTTGCTCGTATTCAGGCTTTTGTTTCTACACTTAGAAAACAAAAGATGAATGTCTTTCAAAATTTAATCTCCATCTTCAATCAAATGCCTATCGTATTTAACTATGGCTAAGCTGTTACGAATTGAAAACAGAAGCAGACAGGCAATACTGCGGTAGAACCGACTTATGGTAGGTACTTTCATGGATGAACAGAAATAATAGGCACGTATGAATACACAAAAGTAAAAAAACTTATTGCTGCAATCAAAAATATATTTTATAATTTATACAGATTTAATTAATAATCCTATTTCAGACAACTCTCGCATTTACCATTGTATGTCAGGTGCAGTTGTAAGATCTTTTGCCTGAAAGTACAGGGTTGTACGACCAGTTTGAAAGAAGCTGTCGTCTAGTACGAAGGTCAGTTTTTCGTCTGCTGCCTTTGGTATATCCACTGGAAAAACCATCAAAAAATGTACCTTCCGGTTCATGCCTGGCATACTCTCCCGGATACATAGTGCGGGATGATAGGATTTTCCGGCCACTTCCAATGTCAGCTGGTTTACCAGCTCGGTATCCATTGTAGCCATAATGGCTGACTTTTCGGCAACTTCTGTGGCTTTGCCATACAATAAGCCTTCTAAGTCTAGTTTAGGGTCGAGGCTTTCCAGAGTGAGCTGAAATGTAGCACCTTCTTGGTAGGCTGTTTTCAGGCTGTCATAGCTAGGCAGCGTCAACGGAAGACCTGTTTTCTTCATTTCCTTATAGGTCAGGTAGGGCACAGGCAGGTACTGAACAGCAATGCGAATCTTATGAATGACATCCCGGCTCTGCATTAGCCCATGATCGGGATTAGACAGGTAGGTTTCGTAGGCGGTAGGTGATAGCTGTCTGGAATGACATCCTGTTAAAAATAGTCCGCATAAAAGTAGCAGGTAGCTCCAGTAACGCACACAGGCCGGGAACTGAAAACCCAAACCAATATAAAACCTCTGAGGTAGCATTGATTTCATGTCTTGTAGTAGCAAAGCTATAGGTAGGTGGTAGATGTAAGGTTAAGGATATATGTACAATTATATTTGTGTGTATCAGACTTCAGACTCCTAAAGAAGTACCTAATCTGCCCGGTATATCATCCCTTTAAATCCTGTGTGGATCATGCTGTGTGAAGCAAAGGTTTTTCTGTTAGAATTGACTTTGCAAAGCAACATAATTGGCTGCATATCAAAGAAATGAAAAAGTAATATTTTATTACATGGTGCTTTTTCTATCTTTTTTATACATTAATTGTTATTATTATATCGCAGGTGTACGTACACCTGCGATATAATAATTTTTAACTAATCAAGGTTATTTGATATTTAAATAACTGAAGTTAGGCTGGACACAAAAAACGTAAAAGAAAATTTGGTAGCAGCTCTTAAAACACATTTGTATCTCAGAACCCTGCACGCTGCTTTTCTGCAATCAAGGAGGAAGCGATTTAAAACCGTATTTTATTTGGCACTTCTGAGCTCCAGCGTAACTTCAGGTAATGCTTAGCATTACAAAAGTATACTATTTTCTAAATAGGTTCTTTGAAAATGTATAAACTGACATGAACTATGTATAAATAGACAACCCTGCTGTATAATCGGTTATGTTCTTAACAATCTTAGATACACCGTTTAATAAGTTACATAATATTTCAGATGATCAGGATTTACATTTGTATAACAGGTATTTAAGTTTTTATGGGTGTTCTCTCAAAAACCTATTTATAAAATGTTAGCAAACTTATTTCAATAATTTGAAAAATGAAATTTTCATAAATTATTAATTATCAAAACCTTACAAAACTTAAACATACTCTTAGGCGAAAATATTTACCTAAGTGAACAAGCTTGTAGTTTGCCTGTTTTTGCATACGTCTTACCTAGAAACATTTTTTGTAAAAACCAAATTATATAACTTAACAAAAAAATTATATAATTTTTCCATTATTTAAATAAATTTTTTCATAATTTACTTGGAAATGTATTATAAAAATCTATTATTTACTATTATTACCTCTACAATCATTGGTCACCCTACGTGACTAGTGTATACATGGTGTAGTACATAAGTTTCTGGTAGGTTATCAACCTGCCACCTAATGAAAGTATCAGGTTTCCTTATTTTCATACGTATGGTGATCAAGAGGATAGGTATTGAGGCGAAGGCACATGACACCGATAGATAAGGTATTGAGTGTGAGTAAAACGATGACTATATATATATGCATGTTTTGCTGGTTTATTTCTTCAAATACCCTAACCAAAACTCTTAAGTTATGAAAAACCAAGTAATCCGCCCTCTACTGATGGCCTCTTTCGGTCTGCTTGCCCTTACAGCCTGTCAGAAAGATACTGTTTCAGTACAAGAAAGTACTGATTCTGAAACAATTACAACTGAAGGCTATTATACCTCTACACCTGTAAAATCACTGAAGGCTACCTACCATGGCATGGATGTAGAACTGCTTCAACTCACCAATGGTAAGTTTCTCTATGATGGAGACATAGTATTGGAAAGAACCGATTTTACACTTCCTGGCGAGCCTGTTACCAATGGGGTCTATAGTGGTGGCACCTGGGGCAGCCGAACTGTATATTGGAAATATGCCCCAGGTGTTTCACAAGCCCTCAAAGATCGTTGGACAGGGGCTATAGCTGCTTGGAAGAACGATCTGAACTTCCAGTTCAAAGCTGCAACAAATAACACACCTGATTATATTGAAGTACAAGAAAATAGTGATCGCTCTGCCTACAGTAGTTCTATAGGAAAAAAAGGTGGCAAACAGGTCATTAGTCTGGATCCTGCTTACTTTGGTACAGGCAATATGATTCACGAAATTGGCCATGCTGTTGGTCTGATCCATGAGCAGAAACGTCCGGACAGAGACCAATATATCATAGTCAATTATTCCAATATTAAGGACGACTGGAAATCACAATATAACAAGTGTAGCAGCTGTACAGCCAATGGCACTTTTGATTTCGGTTCTATCATGCTCTATGGAGCTAAGGCGAGTTCTGACATTGTTCTCAACACTAGCATCCCGGCTATGACCAAACTAGATGGCACTACCTGGACAGCACAACGAACCAAGCTGTCTACAGGAGACAAGGCTGCAATTGAGGCAAAATATTGATCTATATATCTTGTATTTAATGTATTACGACCCGGCCATACCGGGTCGTTTTTTTTATATCATACAGTAAGAAGTCTGATTGATCTATTCGCTTTTGTCAGGCATATGATCGGCTATCTGGCTGGGTGTAACGCCATATTTTTGCTTGAATACCCGGCTAAAATAATTAGGGTCGTTGAATCCAACCTGATAGGCTGCTTCTGCCACTTGGGCACCTTGTTGCAACAACTGGTGGGCTATGTTCAGGCGGTACTCATTGAGGTATTCTTTGGTACTCAGGCCAGATAGTTTCTTGAGTTTGGTGTGCAGCAACGAACGGCTACAATTCATCCTGTCGGCCAATTGTTCAGCCGTTAGGCTATGGTCTTTATAATGCTGAGCTACCAGTTCGGCAAAGGTAAGCAACAGTTTCTGATCTTTGTTGCCTCCAGGCAGCTTATTCAGCAGTGGCCCTGACAAACTGCCAAAAAGCTTTTCTTTCAACAACACCCTGGATTTCAGCATATTATTAATCAAAAGATCTAATTCTTTGAGTTTAAAAGGTTTTTTCAGGAAGGCATCTGCACCACTATACAAGCCTTTGATCACACTCTGTTCGTTTTCTATTTCTGACAGCAAAATGATGGGAATAAACCGGGTTGGTTCGGCTTCCTTCAGGTAGCTGCATAAATCCTGTCCTTTGCCGTTGACCAGTGTATTGTCACACACAATTACATCAGGTAGCTGCGACTCGGCTTTCTTCATGGCCTCCTGAAAACTGGTTGCCACCAACACATGGTAGTTTTCAGCAAAGTGTTTTTTGAGAAACAACAACAGTTCTTTATTGTTTTCAGCAATCAGGATGCTGCTTTTTTGGTCATCTTGTCTAGATTCGTCGGTAGCTTCGTCCTGTTCCTCTTCCAGATTGAGGATGTATTTCTTAAGTGCACTATCTTTTTCTTGGTTTTTGACTACCCCTGGCAACAACGCCTCGGCAGAACCTTTCAAAAAAGGAATGGTAATCATGATTGAAGAAACAGCTTCTGTATGGGTAACTGTCACATGGCTGTTGAGAACCCGCAAAAGACTGTTAATGAGCACAATACTCAGGGTATAGGTATTATTTTCCGGCACTAGCTCCTGGCTGGTATCAAAGAAGGTGACATTTTTTTGAAGCAAGTCTATCACAGTTGGAGCTATTTCACCTGTCAGCTGTAGTTGCAGCATGGCCTGTGTTTTAACTGCCTTGTCGTTTTCAATATGGCACATTAATTGAAAGGTCTGACCTTCAACCGCCCCAGAAATACTGGTAAACAACAGATTAGCCAGAATCATGTCAAGCTTGTCGGCATCCAGATTGGCATGAAAGTACGGATGACTGAATTCGGTCTGAAGCTGAACTTTCTTTACATCCAACAAAGGTTTAAAGACAGCTACATTTTCCTTGACCAGAGAAATAAGGTCAGTGGTACGTATCTGTACATTCTGGTGTTTGGCCTGTGCCTTCCGAAACTCAAACAGTTGTTCGACCAGTAATTGCAGACGTAGGGCATTTTTCTTAATTACCTTGATATTGTCCAGCAATTCGGGTTTCTTGGGAGAGGTATCACTACTGATTTTATCAATAACCGCAGTAATCAGGGTTAGAGGGGTATTAAACTCATGAGACAAGAGGGTAAAAAGATTCACTTTTTGCTTGCTTAGTTCGTGATCTTTCTCTTTTTCAAGCCTTTCTACCCGTACAGCCAGTTTTTGTTCATTGACAAATGCCACAAAACGGGCATAGAGGTAAATAGCCGCAGCAATGAGCAGCACATACACCGCCCAGGCATAGTACGTTCGCCAGAAAGGCGGTTGTACCACAAATGCCAGTGTACGTTCGGCTGCTGACAACTGGCCGTTCGACTTATATGACTTGAGATGAAAGGTATACTGCCCCGGAGACAGGTTGGTAAAGGTGATTGAGTTTTTATCGGTTTTAGGATTCCAGGTTTCTTCAAATCCTTCCAAATAATAGGTGTAGTAGTTATTACCTTTCGAAAAATAGTTAATACCTACAAAATCCAGTGTGACATTGTTTTGTCCATAAGCCAGCGTGATGCTAGGTATTTCGTCTATGTGTTTGTTGAGCAATGCATGGGCATCTGCACTAATAGGCACTTCTTTGTTGAATAATTTCAAACTGGTAAAATAGCAAACAGGTTCATAAACTCTTTCTTTGGCAATAGTTGGAGAAAAAAAACAAAGCCCGTTGATGCTTCCAAAATACATGTGCCCATCTGCCGTTTTAAGAAACGATTTGAAGTTAAACTGGGTGGTAGGCAAGCCGTTGCTTTTATCAAATACAATCCAGGTTTTCTGTGTAGGACTGTAACAAATCAGTCCTTTATTGGTAGACAACCAGATGTCATGGTCGTTGTCTTCCAAAATACCATAGATGGTGTTACTGGGTATATTTTCCAAGATTTTGATCCGTACAAACTGCTTTTTGTGGTAGTTATAGTACACCACTCCCCCATCCAACGACCCAAGCCAAAGATTATGTTGGCTGTCCTGATAAATGCTGATGATCTGATTGCTTTGGATGGCAGGCGTATTGGCATCCAGAAAATGATCTATTTTGCCTGACTTAGGCTCATACCTGACAATCCCATTGTAGCGGGTAGCAAACCATAGATTGCCGTCTACATCCTCGGCTATGTCATAGATAAATGCCTTTTTTAACCCTTCATATTCAAACACGTGGAATGCCTGGGTTTTATCGTTGTAGATGTTCAGCCCCCGCTGAGTTCCTATCCACATAACACCCCGTCGGTCTCTCAAAAGGGCATAGACACTGTTATTTGATAGGCTTTTGGGATTGGAAGACTCATGAATATACTTGAGAATACGACCAGTCTTGGGCTGATAAATATTCAATCCAGTCATAAACGTCCCAATCCAGATAGAACCGTCAACATCGGTGTATAAGGAATGTATATTATTGCTCGTCAGCCCATTGTCTGTGGTCAGGTACGAAAAAGTCTTGTCCGGATGGTGTATCGAGATACCTCCATCTTCAGTAGCCACCCATAGTTGGCCGTTGGCCTGTTGCATCAGTTGACTAACCGCCTTACCCGATAGGGAATGAGACGCTACATCCGGAAAGATAAAATCAAAGGTATAACCCAGAGGTTTGGCATAGTTGATTCCGCCAAAATACGTCCCTAGCCATACAACCCCATCTTTTCCAGCAAAAGCTGCATATACTGATTTATCGGACAGATGGTGTGGCGAATCATAAAATGACTGTCCATATTGCTGCACAGCCTGGTTCTTTTTGTCATACACAATCACTCCAGTTTCAGTTCCGATCCATAGCCGTCGAGCATTATCTTCTATAATAGTACGTACCAGAAGCGGCTCTTTGCCAGTAACAAACATAGGTAGTGGCAAGATCGAAAAAGTAAACGTCTGGTCATTGAACCGAAAAACACCTTGTTTTGTAGCTACCCAGAAAATTCCTTCCTTGTCGGTATAAATAGTAGCTACCTTAAGATCTGGTAAAAAGGAGCCAAACGATTTTTCGGGAATTGCCTCAAATATAATTTCGCCAGTATCATTCATCAGGATCAATCGTTTTTCGAGTAGAACCCAGTAAATACCTTGTTTGTAAGGACGTACCATCAATACAGTCTCATCTTTCAGCAGGTGGTCTTGCATCTGATTGTTTTTGAGTCTATATACGCCATTTCGGGTACTCACCCACAGCTTTCCATCTGGTGTAGAATAAATATCATTTACACTATGAGGCGAAGTAAATGATAAAGGTATCTGTTGAAAAGAATCCTGAACAAAATTATAGGTAAATAATCCATTTCCAGTACCCACATACAACTCTTTTCCTATAGGGTGAAGGCAGTTGATGCGACTGGTTTCGATCATTGGAGCACGGTTCTCAAAATAGTAAGTTTTAATATGCTGACTATCATACCTGTTTAATCCATCTCTGGTTCCAAACCACATAAAACCCTTGTAATCCTGTGCAATCGCATAAACTGTATTATGTGAAAGCCCATTCTGAGAAGTAATTTTATCAAAATAGAACTTTTGTGCATAGGCAACTGGCATATAAAAACCCATTAGCACACCTATAAATATTCGCCAGATACAGGGAAAAAGAAGGGCATACTGGGCAAACCGCATATTCATAAAGGTTATCTGTAAAAATGGCCAATCCTATAGCTATTAGGCAAAGTTAAAACATTTGTCCTGATAAAAAACACATACATACAGATTTCAGAGCAATGGTATACTTAAATTTGTAACAGAAATTCAAAGTAAAATACTATAACGTCTCTGAGTTAAGTACTTCTCTGCATGTATAACTAACGGTCTCAGTAGCTATGTAAGTGTATAAGAGAGGAGTTGCGAAACTATGTACCTGTTTAGCCAGTAAAAGGGCACATACATGTATATATCTGATTCACAACAGATCTTGAGAAATAAATAAAGACATATATTCCCATATATAAAGACAGTACCTAATACAGCAAATCTATATTGGAGAAGCAACACTTTCTAAGTGTTGCTTCTCTTTAAATTTTACTCAAAAAGGTATACACCCTTGCAACCAGAAATTCATTCGTTCTACACTTAATCTTTTTCCATTATAACTCATTATTATAAGAGGATTAGATTTGAAATTGCTCGTCTGTAAGCAGTTTTTCTACAGAGCAAACTTCTGTATATGCCTAAAAATTCAAAGCCACTAAAAACCGATGCGTTAAAAACAACCTACCCAATTTTATATCAACCCTACATGACAATTTCTTTTTTTTCACACAAACACTGTCTATTTCTCAGCCTGATAGTCAGCATAGGCAGTTTAGTAGCCTCTGCAAATTTGAGTGCCCAGCAACGCAATTACCACCCCTCTATGGATGAAGCCGCTGTGACACATAGCTCACCCCATGCAACGGTTATTACACCGCTCTTTCATGAGTCATTGACAGATGTATATATACTACCCCGGCAGGAAACCTATTACCTGACAGGCACTAGTCCAGACAAAACCATCAAATTATGGAAATCTACTAATCTGAAAACCTGGAAAGTCATCGGAACTCCTTGGAAACAAGCCGCTATTGCTCCTCAGATGCATTACATCAATAAACAGTTCTGGCTTGTGTATGCCAAACCTGCCGGAGGCATTGTGTTGCTCAAATCCAAAGAGGCTGAAAAGAACTACACCCTTCATGCTACTCTGACCAAAAGTGGCACAGATCCGTGCCTGTTTCAAGACGATGATGGCAAAGTATATCTGTTTTATGGTGGTGGCATGCTAGCCCCCCTGACTCCCGACCTACGATCACTGGCAGCACAACCTATACAAGTAGCGTCTTCTCTAAAGAAAACAGATGTGAATGAAGAGTTTAACATCCCATTTACATTTAAAAGACAAGCTCCTGTCACAGACCACATCGGACAAGGGGGGGCTTATCTTTCCAAGATTAAAGGTAAATATTACTTTTTTGCCAATGAGAAAGAAGGTCGGCTAGGCTCTGAAACGGATGATGTGTTTTATGTATCAGCAGATCATATCAATGGCCCCTACAGCGAACGAACCTTGTCCATTCCACATGGCTCACAAACCTGTGTGTTTGAAGACAAAGGAAAAATATGGGCTACTTTTTCTGGAAATGACGAATCGGCAGCTATCTACCACAAACCAGCCTTACTGGAAATGGTTTTTAGTGACCTGCAATTACTGATTCCCACCCCAAATACCATTCTGGAGAAAGGCGTAGTAGGCCGTACCAAATACCTGCTAGGCGAAGAACGCATGCGTGACCCATCTGTTACATTGGGTGGTGATGGCTATTATTATGCCGTTGGAACTAAAGACTTTGGTTGGGTATACCCTGAAGGAGGTATTGAAATGTGGCGTTCCAAAGACCTGAAAAACTGGGAAACGATGGGTTTTGTCTGGACATTTGCCAAAGAGGGCAGTCAATGGATGAAAGATGCTGTTCACAAAAGAGGTGACCGCAAAATGCTTTGGGCACCTGAGGTTACATTCATCAAAAACAACTACTGGCTTACCATCTGTCTCAATGTAGGCTCAACTACGATCCTGAAAAGTACAACTGGTAAACCCGAAGGACCTTACAAGGAAATTGAAACGGCCCCAATTGCTGCAGGTATTGATGGATTTTTATTTCAGGATACCGACGAAAAAGTATACCTGGTGTGGGGCGACGGAAATATTGCTCGGATGAAAGACGACATGAGTGGCTTTGCAGAAGAACCCCGCAAACTCAAAACCATCAACAATGAGCATGTAGGCTACGAAGGCAACTGTCTAGTGAAACACAACGGAAAATACATCATGACCGGTGCCGAATGGAACGGCCCTCTACGTACAGAAGGCACTTATGACATGATGTATGCCACTGCTGATAACATTTATGGGCCGTATAGTAGTCGGAAAGTCGGCGTACCACATGGTGGACATGGAACGGTGTTTAAAGGCAAAAATGGAGAGTGGTTTACGAGTATGTTTGGCAATGACCGCACAGCTCCTTTCCGTCGAAGATTAGGCATTATACCTCTGATTATTACACCTGATTTTAAAATTTATCCCAACGATACACAGAAAGCAGGTTTATAAAAATTAACTGCTAGGATTATAGCCAGAAGAAATACAGGCTAAACAAGTGCCAGAAGCCAAATAGCCTTCTGGCTAAGAAAAAAAAGCTACAAGGAATCAGATCCGATTTTTTTCATCTGGTTTCCTGTGGCTTTTTTGATAGACTATAACCTACAATTTTATCTATTTTCTTTCGTCGTTGCCAAATGGCACGATATTTACTTGTACTCCATCACAAATAGGTGGTATTATTGTAAAGTGTATTTTCATAGCTATACAAACCACTGATTTACAACTTTTTTCAACTTTAGTTATGTACGTTTGCCTGTTTTCTCTAAACAGCCACACATACTTCATTCCGTATTTTATTTTACATGTATGAAAAAGAATTTACTATTCCTCGCACTATTATTGATAATAGCAGCCTGCACCTCTGGAAAGCAAGCCCTGCAAAAAGGAAATTATGAAGATGCCTTGTTAAAAGCCATCAACAGGCTACGCAATAGTCCTAAGAATGACAAAGCCCGAGAAACCTTACACGAAGGCTATCCACTCACACTAGACTACCACATGACCCGTATTCAGACCCTGAAAAACTCCAATGAGCCATTCAAATACGAAAGTGTGATTGGTTCGTATCAGGCATTGACCAATATTCACAATGAAATACAGCGGTGTCCGGCCTGTCGAGAAGAAGTGCCTAACTCGCGTGGGTATCTGGCTGAAATCAACGAAGCTAAACAACTGGCTGCTACAGACCGCTATACGGCAGGCACCGTTGCCTTTAACCGAGACAATACCCGCGAAAGTGCCAAAGAAGCCTATTTTCACTTTGTACGAGCAGCTGAATTTGTTCCTAATTACAAAGATGTACAAAACCGGATCAAAGAAGCCAAATTTGAAGCTACGCTGAAAGTGGTTTTTGAACAAGTACCTGTCCACTCCCGTACCTATGGCCTTAGCAATGAGTACTTTCAACAGCAGATCAACCAGTTTGTGAGCAGTGAGCGGATGAATGAATTTGTTCAGTTTTATACACCTACCGAAGCCAAAACCGTAGGATTAAAAAAACCTGACCATGTGGTACGGATGCAGTTTGATGATTTTGTGGTTGGTCAAGTGTATATGAAGGAATCTACCGAAGAAATAGCCCGTGACAGTGTGATTGTCGGACAGGTAAAAACGGAAAACGGGTCTCAGAATGTCTATGGTACGGTCAAAGCTAAATTTACACTCTTCCAGAAATCTATCAGTTCTAAAGGACTGATGGATCTGCAAATATTCGATCCCAATACCAACCGAGTCATGTACCAGACCAAAATGCCTGGCGAATTTGTGTGGCGTTCAGAATGGGGCAATTACAAAGGCGACGAACGTGCCCTGACAGACAAGCAGGTCAAAATAGCTCATCTTCGTGAAGCCGTACCACCGCCACCACAGGATTTGTTTATTGAATTCTGCAAACCTATTTATATCCAAGCAACCAATACCCTACGCGATTTCTACCGGAATTATTGAGTGATGCACTATTTTGAAGCCCTGAATGTGAACCAAGGGTTGAAAGATTTACCTTTGGCAAACCTGTCTGAACAGGCAAGCTTGCCAAAGGTTTGACATAATTACCTGATAATCAGTCCGCAACCGTCTTATGGCCTTCAATCGAAAGGCCATAGGTGGGTACTTCTAGGGTTTCAAATTGGGATTGAATCAGCGTAGGCGGCATATATGAGCCCATGCCAAAACTCACAACAACAAATATTTATATTCGCGATTGGATTTGTCCCACACAAAACGAGTAAATGGCCGTCAGGTCTTGCTGCATGAGCTGTGCTTCTAGTTCTGGGTTTCTCTTAATGGCTGAATGCAGGGCTTCGGGTGATCTTTTTACCAAAAACTGGCGTTCACAGAACCGTGTGCCAGGTTGGGAATGGGTGGCGATGCGAGTCCAAATGTCGGCATACATGGCAGGGGCTGCATACGACGAGAAGTCAGACAGTGAATAAGCCGTAATCTGCTGTACAATCGGTTTTTGATCCAGCACATGCCCCAACGAGTCGGTCACAATCTCAATCTTGTCTACCTGACTCCGAATGGTATCAAAATATTCTTTCCGCAGGTGAATCGGTAGCAGGCAGGTGTTTTGATACTGACCATAAAACAACAAATGGGCAAAATGATTGTCGCGCAACAGGTGTGTATGGGCCAAGTGGTTCAGGCGGGTGTGCATGTAGGCATATATGTCAAACGTTTGCGGAATCAGCAAAGCTCCGGGTTCTTGGATAACTTTTGTCCATAGCAATCGGTTGCTGAGTAGTTTCAGAAACAGCCGCCAGGTTGTATTGTCCCAATGTGTATTCCAGTAAGCTTTCTGGCTATCCAGAGAAGGCGACGCCATGAGTATCTGGAGTTGTCGGGTTCTGAAAAAAGCTACTTTTGACAGGCTTCGAAGTAATCGTTCCCAGGTTCCGGCATATAACAACCCACGGGCAATCAAGGCATAGTGTGCATCCCACCAGTCTTTGACTGCTGGAGAAAGCTGAGCAGTTACCTTATGGTACAATGCCGCTCTATGACTAGCCTCGTCCATGCCTATAAACACCAAAAACTCGGCATATGTCAGCGTCTGGTAGGCGGCTATTTTCAGGGCTAGCAGGTAGTTTTGTGTGGCGTTAAAGTCTACACTAATGATTTTGGCAGGTTTGTCTATGAGCAAATCCAAGGGTCGGGCACCACTGCCTGTAATGCACAGCACCGTATCTGTGTGGGTCAACTGCAAAGCTCGTCGTTCAGATTCGCTGTCTTCGTTACAGGCCGAATAATTGATTTTAGTAAAAAAAGAGGTTTCCATATTTTTACTGAATCAGAAGGTGACGGTTATTCGTTGCATGGTAGCAGGTTTGTTTGTCTGAATAGATTGTAATTTTTGTTTCCGAAGGGCTCTGACTTTTGTATGAATGAGGTCATAATCAGTCAAGGTATCAGGAATCATGTGAAAAATCTCTCGGTTAGCAAACTGCTTTTGGGTAATAGCAAAGTCTTGTTGTAACACCTTTTTGGTCAGGTACGGAATGAGCCATTGAATGGGAGCATTAAAGCTGCCAAACCGAAACGACAATCGAATAAAAGCCTGGGTATGTCTCTCTGACAAAGGCGTGCAGGCAATACACGCATGAAACCGGATAATGTTGTTGATGGTGTAGGTGACATGAACCAAATTAGGTAGCACAAAGGCATCCGTATGGGCAATGAACAGGTTTCGACCCAGCATCCAACGCAGCCCCAGACCCACTTTTTCGTTTGCTGGCTCAAATTCTACCCGCACCTGTTCCTGTGTCTGATGCACAAAAAGGGTATGAATGGTGGGGGTTTGATTGCTACGGATAAGTCCGTTGTGTACCAGCGGTGTGTGCGTAGCATCCATGAAGTTTTCGATCAGCAGTTCTTCGTTGGTTTCAAAAACCATAGACGTGTCGTAATGCTTCCATGCCCTCCCCGAAAATGCTGCCAATGACTCAGGTCGGGACTCTGGAAGAAACGTGTGATCCGGATACACCCAGATAAACCCATCCTGCTCAATCACTGGATAGGAATCCAGGCTACATTTCATTTTCTGCACTAGATGCGGGGAACTGGGAATAGCCAGCAGCTTTCCATTGTGTGCATACGTCCAGCCATGATAAGGGCATACCACATGGTTTTGTTGAAAATCACCAACTTCCAGCGGAGCTTTTTTATGGGCACATACATCCCTCAACACATGCACTGCCCCTGCCTGGTCACGCCACAACAGCAATGGCACTTGATACAAATTTCGCTTCAGTGAACGGCCTTTTTTGAGCTCATCCGCCAATGCAAGTACATGCCAGTAATGACGCAATTCACCGATTTTATCAAACATATACAAGTAAGCTTAGCTGCCAAGAAATGGGTAAGAAGCTGTTTAGGTTCAATGGTTGGTTGGCGTAGTATTTCGTCTTTCTGAAAAAAGAATTTTCAAAAACTTCCCTTCCTTCAATAGACAATCAGCACAGCTCCGATGGAGAACCCTGCTGAGGTACCTGTCAGCAGACAGGTGTCGCCTCGTTTTATCTCTCCCTTCTCCACGGCATCGTACAAGGTCAATGGAATAGAGGCAGCGATGCAGTTTCCATAGTTGGACAAGGTTTCCTTCACCTGAGTAGCAGCAAATGGATACATGTTTTTGAACAAATGAATACCTGTACGCGAGGCCTGATGTGGTACAATCACATCTACATCTGTGATCACCATCGGAAGATCTTCAAAAAACCAGTCCATAAACGCTGGAATGCGGTTTTTTGCCAGGCGAAGCAGGTTGCGTCCATTCATGGCAAATGAATACATTTCTGGCGTGTAGGGATGGTCTTTTATAAAATACTTCATGCCTCCACCTTTTACCATTGTGTCATAAACCCCTTCTGAATAGGTGCGCTGTCCGCCTTTGATAAACGCCGAATCTGCCTGTTCGTCGTACTGCACCACTACGGCTACCGCTCCATCTCCGAAGAGGGTCAGTATCTCCCAATCTGCTGGGTTTAGTCCAAAGGAGGCAATTTCGGAGCTGACAATAACAATCGTTTTATACTGCTTGCCGTCCAGCAGGCGAGCGGCAAACTCAAACGCCGACACAAAGCTGAGGCAGGTACTATCCAGATCAATGGTGGGCATGGTATAGGAATGACCGTTTTTCAATTCACTCTTCGTAATGCTGGCCTGATTGGGTATTGGATAGTCATAGGTAGCGGCAGCAGAGAGGATCATATCTATTTCTGACAGAGAAATCTGGCAGTTTTCCAGGGCGTGTTCAATGGCTCTAGCCCCCATGTATCCGTTAGACTCAAACGTGACATGATGCCGGGCTGCCACACCCGAATACCGCTCCGACCATCCTTGTGGCAGGCCATGTCTGGCTTCTATTTCGGACGAAACTACCTGTTGTGGCAGATACTTTCCAAACCCTGCTATTTTAATCGGCTTTTTGTCTATCATTTTTAATTCGTCTTAACTTTTGCCCAGCCTGATGCCCTTTGTCATAGGTCAGGTAGATTTGTACGCCTCGTATACGATGCTTTTCCAGCAAGGTATGAATAGCTCGGGAAGCCAGGTCAAACGCATGTGGATCGGAAGACTGAATAAATAAGTCTAACTGTTTTTTTGTCCGTTGGATTAAGGCATACGCTTCAATGTCCTTACTTGATGTGATAATAGCCTTTCTAAAAAAATCAGGAAAAATCTTTATCTCTGTCTGGTCTTCCGACTCAAAGACCAGTATATCATCTGCTCGGCCTTCGATCTGTGCAATACCCAGCCATGTACTGCCACAGAGACAGTTTTGCTGTTCCAACAGTATATCATTCAGCTCATACCGGATCACAGGCTGCGTAATACGCATCAAGTCTGTAATAATAGGATGAAAACGTTGTTGTTCCGAATCTATGTATTTCTTTTCGATATATAAAAAATCTTCGTTAAAATGAAGGATTCCATACTTGCATGTATACGCCAGAAATCCTTCTGTGCATTGATAGACTTGGTGGATGGTTTGCCGAAAAATCCGACTCAAGTACCGTTGGTCTTCGGGTGTAAGGACTTCGGCTACGGAAATAATTTTTTCAGGAAAAAGGGTAAGTTCTTGGCGTTCAATGGCCTTGGCAATTTCCAGCAGCATACTGGGCTGAGCGACTAGCAGGTGTGGCTGGAGGTATTGCAAGTGGCGAATATGGTCAGCTATAGGCTGTAGCAAGTCGCAGAAATGAAAAGCCAGCAGTCCAGACTGAGCGGAGCTATACAAGTTGCTGTTGGCCCGTAGAAAAAATGCCACCTTCCGTTTACGTAGCGAAAAACCAATCACCCGATCCAGCACGCAGGCTACCCATCGGGCACGTTCGGCTTCACTGGCCAGAAAAATACCCCGGCTTCCACTCGTCCCCGACGACAGCCCCACCGTAATGCCATTGATGGTTGGCGAAAAATCTCTCGACTCCTCGGCCTGTAATGCTACTGCATATGCCTCTTCCAGTTTGATCTGACAGGTATTGATGACCTCAAAATTTTCCATAAAAACCTTTTTGCTCATCACCGGAAAGTCACTAAGATGTGGCGAGTCTGTCACAAACCGACCATAGAACGGTGACTGCCTCAGATGCCGTACCAATCGCCGAAACCGCCGCTGACGCAATGCTGCCCAGTTGTGGCCACACAGCCACCGGCTAAGCTTAAAGCCAATCAGATACCCAAGAATACGTAGCTTAAAGTTCATCGTTTAACGTAAGTTCTGGATTCGCTGGCGTTTAAAGTCTCTGAATCTGTCGGGCCTTAGAGACCAGCAGACGGTTGGTATCGTGGCAATGCGTGGGTATAATCAGCGTCATGGGATGAGCCAGATGAAACTGATGCACCTTAGCCAGACTGGTCTTAAAGTCTTTCCAGGAGTCAAAAAACAGTCGAACAATGGGATCAGGCAAGGTCATGTCTTCGTATGATTTTCGAAGCCAGCAGGCATCTGAAATCAGGAAGAATTTTTGCTGTTCGGTTGTAAGTTGTACCCCTATCTGTCCAGCAGCATGTCCGGGCAAGGCACAAATCCGTACACATGAATCGTGAAAAAGATCGTAGGTCACACCAAAAATATCATCTTGGACAGGCCGACCACAGTCTTCGACCAGTTTTATGCGGCTGTGCAGGTCATCGGGCAAGAGAGACTTGAGCAGTCCTTTGGTCACACCCCAGAATGAGGAAATATTCAGCACCTGTTGATAGGCCAGACGAGAGCAGTAAATAGTTGCGTGGGGAAAATCTTTGAGTCCGCCAATATGATCGGCATGAAAGTGTGTCAGGATGATGTGCTGGATGTCAGTAGTAGCCATGCCAAACTGCCGCAGTTGGGTCTTTACCTCGTCTGCTTCAGTGACGACTACCTTTGTCATATGGGCATACAACGAGTAGGGAAAATGCTGGGTAGCTTCATAAAACCTACGAGTATAGCCTGTATCGTAGAGTATCCAGCCTTTGAGTGGGTGATGGATGAGTCCAAACAAGGCATAAAAAGGTATATCCTGCTTGCGTCCGCCCTGTATGGCATAGTTTTCCTTGGCATAACAATGCCCTGCATAACCCAGGTATAGTCTTACTTTATTCATGGGTTTTTCAGATACCAGTTTGTAAATTCTTCCATTGCTTCCTGTGTTGTTACAGTAGGTCTGTAGTCTAGTAAATTCCTTGCCTTGGAAATATCCATGGTAAACGACCGAGCCAGCGTACCTATGCCATAGACAGTAAGGACAGGTTCTCGGTAATCGGTCTGTCGAGACTTCCACTCCATCAGTTGGGCAATGGTTTTGACCAGCAAGTAAGGGATTTTTTTTTGAGAAAACGAATAGCCTAACCGGGTCAGTACGTCTTCAATGCATTCCCACAAGAGCACAGGTGCCCCATTGGAGATATTATAAATTTGATTCAGTCCGGCTTTATCTACAACCAGAGACCGTTCAATGGCATGCCCCACATTGGCAACAGATGTCAGGTCTACGATATTTTTACCATCTCCAATAATCTTCAGTTTGCCATCGGTAAAGGCTTTGATGAGGCGTGGCATAATGATGGTATCTCCCCTGCCAATCAAGGCCCTGGGTCTCAGAATGACATATGGAACATCCGACTGCATCAGTTCCAGTTCAGCTTCCCGTTTGGTGGCTGCATAGGCATTGATAAACCGACTAGGCAATGGATCAGATTCTTTGATATTCAGCCGATCCTGTGCGTCAAAATAGAGGCTAGGTGTAGAAATATAGACAAGCCGCCGAACCTGGTATTTCCTTGCTGCGGCAATCAGGTTTTGTTGGGTAGTCACATTGGCGGCGTAAAAATCTTCGTATCGTCCCCATGGCGAAGACAAAGCAGCCGCATGCACAATACCATCTACCTGACTCACCAGTTGGTCTACAAAGGCAGGATTGGTCAGGTCTCCGAGTTGGTAGTGTATGCGGGGATGTGCTACAGTATGGGAGGGTTTGAGGGTTCGGCCTGTCGCCAGTATTTGTGTAACGGCAGGGTTATGTATGAGTTGTTCCAGTGTACGAAAGCCCAGAAAACCTGTAGCTCCAGTGAGTAAGATATTCATAGAAGCAAATGTAGGAGCTTATCTTTTCACATATCGTTTCTGGAAGGGTAATTTATCAAAGAATCTAGTCAAAAGTATTCTTTTTTGATTCGCATTACCCATGTAGAGGCAAAAATGCATTGCCTCTACATGGATTTTGGGTTCCTGTGTGTTGATTTTTCAGGATTTGATTACCGTACTACCTTAGCCTTGACCTCACTGCCACCATTGCTGGCAACCACCAGGCATAGTCCGGTATAAGCGGTTTGCAGATGCACGATAGTCTCATCTGCATAGTAGGACAAACGCATGATGAAATTTTCTTTGGTGTATAACCAATATCAGGCTTTATTTTTGGGAATTATCAGGCAGTTATAAAAAGTATGCCAACAAAAATTTTGACGGAACACCAAAAAATCAGTGAAAATTTTGTTCATGCGTTTGCCCTAATAAAAAAATCAGACCATTGAATAAATCGCAGAATCTACCTTTGAACTGATTATGCAATGGAAAGAGAAAATGGGTAATTTGTAAGAGATATATCAAAAAAAAGCGTATCCCTTTTCAGAGATACGCCTGTGTTTGATGGGTAAATATATCTACTACTGAACTACAAATTTGATCCGTTGGGTCTGCGTGCCATCGGCCGAAGTGACGATGGCTACATAAGTTCCTTTGGCCAATACTTCTGTAAAATCTACACGGAGTGAACCCTCGGTATTGGTCACAGACTTATAGCCTATTTGCCGTCCCAAAAGATCATGAACCGCTAGTACTTTCGCACCCTGATCGGATACCTTGAAGGCTATCGAACCTCCTTCTGTCGGGTTGGGATAGGCCACCA
>JACCDR011566361.1_pt1 | contig 18722 bp, 22 predicted proteins | sample 7446431 | NCBI WGS metagenome assembly JACCDR01 (sample SAMN15323443, study PRJNA562643) | freshwater metagenome | isolation source: river surface water | place: USA:Blue River Watershed | collected 2017-08-17
AATCGTGCATTCGTTGCGGTTGATGCAGCGTGGAATGCAATCGTCAACAATCGTGAGAAAGGAACGAACAAGGAAGTGTGCATCGTCACCGAGACCGTGCACCCACTCCTTGTAGAACAGATGCTCATCAATCTCCTGTATCGTCGTCGGAAGCAGCAAGGACAAGAGATCGCGGCTGAAGGTGGCCTCGATCACTTCGTACCGAAAGATGAACTGGAAGGCTTCATCGAAAGCAACTCTAAGATTGATGCCAACGAAACTCATCAGGACATGGGCCGTACTGTGATGGAATTGATGAAGCAGAACGAGGTCATCATCCGCAGCCACATCGACAAGCTGTTCGAAGAAACCAAGCCGGGAGTGGTACAGTGATCAAGTCTAACGAAATCGAACTCACCCTCCGCAACAAAGGTGTGGAGAAGGGCACACGTGAAATCTTCTTCCGTCTGGCGGAGGAACTGAGTGATGTCGAGCGCACGATCAAGGAGATGGTGCAGATGGTATCGCAGTTGTCCACAGTTGTCACCATGCAGAACACTGTCATGGACGCCATGAAAGACATCATCGACAAGAACAAGAAACAGGATGACGATCCATCCTCAACACGTGGGATGATCGAACAATGAACATCACACGTGTGAAGATGGAGCCATATGATGTCAACAAACATGGACAACTCAGGGAGTTCGACAACACCAAACTCGTGGCTCTCAACACATGCCCTACTTGGGGTATCGTGCGTTATGAACTCCATCGCACTTACCTTAGTGGTTCTCGTGCTATGGCATTGGAAGCAGGTGGCGCTGCACACGAGTCCTACGCCGCAATTCGTCTCGCTGACTTGTACTTCAATGGGCGGAACTTCTACCCTGATCTGCCAGTTACAGAAATAGCCACCGCACGGGCCACACAACTATTCGGCTCCGAGCGCACAGAAGGCTGGCTTCAAGTCCTGAACAACGGTGAAGACAGCGAGCGTGCAATCGTGTTGGGTGCGCTCGAAATCTTCGGCACTTCTGGCTACTACGAAGACCCGAATGACCGAAAGCGCACCATTGCTAACATCGAGGAAGCACTCATTGGGTACTGTGAGCGTTATCCAATCGGACAGACGATGCCAGTAGTCATAGGTGAGTTCGTCGGTGTCGAAATCCCCATCGACATGTACTTGGAGATCGACACAGATGAGTTCCCACACGACAGTGATGAAGAATACAAAACGTACAAGTTCCGCTTTGTTGGTCGGGTTGATGGCGTCCACTTCACTGACACCACCCTTCAACACATATCTGTTGAAGAGAACAAGACTGCCTCTCGGCTTGATGATGCATGGAGAATGTCTTTTACGGTATCACACCAGCCAACTGGATATATGCTCGCCATCGAAAGTCTATTGGGCAGAGAGGTACGCAACGCTACTATCCGTGGGATGGCCATACCTCTCCCCAAGTCATATGACTATGGTGGAATTGTTAATGAGCCCATCTATCGTAACGAACAACACTTCATCGAGTGGGCGCATTGGGTAGTCCACACGATGAACATCACTGAACCGTACTTGGAGCAGTCAACCAACGCTCCGAAGTACACACACTCCTGCAATCGCTACTTCCGTCCGTGTCCTCTCATTCCATTCTGCGACAGTGACCCGGAGGAACGTCAACTCATGTTGGATGAGATGGAAGTGCAGAAGTGGTCTCCGTTGGAAGAAGGAAACTCATGATGGACGATGAAGTACAACACAGTGTGTGGAGTTCAGCTACTGGACAACAGCACAACATCGGTGATCGTGTCGATGTCACAGGCCACGACTACAAGTTCACCGGAACATTGATCTGTATCTTCAGCAAGCGTAATGGGCAGACACGTGTGGTCGTGGAGAACGATGACGGGGTATGTCTGATACAAACTGTGAAGTCACTTCACAACCTCTCTGCGACTTGACAAAGGTAGTACATCGTGCTACCATTAGAACATCAAGAAAGGCCATCCACACATGACAGAGTTCACAGTAGCTGGTGTCGAAGTCAAAGGCGCTAGTGAAAGCATCAAGCGCGTCAACGGACTTGTGTGGGGAGATGCGGGGTGCGGAAAGACCACACTTGCAGCAACACTCCCCGGTAAGAAGCTCTGGTTGCAGTTCGATCAAGACGGTGCAGACAGTGTTGCATTTGTCCCTGATGTTGACATCGCAGACTTCTCAGGCAGCAGTCCATCCATCACTGCACAGTTCAAGAACGAGGCCAATCCACTCGGCTTGAAAGATGCGATGGAGAAGTACGACACCTTCATCTTCGACAGCATCACCAACATTGTTGATAAGACGTTGATGAAGGGCATCGCAGACACCACCAACGCAACAGTTGAGCGCCCGTCACCTGCTGCATTCGGCACACGTAACGCACTCGCGATACGGTTGATCAAGAACGTGATGCGTCTCACACGTATGCACAACAAGAACGTGTTCTTCATCGCTCACGAGGGTGCACCAACCACTGACAAAGAGGGGACTGTGATGCACATCTCACTCGCACTCGGTGGACAGCTTCCCTCGAACCTCGGGATCGACTTCTCTGAGTTTTGGGGAATGTATCAGACAGACAGCAGTCGTGAGCGACGCATCGCAATCCGTCCCATCCGCAAACGGAAGCCTATGAAGACCCGTATGTTCCGTCAAGATGGAGAGGGAGAGTTCGAGTGGAAGTTCAATGCGGACGATTGGGACAACCCGAAGAACGAACCACACCGTTTCGACACGTGGTTTGGTATGTGGTCACACTTCAATGAGAAGCTGCCACTCCCAGACACCAAAGAGTTCATGAAGCTCTTCGATCGATGGAAGGAGGAAACGAAGGTGTGAGATGCGAACATCAGCAGCTAAGATCAAAGGTACTGGCAATAGTGTTGGAGCGCCGCTACATGAGCGACCTGATGCATCACAGCCGTTAGGTAAGCTGTATGATTACTTCATGCAACATCCACTACAGAAGTGCACGGTGAAGGAGTTGCAAACAGCTATGTCGTGTAAAGGTGTTAGAGCGCGTGTAGAGGCTTTGAGAAACTTTTACGGCATGACTATTGAACACATCCGACCGTGCACATACCGTTTGATTGCTACAGATGAACGTGACTTTATCGCTGAAGGTGTCGAACGGATGCCCGATCTATAACTGAATACCACTACCACATCTAGTGGTGTGTATCGAGTGGATGACTACATCTAGTGGCTGGTCATCCGTCACCTCGTGTGCTACAAGCCACTGTTCAACTTTGCAAAGGAACACACAAATGGCAGAAGCCAGCATCCTTGAGTTCAGCCAAGACATCACCAATCAGGAAGCACCGCCTCCGCTGCCTGCTGGTGACTACAACGCCACCATCGAGAGTGTGGAGTTGAAGACTTCACAGACGAGTGGCAACGAATACCTCAACATCGTATTCAATATCGCTCCCGATGACTACCCGGCTGACTTCGACGCTGAGAACAACCCGGATGGCGTGAAGCTCTCCTACATGCGTCTCAACAACGATGACACCGCACGCAACCGCTACAACGTCCGCAAGTTCTGCGAGGCAATCGGTGCGAAGACGGGCAAGAAAGTCGATCCGAATGACTGGATCGGCCTCTCGACTGTCATCAGCGTGAAGCATGGCACGTGGGAAGGTGAGAAGCGCGCTGAGTTCGGTAAGATCGTTGGGTCAAAGTGACCTAACAGGGGGCTGTTTACATGTGTGGTGTGTTGACAGCCCCCACCTTTTCTAGTAGACTGAAACCGTTCAACAAGGGACCAATCATGGCCCGCACACCAAAAGGAACAAACAACATGGCCGATACCGCCGCTACCACCGCCGAAGCCCCGAAGAAGAAGCGCGCTCCGCAGGGTCCGCGCAAGCCGTCGCCGCTCTATGCCTTCGTCAAGGTCGATGAGGCTGGCAAGGTCCAGCTTGCCGCACAGTTCCGCGATCCACGCAAGATGGCCGAACGCTTCACGACCGCTGCTTCGGAAGGCGAACAGCTTCTGGTGATCTCACCGGAGAGCTAAGTTTCTACACGTGTGGGAATGGCTGCCTGACCCAAGTCCCCTCCCACATGTGATGAAGGACGGCCTCGTCATCTAGTTATGGCGGGGCCGTTTCCATTTCAGGAGGTCATCAATGCCGTGGTACGATACCATCAAGACATTGACGATCCCGTTCCCTCGTTCCTCCCGTAACATCAGTCGTGGATCGCGACCGGGAGAGCCATTCTATCGAGAGCGTGCACCAAGTACCTCGATACGTATTGCAGATGACGAACGGGAAGTCATCCAGAAAGCAGCGAGTGAGATCGGAATGACACTCAGCGAACTCATGCGTTGGTGTGCACTCAATGCTGCTGTGCAGATCAACCAAGCTGCCATCACCGAAGACTTCAAGCGTAAAGGCGCCATCGGTGATCTACCCGCTGAGTACGATCCGTACAAGGACGGGTTCAAGTAACCACAACTCCCAAAGGAACCACCATGCAAGAAGTTGAACTCTCTGAGGAACAGCTTGCGTGTGCAGAGAAGGCACTCGATCCGAGCAATCGTCTGTTCGCGATCACTGGCGCTGCTGGCACAGGCAAAACGACACTCATTCGCTACCTAGCTGAAAAGTTGAACCTACGTGCAACTATTGCTGCTCCTACAGGCAAGGCTGCGAAGCGCATACGTGAAGCAACCGGCCTCAACGCAGTCACCATTCACAAGTTGTTGGAGTACGGGAAGCCGGGTGAGCGCGACCCGAAAACTGGTGAGCCTACAGATGTCACAACACCCAAACGTGACAAGTTCAATCCCCTGAGCGCACAAGTGTTGCTCATCGATGAGTACTCGATGGTCACTCACGAACTCAATCGCAATCTGATTGATGCTCTACCTGCTGGTGGACGCATCATCATGTTTGGTGACATCTCACAGCTGCCACCTGTGGAGAGTTACCAGATCAAGAACGCGAATGGCTCCCCATTCAAGTCGCATCTCGCGCGTCCCGGTTGCTCATTCACTCTCACACGCATCTTCAGACAGGGTGAAGGCAACGACATCCTCACTGCTGCACAGGCCATACGTGCAGGACAGATGCCACGTGTTGGTGAGAGGTTCAAGCGTGTGTTCACAGATGATCCACTCAAGCGTCTCAAGGATTTCGTCTTCGAGATGCAGGACAAAGGAGTGGACTTCCGCAGCATCCGCAACCAGATACTCACTCCTACCAAGAAGCGTTTCATCGGTACGGCTGCACTCAACGTGATCCTTCGGGAACTGTTGAATGAGAACCGTGCAGACGAGATGCCACTCATGCGCTTCAAGTGGGAGGAAGACCTCAATGTCACTGTCTCTGTAGGTGACAAAGTGGTCTGCACAGAGAACACCTATGACATGCGCAACTACACGGAGCGTTTTGTCGATTGGGATGAGAACGGCAACCCTGATCTCGATAGCTTCATTCCTACACCAGACACGAAGATGATGCTGAATGGTGAGACTGGCATCATCACAATGATGGAAGCAGATGGAACTCTCGAAATCGACTTTGGTGATCGCACCGTTGAGGTTCCTGCTGTCTATGAAGAATGGTGGGCCAAACAGTCCAAGTTCATCGACACCTATCCACAACGTCAGATCGACCTCGCATACGCACTTACTGTCCACAAAGCACAGGGTAGTGAGTACGATCACGTCGCGTACCTCATGAACCGCAGTCTGGCATGGATGTTGTCTCGTGAGCATTTCTACACCGCTGTCACTCGTGCACGTGAGAGTGTGACTGTCTTCACTGACATGCAGTCACAGGCTACTGCACTCAAGATGACAGAAGAAGTGCGGATGAAGCGTGCAGCGCAGCAAGCAGAGAAGAAAGGCAAGTTGGTGTCGAAATGAGCAACAAGTACTTCATCGGTTTCAATGGTCCTCCCGGCAGTGGAAAGGACACCGCTGCTGAGATGGCGATCACCTATCTGTTTGAGTGTGGCTACACAGCTATACATGTGAAGTTCGCACAGCCACTCAAATCCGCGACTGCCATGTTGCTCGGTGTCGAGCGCATCAGTGAGGACATGAAGTCACAACCGACACCCTACAACGGGGTAACGTGGCGCAAAGCACTCATCGAGATGTCAGAAACCTACGCCAAGCCTCTGTTTGGTGAAGACTTCTTCGGCAAACGGATGATCCAGTTTGTGGAGAGGTTCACAGACCTACAGAAGTCCATCGTCTTCGTCGGCTCCGACTGTGGCTTCCATCTGGAACAACTCGTTACATGTGAACACTTCACTCCTGATAGATACGCACTCATACGGATACAACGACCGGGACACACATTTGAGGGTGACAGTCGATCATACATCCGTGATGTCGGAAAGTACGGAGGCGACATACACAACACCACTACATGGCAGAACCTCTGGGTAGATACACGTGCAGAAGTAGAACGCATCATCAAAACAGCAGGATGGACACCATAAATGAAAACACTCAAGGAGTTGAAAGAAGGCTTCATCCAACGCGCAGAGCAGGCTGGCCTCACAGTCGAATGCGCGATGGATGGAACAATCTTCTCCGACAAAGTGATCATTGCAGAAGCACCGGGACCAACCGAAGTACAGCGGAAGCTCCCTCTCGTAGGCGGTAGTGGTTCTGCAATGTGGCGTGCACTTCTCAAGTACACAGGTTTGTCGAGGAAGGACTTCTACGTCACCAATGTGTCGAAACGGCAGGTCGCATTCCCTAAGACAGGAGGCGCTGCTCAAGAGAAGAAAGTGATCAAGAAAGATGAACTCGCTTTGTGGACTGAGTTACTTCTTTGGGAGCTATCTTATCTGCCTAACCTTCGCTACATACTGGTTATGGGCAATTTTGCACTCAATGCTATTACAGGCCATAGTGGTATCAACAGTTGGAGGGGTAGTGTGGTTACTGTTCCTCTTCGTGATGCAACACGTGGTACAATGCGGCTTGTTACAGTAATCTGTGTCAACAACCCTGCCAACATCTTCCATGATCCCAAGTCAGAGGTCATCTTCAACTACGACATCGCGCGTGTGAAGAAGGTATTGGACGGGAACCATCACCCATTCGATGTCACCACCACCATCTACCCATCTATAGGTGAGATCGACCGCTTTGTTGACAACGCAGTACGTTCACAGGATGAGTTGGGTCACGACATCGAAAGCATCGGTGGACAGACTGCTTGTTTTGGCTTTGCAGACAGTTCGACAACTGCTATGTGCATTGCACTACGCACGAAGACGGATCAAGTCTACACTGCACAGGAGGAAGTCCACATATATAGACAGTTGCAGCGTCTGTACAGCAGTGGAGTGCCACTCATCTGTCAGAACGGTGCATTCGATATGACTTGGGAACTCTACAAGGACAAACTACGCATCCCACGTCTCAAGTTCGACACCATGTTGGGGCATCACACTCTCTACCCACTTCTCCCCCACGATCTAGGCTTCCTCACCACACAGTACACAGACAATCCCTACTACAAGGATGAAATCCACAAGTGGAAGGAAGGTGAAGACATCGACACCTTTTGGGAGTACAACGGGAAGGACTGTGCGTACCTCCATCCCATCAAGAAGCGCATTCATGAGGAGTTGGAGACACAAGGACTGTCGGACTTCTTCTACAACCACGTGATGCGTCTACAAGAGCATCTTGTGGAGATGACTGTTGGTGGTATCCTCATCGACGTCTCTATGAAAGAGGCATTGAAGGAGGAACTGCAACTCAAAGTCTCTGGACTACTGAAGAAGTTCCAAGAGAAGGCCATCGAGATCACAGGTGTAGAGCACTACTACAACCCGAACTCTCCGAAACAGATGACTGACCTCTACTTCTCTAAGTTGAAGTTGGTCGGTCGCGGAACCTCCACTGACAAGGAGAACCGCGACCGTATGTTCGCACACCCACGTACCAGTGACGATGCGCGTGAACTCATCCAAATCGTCAACGAGTACGCGGAGGAGCACAAGTTCTACAGTACCTACGCAAAGACGGGTATCGATGACGACAACCGGATGCGATGCAGTTGGAACCAAACAGGTGTGAAGTCAGCACCCGGAAGGCTGTCAAGCAGTGCAACTCTGTGGGAGAGTGGAACTAACCTACAGAACCAACCCGACCGCGCGTATCCGATGTTCATTGCGGACCCCGGATACGGCTTCTCGTACTTCGACCGATCACAGGTAGAAGCACGCTATGTAGGCTGGTACGCGAAGATCGACCGCTGGATTGAGCAGTTCGAACGAGCGCGGTTGCAAGGTGGCTACGATGCACACCGCGCTCTAGCATCCGACATGTTCAAAGTCCCTTACGACCAAGTTCCCGCCTTCGACCGTTACGACGCAACCAAGCCCGGATACGAGCCCCCACTTGGGAAGAAACATGGGGACGTTACTATTCGCTACGTCGCGAAACGGTGTCGGCACGGTCTTAACTACCGTATGGGACCGGATCGACTGGCTACGACCACTGGCCTGCCCCTCTCGGAGGCTGAGTACGCTTACAGAGTGTACCATCGTGAAACCCCTGAGTTGAGACGGTGGTGGGCTGATCTAGAAACGGAGCTAAAGACGAAAGGTTGCCTCTACAACGCCCTTGGAAGACGTTTTATCCTAATGGAGAAGCAAAGTCCAGAGGCATTGGAAAGTATCGTCGCTTTTAAGCCCCAATCCACCAACGGTGATGCAGTCGGTCGTATGATCTATCAGTGTCACGAGCACCCTAAGTGGCCGCGCCGCACACGTATCCGTCTGAACGTCCATGACGCCCTTATTGCCCTAGGCCCACTCGATGAACGGGAGAGGGCACTGTCCATAATGAAGGCATACGCTGAGGCTCCTATCATCATCAACGGGATGGAGCTTATCGTGCCCGCAGACTGCAAACTGTCCTATGCCGATGACACAGGTGTCCATCGGTGGAGCCAGTTGAAGGCAGTGGAAGTAGAAAAGGAGCTACACATATGACAATCGATCCTAAAGAGCACCGGAAGCGGGAATACGTCCTCTTCAAGCGTGCAGGCATGTACTACTACGCACGTGCATCACGCACAGACCCCGATGTGTACGATGTGATGGCACAAGTGGGAGAAAGAGAAGGGAAAATGATCATCGAGAGAGCAAATGCGACATCTGACTTCAACCGTGTGATCGACAACGAGTACAACGGGCTTGTTGAGCTTGCAACAACCACATTTGCGAACGTCGATAGCGTCGATACACCTGAAAAGGAGCCAACCGCAGCGGCCAAGCCCAAATCAAAGGGGAAAAAGCGAGATGCGTAACGAAAGGGAGCCTTGGACCGATATCGAGGTCGAGTTGAAGCACACAACCGACATAGCCATTCTTGTAGTCAACGATAAGGGTGACGATGTATGGATACCGAAGTCACTCACACGTGATTTCAAGGATCGAGGTGACGGAATATGCACCTTCCGCATCTCAGAGCATTGGGCAACAGAGAAGGAGCTTGTGTAATGGAACGCAATCTAAACTACTACGCACGCGAGAGCCATGAAGACAACATCAAGTGGTGGACCGATCTCGAAACAGGTGCAATCAAGCAGCGCAACAAGGGTGAACTCATTGCGCTGATCCACTCTGAGCTGTCTGAGTGTCTGGAAGGAGTTCGAAAGGACTTGATGGACGACAAACTCCCTCACCGTCCAATGGAGGAAGTCGAGATGGCTGATGCACTTATCCGCATCTTCGACTACGCAGGTGCCTTCAATCTCGACCTCGAAGGAGCATATCAGGAGAAGCGTGCATACAACAAGAAGCGTGCTGATCACACAATCGAACAACGCAAACTTGCTGGTGGCAAGAAGTTCTAAGGAGACAACAGATGAGTGAACATGTGAACTACGAAGGCGCTGAACAATCAGTGGACAACACACCCGCATCAATACGTGTGCACGATCACCTCATGTCCCTCAGCAAGCATCTGCAAGAGAGACAAGAAGTCCTCATTGATGAGATCAAAATCCGTGAGGAAGAATTGAGTGACGTGCGGAAGGCTCTAGGGAAATGTAAGGCTGGATTGCAACACGATCAGTCACAAGCTGTTGCAGCAGACACTACCTCCCGAGGGATTGGCCGACCGTATTGATCGCACCCTCGATGTCCACTCCATACTGACTTTGGAGTGTACCTTCCAACATCTGTAGGATTTCATCCTGCTCTTTATTCACTTCATTGATTTGGCGCATGATCCCGTTGACGCTCTCGTGGTAGGCAGTCGGGGTCATGCGCTCTTTGTTTGCTTCAATACGCACCAAGTCCTTATTCAGGTCCACACGGTCACTCTGCAATTTGAACATCTTCCCCTTACGTAGGGTGTTGTACATTTGTTGCGCCATCGTTCTCACGGTGGGGTCCATGATCTGTTGCAGACCTTCTAGTCCAGCGTCTTCTGCACGCGCATTCGCACCACTGCGATCGTTATCAGCACTAAGCTGCATCGCAACTGGTTCAAAATCATCCATCACCTTCCCAATACGCTCTCGACGTGCAGTAGATGCATACATACGTCGCTGTCCATTTGTGAACAAGTAAGCACCTGCTTCACGTGCACCCGGTATCTCAGGAATAGACCTCTCCTGTTGCAGCGTCTCAAACTGAAAGGCTTTCGAGAACGCTTCATCGAAGCTGTCACCATCCTCGTGAGCTTGTATCCCTACATCAACACTGTTGAGTAGGTTCCCAAACGCTACACCGATCACGTTGGTGATGCCGTTCGCAAATGCGCGTGAGAAATCACTGTCTGCGTTGATGCCAGTCTTGTTGAACCCTTGATGTGGGTTCTCAACATACGCTTCCTCGACAATCGGCTTCCCGGTGAATGGAGAAGTGATCACGCGACCGAGATCGACCTTCGCACCAGATGCAATGAGTGCAATCGGTGGTGGTGTGACAACAGAACTGATGCTTTCCAGCCCTTCACCAAACTCCTTCGCAAACGATGCATTGGCCTCTGGACTGTCACCAAATGCACCGAGTGAACGGAAGAACGCGAGTACGGAGTTGGTGATCGGAACGAGTTCTGGGGCTTGCGGCATCAAGTAGATGTCATTCGGCGTCAACTCACGCTGCTTACCTTGTGCAAGGTCCATCCAGTAGTCAGGACCGATGACAGGTATCTTCGAGATGCGCTGCCATGCTGGAAGTTCATTCCAGTACCAATCACTGAGTGACGGAATGTTGCTAATGAGTGACACTGCACCTACAGCAGGCAGTATCTGCCCTGTGATGATACGTGCGCCCACATTGGTAGGATCACGACGCACTGCAGATGCGAGGTGATACGACGAGTTGATGGCGATCTGCCCATACGGGAATGCAGAGACTGTCTTACTGAGTGTCGAGTTCCCAACCGAGCGCGTCATGTCACCGGAGAGGTTCCGTGTCTCCGATGTGAGCTTGTCGAGTTCCCTTTTCGGTACCTTGTCACGACCCCCGTACTTCCGCTCCAACGCAGCAAGGTTCTGTGCGAAGAATGCGTACTTAGACGAGTTGTGCATCGTCTCCAAGAGTGACTTGTACTGATGGATCATGTGTGCAAGAGGCTTGTTGGCCTTAGCTGCATATTCCGCTGCATCGAAGCCCGATCTCACCGTCCGCAGAGGGTCATCGAGGAGACTGGATTGCTTCACTCCCTGATTGACGAACACTCCATAGCGACTCTCGTTGAAGGCACGGAGCATGTTATCACTAGCGAACTCAAGTGCTTGCCGTCCACCCGGAACCTGTGACAACCAGTGGAAGATACCAGAGTTCGCAGCGAGATCGTCGGCAATCGCTTGTCCGTACTTCTTCATGTCGGACATAGTGAGTTGTTGGAACACACCAGCCAACATCTGTAGGTGAGATGACTGCAATCCGAGTGGAGAGCCTCCAATCTTATCCATGATGCTGCTGAGTGCTTTGCTATTGGGGAATGCACGACGCAGTGACGCATCTACAATGCCGTAGGACCGTCCAGCCTTCCTTGTGGTACGTGCAACTGCATCCTCGTAGATCGGGGCAGTGAGTGCGAACACTGGACGCAACACACCTGTAGTCCCTTGCTGGAACATCTTCCTCGCAAAGTTCCATACTGTCGCTGTAGCGGGTGCATTGAACTGTAGAGCCTTCGCAGTCTCAGGGTCCGCAGCTTCCATGTAGTGCACACGACCACCTTCTACATATGAGAAGGTGTTGGCCTTGTCGAACTTCTTCGGAACCTCACCACCACGTGCACTCAACTCATCTAGTGACTCACTACCGAGTTCGCGTATCGACCGTTTGTATGTCGGACTTTCCTTCATCGCGTTGACGTATGTACGGCGTGCATCATTCTCCACTGTGAAGCTGATGCGGTCGTAGAGGTACTGCTTGTATGCATCAATCGGCTTCATGGGGTTCTTGACGAGTACCTTTTCCTCCATCTCCTTGAATGGCACACGCTTGTTGCTGAACATCGGAGACTGATCTGTTCCCTTGATTTGGTTCCACAAGCCACGGAGGATGCGCTGTGATGATGTCAGTCCCGCAGTAGCGTCTTCCTGTAGAAACATGTGGTTCGGATGAGCCTTCACGAGCTTTATCACACCATCATTTGTGATCTGGCCGTCCTTGTGTGCAGCTTCGAGTAAGTCCGATGACAACTTACGCAGCATCCCTTCCATCGAGACAAGTCGAGGGTTCGCGGAGAACCGTGTCACCAATTCACGAGCCTGTTTGACCGTCATGTCGGGCATCAACTCGCTGGTGTCAGCCTTCATCTCACTGAGACGCTTCTCAATGGCCTTTGACTTCCTGATGTTGGTCGCAGGATCGATTGGTATGCCTAGACGCGCATCACGGAGTTCATCCTCCTTACTCTTGATGGTGAGTTCGTGACGGTCAAGCAGCGTCTTAGCCAACAGTGTGTCATCGAACAACTTCTGTTCCTCTGGAGAAGTCTCCGAGTACAGACGCTGCACCAACGTGAGGCGAGTGGTCTTCCGATCTAGGCCCGGAATGTTACCAAGGTCCATCGCGTTACGATGAGCAGTGTTGAGGTTCACATTCGCAGTGTTTGCGGTGATGCGATCCATATCATCGAGTGCACGGTTGAGGTTCGAACGAGGAAGATCAGTATACTCGTTACGGATGGTAGAACGGAGTGGTGACGAGCTGTCTCCAAAAGCCTCTTTAGCTCTCTGCCCTACGCTCAACGTTGGTTCGAGCTTCTCATCAGCACTCGGAATGCGTGGCTTGACATCAATGCTGTCAATCGCAGCTTTCGACGCCACTTTATTCGCTTTTCCTGCCATGATAGCCGCAGCCAGTGCAACACCACCGACACCAGCACCAATAGCAGCACGAGTTTGACCACCCATTCCAGCTTCGGGGTCCGCATCTGCGACATAGCTTTCATCCACTCCTTGGTCTGCACCAAGTGCATCACCTGTGTAGAGAGATGGCTGATCTGTCAACCCTCTAAGTGTTTGGGAAGCTGCAACTCCGATTGCGGTATCAGTTGCGAGGCGCGTTGCACCCTTAATAGCCACCTTGCCCGCAGACTTTGCAGCGGCACCTGTGAGTGCACCAACACCAGCAGTAACGAGCGCCCCACCTGCGATCTGTGATGCATCATCGATGATGGTTTCATCCTCAACTCTCTTCAAGCCGATCTGATCGTTCATCCAGTTCCCACCCTGCATACCCATGCGTGTGAGAACGGGTCCACTCTTTAGAAGGATGTCCCTCGCGTCGTTAGTGTTGGCATAGTGATTGCTGATGGCTTCGATGTTCTTCTGCGTCTGTCGCTCAGGAGGGAGTTTCCGCAACTCGTCGCTCACACGTGTAGAGACGTAATCACCGAACTCCTTCATACCCTCACTGCCGTACATCTCGGTAGCGAAGTCTGCATCATCTGAGAGGCCGACAGATGACAAGGTGTTGTACACAGCAGTGTCGAGGGCTGGTTTGATCATCCCCAATAGTGACGCAGTGTCAGTGAAGAAACGAGGGATGCCTACGAGTGCATTCTTCCCAATGCGTTCGAACAGTTCCATGTCCGGTGGTGTTTCACCAGACCCCACAATCCGCTGTTTCTGTTCCTCTGTGTATCGACGCTGTTCAGCCATCAGTCTGGAAGCACAATCTCTGTCCCATCATCAAGGACAGTCTGTCGTTTGCCGTCTACGTACTTCACACGTGCGCCTTTCTGTACAGTGACAGGTGCAGCAGACGTAGTATTCGGCTTCGGGAGGCCAGTCATTGCGGGTTCCTGTATCTCGCGCTGTCTTGTGACGATGTACTCCGTTGGACCCTTCTTATTCATCTGTGATGTGTCACCGATGTCAGGAACAAGAGTCTTTTGGAAGTCTTCAGGAAGCAGATCACGTTGCGCTTCTGTCAGTCGGATGCGCCTCACGAACTCTTTGCCATTTGCGTCGAGATACTGCTTCAACTCCGGTGAGACATCTGCAACCTGTCCGGCATCACCAAAACGACCGCCTGATGCAGCGGAGTTGGGGACTGGTAGACCGAGTATTGCAGTCTCAGCGTCCGATACGAAATCTCCATTACGACCTGTCGATGTTGGGAAATCTCCACCGCCTTCTCCTCCGAATTGTGATGCGTATCGACGTGCCGCAGTTAAACGAGCAGCAGCTTCGGGACTTGGACGATTGTAACCTGCGAACTTCCAAGCCTCATTCATAAGGTACTGTGCCTCATCAGGAGACTTAGCAGCATTGAGACGTGCAATGAGTTCCGGGTTCTCACTCAGAAGGAATTTGGCCTGTGTTTCAGGACTAATCTGGTTGGGATTTTCACCTTGTGCAGCAGCGAACCTCTGTAGATTGGCATACCGTTCAGCACGCCACGACATCACGCCACCAGCTTGCCCCGGTGCGCCGCTTTCAGAAGGATCGGACCACGTTCCATACGTGTTTCCGGGAGAGAAGCCACTCTCACGCTCACCTGTTGCAGCAATTGCAGCGAGTGCATACGGATTGTTGATCCCACCAGCCTTTACAGTGCTCATGAAGCGGTTGAAGATGTCTCCACCGCTTCCATGACGGCGTTGACCAGCAGCTGGATACTCACCGCGTGCAGCTTCACGTTCAGCTTGCAAACGCTGCTCTAGGATGAGGTTATCTCGCCTCTTTCCGAAGTCTTCAACATCCCAAGCACGCGACTGTTGCAGCCGTTGGTTCTGTTGATCGAAGACTGCTTTGTCGCGCTGCAACTGTCGATCGAACGCAACAGTGTCACCCTGTACTGCGTACTCATTCCGCTTTGCAAGAGTGTCGAGGCCGTAGCCTTGCTGCGTAGCCATGTCTGCACGATTGACCCCCGCACCCATCATTCGCATGAGTACGTTGTCAGCCGTGTTCTGGTTCTGTGCAGCCTGCTGTTGCAGATTGTTGATGAACCCTTGTGCGAGTACCCACGGTTCGACCATCACCACAATCCTGTAGTTGACTTGTACATGCTTGGATCGACACCTGAGAAGTTGCCGTACCCACCAAATGCGTTCTGTCGCATCTTGTCACTGTTGATCTTGTCGAATGCAGCAGCGAGTGCACTTCCACCAGATTGGAGAGCGTTGGCCCATCCATAATTGGCTTCTACTGGCATCATAGTGCCGCCCTGTTTCGCAAACGCATTCAGAAGTCCACCAGCGGCTTGTTGTGATGCACCTGCTGCTGCACCCTGCTGTTGTGCTGCCATACCCTCGATGTTGCGAGGATTGTAGGCCGCATCTGGCATCGCAGAGGCGCGAGATGCAAACATGTTGTAGAGGTTCGCAATGTTGGCCCTCTCAGTGTCGTACTGCTCGTCAGCTTGTCCCTTTGCATTCAGCTTATTGTTCATGAATGCGTCACGGAGTGCGTTCGCACGCTGCTCACCGATCTGAGATGCAACCTTACCTGAGTTGGACGCACCTGTACGCACCGCGGCACGCATGGCATCTTCAAGCGCGCTATCGAAGCCTTGTGTGATGCCAGCAGTAGACGCTTGATTGAGTTGGTTCTCTATCTCACGAGGATCGGCTCTTTGTGTACGCTGCATTGCGTCAAAGAGTGCGGACGAGTAGTTGTTCTCCCTCCCCTGCCGTTCGACATTGGCATCGAGGATTTGGCGCCTCTTCGGAAGGTCATTCGAGAGTTGTGCAGTCTCTTCCTTCTGGTAGAGTTCTTGCAATGCACGCTGTTCTGGTGACAGATCAGTGACCCATCCCACTCCTTCGACAAAGTGCACACGATTGCCCGATGCATCGGTACTCCCGAGCTTCGTATCACGCTGCTGTTGTCGTGCGAAGTTGATGCTGTCCTGCCGCTCCTGCTCACGTTGGTAGTAGTTGAGCAAGTTGATCTGGTAGTTTTGGTCCGCAGCATTTTGTGCAGCATTCGCACCGAGAAAGCCGCTGCCGAGTGTTGCGAACGCTCCTAGCAGTGCTGGAAACATCAGAATACTCCTGTAGTCCCGGTGGTGCGGCGTGGATCGTAACTGTCACTGTTGTTCTTGAAGGCGTTCTGCAATGGGTTGTTACTTGTTCCGGCAGCAGCGTTCCCACGAGCCATCAATGCGTCTGTTGAGAACAAAGAGGTGTCTCCAAGAGCTTTGTAGATGTCACCCTGCATACGGCCCATGAGGTCTGTCTTCTTCCCTTGCAGTGCATCTGTGAAGCTGTTGACATCGAAGTTCTGTCCGAGTTTGTAGTTGGTGATTTGATCACCATACTGCTTACCCAATCCAGTCAACTGATCACGATAACCACTCAATACACCTTGTCCAAGGTCTTCGAGTGTAGAGCGTGCAGCGAGTTTCTTCTGATCAAGCCCTCGGAGGGTATTGTCATACGCACCTTGTGACAATTGCCCTCTCTTGCGTGCAGCATCGAAGGTGTTGGCTGCATCCTGATACTGTGAGTTGAGAATGGCATCCAGAATTGCATCATCGGATGTATTGCTGAACTGCTGCTCCTGCCACCCTACAGGTGTGAGTGCACGGAAGGCGTTATCGAGCTTCGACTGTTGTGAACTCTGTGTCTGGTTGTATGCATTGTTCCAGAGAGTATCGTAGTTGAAGTACGAGCCTACGTTGTCACTCACTGACGGCACCAAGTTCTTGGCACTGTCAAGCTGTTGATTGAATGCGTCCATGATACCGTAGGTGTCTTGGAAGCCGAGAGTATTGAGACGGTTCTGTCCCCAATTCTGGCCTCCACTGTACAACCTCGCAACATCACTTTGCGTCCGCTGCATATTCTGCTGTCGTTCAGCTTCCACACGTGCACGTTCAGCAGCTTGTTGTTCAGCAGCACGACGAGCAGCCGCTTCCTCAATCTGTATCTGCGCTTGTGCCTGCTCTTGCGGGCTGTAAGTTTTCGGAGGGGACGGATTACCACCCATGGCTGCTTCCTTTCAAACCTCTCTACAGAAGACTTCACCGATGTGGGTGAAGCCGCGCCTCACGAACATCTTGTTGATCTCGGACGCGCTACCAACTGCATACTTGGAGGCTCCTACTTCGATGCGTACACACCCCGTCAACTTGGACCAGTTCTCGAAGTGGTGGAAGATTTCAAACGCTGCACGTCCTTTCCGATACTCTGGAAGTACGTACCAGAGTGAGAGGGATGCACGCAGTGATGCACTGAAAAGGAATGGAGATGCGACTGCGATGCCGAATGCGACACCTTTCTCTCCATCCTTTACAATCCATCCGTTCATCGTGCTTCGTTCTAAGTCTCCGATGACTGCGAAAAGGTTCGATCGTACAACAAGCTCGTCATATGGGATGGAAGGCTCACACTCTTGATGCATGAGCCTTCCAAGTTCTACAATGATGTCGAAATCCTCTAGATAGAGAACTTCAACGCATTTGAGGACGTGCTGTGTCAACTTCTGCCTTCTTAGGTGGAAACGTGTTGTCGAACCGTTGCAAGATGAGCTTCACGTCTGTAGACAAATCACTCAGGTTGGTACGAAGGTCACCGAGTGCGTCCGCAAAACGGTCCTGTCGAGTGTTGACAGCTTCCAGTCCTTTTGCGAGGGAGGCTTCGAGAAAAGTCACACGATATACCACGTTTGCGTCGAGCAGTGGAGTGATCTTCTTATCATACTCTACCTTCGCGATCTCACGTGACTTTTCGATGACCTCAATCTTGTTCTCGAAACGCTCTAACTCACGAGCTTTCTCAGCACTGTCATCAACAGTGGACCTCCAAAGACCGAGGACTGCGAGACCCAGACCTGCGAGTGCGACTGCATTCGGAAGTCCAATTCCCCACACATGTAGTTGCGGCTTACTGTTGACTTCCATGTGCGTAGACCCTTCTACCTCGGTCATGCAGTGCACTCGTATGCTCACTTTTCAACAGGTGGCTGTACCTTGAACATGCCATCTACACCGTCACGACCGATGTTCATCAACACCTTGACTGTGTTCTGTGTGAGCATCAACCCACCTGCAATCTTGGCAGCGGTCGCGGGATCAACTCCGAAGACCTGCCAATCGAACATGATCCAGACACCAGTGATGCCGAAGATGATGTTGAGGATGTTGTGTACTGCGTTTGCATTCATTCCATTGCTTCCTTGTACGCTGCTTCGATGTCGTCAACTCTCTCCCACACCATGTATGCAGCGAGTGCAATTGCAGCCGCAGAGTTGTGATCCTTTGGAGTAGGTTGATCGTGTATCTCGTA
>JACCDR010411389.1_pt1 | contig 18718 bp, 12 predicted proteins | sample 7446431 | NCBI WGS metagenome assembly JACCDR01 (sample SAMN15323443, study PRJNA562643) | freshwater metagenome | isolation source: river surface water | place: USA:Blue River Watershed | collected 2017-08-17
AGCAAGCCAAAGTTACCACCAACTCGGCGTATGACCTCAAAGGCGATGCGGCACAAACACGTACAATCGACAAAATGGTTGGAGCTGATATTTCATTTTTACCAGAATTGGAAGCCCAAAATATCCAGTTTTCGGATAAAGGTGTACCCAAAGATGCCATCCAAATTTTGAAAGAACATGGCTTCAATTACATTCGTTTGCGTTTGTTTCATAACCCTGCCTTACCCAACGGCTATTCGCCCAAAGATGGTTTTTGTGATATAGAACAAACCAAAAAAATGGCAAAACGTGTCAAGGATGCGGGCTTAAAACTTTTACTTGATTTCCATTACAGCGATTATTGGGCAGACCCTGGCAAGCAATTTAAACCCGAAGCTTGGAAAGGACAGGATTTTGCCACCTTACAAAAATCCTTGTACGATTACACCTTCCAAGTAATGAAAGCCCTCAAAGACCAAGGCACAACGCCCGACATCGTACAAGTAGGCAACGAAATTAATCACGGCATGGTATGGCCAGAAGGCAATATCAGCAATCCCGACGAGTTGGCGGCGTTGTTCAAAGCTGGTACTGCTGCCGTCAAAGCCGTTGACCCTCGTGTGGCCATCATGCTGCACATTGCTTTAGGCGGACAAAACCACGAATCGGTACAGTTGATTGATGGCATGGTGCAAAGAGGCGTACATTTCGATGTCATCGGACAGTCATATTATCCTAAATGGCATGGCACGCTCGACGATTTAAGAGATAACCTCAACGATTTGATTCAACGCTACGGCAAAGATGTAGTGGTAGTAGAATATTCTCAACTCAAAGAGGAAGTTAATGCTATTGCCTTCAATCTAGCACAGGGCAAAGGCAAAGGAACTTGTATTTGGGAACCACTCAGCACCTGGGAAGCTATTTTTCAAAAAGACGGCAAAGCCAACGCATTGCTCGAAAAATACGATACCATTGTGAAAAAATATTTGAAATAGATTCATAACCCGTAGAGCCGTTGCACCGCAACGGCTCTACCATTATTAAAAACCACCTCTTCCACCGCTCGGAAAATCGCCTGATGGTGGACCTCCGTTGCCGTTACGATTGTTGTTATTTTGGGTTAAATTTTTCGCCGCATCTTCTCTTCTTTTTAGGTATTTTTCAAACTGTTTTGGGTCTAAAACCAAACTCATTTCTTTGTCTTTATCCTTCATCATTTGATCCATTTGCGTCTTCACCTGTTGCATGGCTTTTTCTGAAGGACGACCACCTTTACCCATGATTTTTTGCATTAAATCAGCTTGAGCAATAGCATATTTGGTTGAAATATCAGCTACTTTTTCGGTTTGTTCGGGTGATAATTTAAGCTTTTTCTTCATCCATTTTACCTCTTGGTCAACCATTTTTTCGGGGTCAGGAGGCTCTGGCATACTCCTGTTATCGCCCTGCATATCAGGCGGTGGGCCTCCACCAAACTGGGCTAATGTATTCAAAGAAAGGAATAAGGCTGTTGTGAGCGTTGCTACGCTCAACCATTGTTGTCGCTTTTGCATATCTTTTCTTGGTTCGTTTTTTAATAAAACGAAGCTTCAAACTAGCTCATATACGCTTACGACAAACACCTTTTTTTTGTAGAAAATCGCCTTAAAATTGTCTATTGATGGCTTTTTATAACATAGACCTAATTTGTTATAAGTACCAATATGAAATTAGTGAGCATAATATTCATGGCATGACTGGAAATAATTTGCTCATTATCAGTAATTTATAATTTGAGTCATGCCATGAATAAATTTGTCTAAGCACTTAGAATGAATGAGTATAACCTTTTACCTATTTTTCAAAAAACTATTTTATTTTTAATCGCTCAATCACTAACGCTCTCATTAAAACTTCCTCAATGTCCATCTACTAAAAATTGCACATTGCTAAGAATGTACTTTTACGAGGTTTAAATATGGTTTTTATTATGTAAATTTACCATATTAAAATAAATCTGTCTTAATCGCTTGAAACGTCTTCTTTCCATATTCCTCGTTGGGTTGCTCCTCTATAACATGATGGGCTTCTCGGTGGTATATTGGGTTGAAGAAAATTTCGCTACAAACCTTGACGCTTCGCAACCAGTCGCTTCAACGCTTTCGCAAGACTACGTATTGGTCAAAATTCCGCTTTCATTGCCTTATCAAACCGACTGGTCGGCATCTAAAAAGGTGTCTGGTAAATTGCGTGTAGGCGATATGCACTACCAAATGGTTTCGCAGCAATTGATTAACGATACACTTTATACCGTTTGTAAAGTGGACCAATCGGCTCGTGACCGCTTTTTTAACCTTGCTTCGCATATCAATCAGCACGTAAATGCTGATGCTTCTTCCGACGTGCCTAGCAAAAAATCATCGCTATTACTCAAAGATTTTGTCAAAGAATATCTGGCTGCTCATAAAAAGCATTTAATCTATGTTTTTGAATGGCTTTTGCCTCGCAAAACCTCTACACAGAACGACTATGTAACCCTTGTGCGTGCACTAGACATCCTTTCGCCGCCGCCCCAATCATCGCTGTTTTTGTTGAATTGCTAGTTTCACTTTAGAAAAAGTGAAGCACACTTTCACGAGTAAATTTTACTTGTGCGGTATTCCTTTTGTCTATATAAGTTTCTCAAAAACAGTGTATTATGAAAAAGATTTACGTGTTTGTCGTATTTTTATATTGTATTTTTCTAATAAATTTCAAAAATTTCTCTCAAGGTTGTGTAGCTGTTCGTCACATGAGTTGTGCCACAGGTACGGGAACAGGCAATTCACTTCTACATCCTGGTCAATGGCAGGTATCATTAGGCTTTAGAAGCTTGCATTCGCATCGCCATTTTGTTGGAACAGAAGAGCAAGTACAAAGAGCCTTAAACAACACCGAAGTAATCAACGATTCGCAAGGCTTCGACCTTGGCATTTCTTATGCCTTGAGTACACGCCTGAGTTTAGCGTTGAATATTCCTTATGCCATCAACGACCGTGCTTCTAAATATGAGCACTACGGCAATACGGCCACCAATGCACAGTATTTTCATACCCAGTCGGTTGGTATTGGCGATATGCGTTTGTCGGCATCTTACTGGTTGCTCGACCCACTTACCCATGCCAACGGTAATACCTCATTGGGTATTGGCATCAAAGCACCTACGGGCAATGCCAATGTACAAGACGATTTTCATAAACTCAACAAAGATGGCAACGAGTATTTGCTCCGTAAAGCCGTTGACCAGTCAATCCAGTTAGGCGATGGCGGCTGGGGTGTCAATGTCGAAATCCAAGGTTATCACAAACTTTTCAACAAAGCTTCTCTATACTACAACGGGTTTTATTTGTTCAATCCTCGCAATACCAACACTACATTTACTTCCGGCACTAAAGAAGCGGCAGCCAACGAGATTGTAGTATATCATTCGGTTGCAGACCAATTTGCGGCCCGTATTGGTTCATCATACCTTGTGTTGCCCAAAGCAGGCTTGGCTGTAAGTTTTGGCGGTCGCATCGAAGGTGTGCCTGCACACGACGTTTTTGGTCAAAGCGAGGGCTTTAGAAGACCAGGCTACATTATTTCGGTAGAGCCAGGCATCAGCTATTCGTTTGGTAAGAGCGTATTTGCCCTTACTGTACCTATTGCTACCACACGCAACCGCATCAAAAGCGTAGCCGATTTGAAATATGGTAAACATGGCGATGCCGCTTTTGCCGATTATTTTATTTCAGCTACGTTGGCACATAAATTCTAGGCAAAACAAAGTAACACAACGATTGATAGGCACGAGGTATAACAGCGTGCCTTATAAACTTCATTTTTATTCGACCCGTCATGAAAAAAAATATATATACGATATTTGCCCTTTTGGGTTGCTTATGCTTACAGTTCCGTTCGGTAGCACAAAACATGACCGATGGCATCTTTATGGCAAAAAATAATTTTTGCGGAGGCTTTGGCTATACTTACGACGCTTGGAACCAATATTGGGAAGGCTCACTTTTCAGAGAAAACAAAAATCTTGGGACGGTAAAAACCCAAATGCTGACAGCCATGGGAAATTATGGTATTTCAGACCGCTTCAATGCCATCTTTATGTTACCTTACGTAAAAACCGAAGCCACCAAAGGAACGTTGAGTGGCATGAGTGGCGTACAAGATTTGACATTGGCCTTAAAATATAGAATTGCTCAAATCAAAAATCTTTCTTTGATTGGCTCGGTAGGTGGCTCAGTTCCATTGACCAACTATGTAGCCGATTTTATGCCTTTGTCGATTGGCTCGCAAGCAAAAACATTTTTTACGAGAGGTATTTTATACTACACTTTGCCACACGACTTGGCTTTTACCGCACAAGGCGTATATACACACCGTGCGAATGTTCGGATGGATAGAACCATGTATTATACCGACCAAGCATATTTTACAAACGAAGTAGCCATGCCCAATATGGTGAACTTTAGTGCCAAATTTGGGCATTATTCGTACCGTTGGCAATTGGAAGCTACGTATGAGCAAAATATTACACAAGGAAGCATCGACATTCGTAGAAACGACATGCCAACGCTACCCGTAAAAATGGATTTCACGAAAGTAGGTTTTGTGGCCGCTTACCGCATTCCTCAACTCAACGATTTGCAAGTACAACTGACCGCTTCGCAGGTAGTTGCAGGAAGAAATATTGGTCAATCAACCAATTTTTCTATCAGTATCCTTCAGTTTATTGATTTTCGTAAAAATAGAAAAGACAGCGATATGCCATCAGGCCCGATTTGTCGCCCAGGAGATGTAAACCACATCCAAATGCAGCAACAAAAGGAAAGCCACGAGCATAAAGAATAAACAAGGTTTCTGACAAACAGTACTTTTATTCGATAATTGATTTAAGATTTTAGACAGATGAAACGCCTATGTCAAAAAGTTTGACACACAGAGGTATGATTAGGCGTTCCATCTGATACCTTTAAAAATAACTGAATATTATAATCAGATGAAAAATATATTTTCTTCAAAACTATTTAATTTCTCTTCTATCGTACTCTTAATGAGTATGTTAGGCTTGGTTGCTTGTGACAAAAGCGTAGAAAGAGATGGCACAGAATTAGACCCACTTGTACCAACTAAAGTGGATGCCGATGCAGGAACTTGGAAGCCCATCTTATTACAAAATGCAACAGAAGTGAGCGTAGCGACACCCGAAGACGTATCTTCGGCAAATTATCAGAAAGAATTGGCTGATATGAAAACAGCTATGCAAAATATTTCGGACGACCAACGAGTTGCTATTCGCTATTGGGCTGGCGGAGGCGTATTGCGTTGGAATCAAATCATGCGTGCCTTGGTTGCCAAACGCAATTTACCTTCTGCCGAAAATGCCAATGGCGAGTATCCTGTGCCAAGCTCGGCTTCGCCCAACAACGACCCGATTTTTCCGTTTTCTAATCCTCCGTATGCTTCTCGTGCTTATGCGTATGTATCTGTAGCACAGTACGATGCCTTGGTTGCAGCGATGGCATACAAACAGCAGTTCAAGCGTAAAGCTCCTTACCAAGTAGATGCCAATATTACGCCTGTGATTGTATCGAAATCGTCGTTGCCTTCGTATCCTTCCGAAGATGCAGTGTTGGCTGGCGTAACTTACGAAATGATGAAACGCTTGTTTCCTGCTACTGAAGATACCTTGTTTTTATACCAAAAGAAAGAAGAACAAAAATGGTATAAACTTTGGGCTGGTGCAGCAACTAAATCAGACATTGAGGCTGGTGAAAAATTAGGAAAGGCTATTGCTCAAAAAGTATTGGCTCGTTTTACGACCGATGGTATGCGTAATGCCGTAGGGGTAAAAGCTCAATGGGATAGTTTGTCAAAAAGAGTAGAAGAACAAGGAGAAGTGGCTTGGGTATCGCTCGAAGACGCTCCTCGTCCGCCGATGTTGCCTTTCTTCGGGAATGTAAAAACATGGAATATGGATTTTGCTACGCTCAAAAGTTTGAGTACGCAGTATCCACCTTTGTCTTACAAATCGACAGAGTTTAAAAACCAAGTTGCCGAAGTAAAAGAATATGTGACAACCAAAGCCACACGTGAAAACATTGCCATTGTGCATTTCTGGGCAGATGGGGCTGGTACTTACACGCCTCCGGGCCACTGGAACGCCATTGCATCGGAGTATATCGCTAGTGAAAAACAGTCGGAATTTAGGGCGGCTCGTAACTTCGCTTTGCTGAATACCGCCATGATGGACGCAGCCGTTAGTTGTTGGTACACCAAATCATATTATTATTTTCCACGTCCTTCGCAAGCAGACCCTAGTATCAAAACCTTGACAGGCGTGCCAAATTTCCCATCTTATACCTCTGGTCATTCTACCTTTTCGGCGGCAGCCGCTACGGTGTTGAGTTATATTTTCCCGACCAATGCCAGTAAATTCGATGCGATGGCAAAAGAAGCTTCTATTTCACGCCTCATGGGAGGTATCCATTACCGTATGGATTGTGAGTATGGTTTGAAATATGGTGCATCGGTAGGAGCAAAAGCAGTAGAAAGAGGACAAAATGATGGTGTAAAATAATAATAAAACCTTTCTCGATTTTATCTCTAAGCAAGAAAAGTGGTTATGTATGAAACTTCTGCTGATATTCGGCAGAAGTTTTTTTGTAATCGAGCTTTTAAATTATTGAGTGAGTTGTGAGTTAGTGAATGGATTTTTAGATACTTATGTTTTTATCAAAAATGATATGGATTAATTATTTAAGTTGTAACGAAAAATGAATTTTAAATATCTGAAAATGAAAAGATTAATTTAGAATTCATTCACTAACTCACAATTCAGTATTGTTACAAAAGCAAACCAGCCAATGTAGCCGACATATAACTTGCCAATGTACCACAAATCAAAGCTTTAAAACCCAACTTAGCTAAATCTGAGCGGCGACTTGGGGCAAGCTCGCCAATACCGCCAATTTGAATGGCCACCGAACTAAAGTTGGCAAAACCGCACAACGCAAAACTCGTGATAGCAATGGTTTTAGGCGAAAGTTGATTTTGTACTTTTACCAAATCGAGGTAAGCTACAAACTCGTTTACCACCATTTTTGTACCCATCAATGCTCCTGCCGTTTCGATGTCTTTACTAGGTACACCCATGCACCAAGCAAAAACAGAAAACAACTTGCCGAGTAAAAAATTCATGCTGAGTTGCGGTACACCTACCCAACTGCCCACACTTCCCAATACCGAATCTAGCAAAGCAATCAAAGCGATAAAGCCAATCAGCATGGCAATTACATTTAAGCCTACTTTCAACCCTTCACTAGCTCCAGCCGCAATGGCATCGACCAAATTGGCGTGCGATTTCTTGATTTCTAACTTTACTAACCCTTGTGTTTCAGACTGTTCTGTTTCGGGATACACAATTTTTGAAATAACCAAAGCCCCCGGTGCAGCCATCAAGCTTGCTGCCAATAAATAAGGAGCAGGTACGCCCAACGAAATATAAACCGCCATTACGCCTCCTGCAATACAAGCAAAACTGCCTGTCATAGACGAAAGTAGCTCCGAGTTGGTCATGGTTTTAAGGTAAGGCTTAATCATGATTTGGGCTTCTACTTGCCCTACAAATGTACTTGCTACGTTCGATAATGCTTCTGCTCCACTTACGCCCATAAGCCAGTGTACGCCTTTGCCAAGTACGGCTACCACTCGTTGCAAAACGCCCAAATGATAGAACATATTTACAAGCACTGCTACAAAAATAATGGTCGGAATTACTTTGAAAAAGAAGACAAAATCATTGCCCGCACCAAATGCCTTCGCCATTAATTGCGAATCAACCAACGAGCCAAAAACAAAATTGGCACCTTTATCGGCATTTTTTAGAATGGAATCAATTTTTTCGCCAAGCCATTGAAACATCGCTTGTCCTGTTTCTGTTTTTAAAATAAATACAGCTAACGTAGTTTGTAGGGCTAGTCCGACACCCACGGTGCGGAAGTTGATAGCCTTTCGGTTATTCGACATTAAATAGGCGATGCCCAAAATCAAAACAATTCCAATAAGTCCTGTAAAGCGTTCCATGCGATAAGATAATTCGTGCGAAATAAGTATGGTGAAAAAGTGTTTGTTTAGTTTTAATTGATGACCAACACGCACCAAACTCTGTTAGAGCTGGGTGAATACAGGGTAAAGATAGAAAAAAAGTCTATATACCCTCACTTTTTACCGAGGATGCCTGTATTTTCTTATGCCTTTTATCAAAAAATTACAACTACCAGTCCATCCGCTTCCGAAGCGATGTAATGTGTGCTACATGGTGTTTTCCATGCCAAGCATACATGCCTGTGATGAGTTTGAGCGGATTACTGTGTTTGGTTGCTGGATGATAAAATTTCTTTTCAAAATCGCTTTCGGTCATGTTTTCTAATAAAAATGTCCATCTTTTATGCAACATCTCTAGCAATGCAAGCGACCATTCGATAGGAGCATTGGCACCGTCGGGAAGAGCCGCCCAAGCATTTTCGTCGTAGGGTCTTACGCTTGGAATGTCTTCGGTGAGGGCTAAACGAAAACGACAATAAGCATTGATATGCGAGTCGGCTACGTGGTGAATCGTCTGCCTCACTGTCCAGCCGTCTGGTCGGTAGGGCGTTTCCAATTGTTGACTATTAAGGTTGCTACTGGCTTTTTTAAGTTGTTGTGGCAGGTCTGCAATTTCCTGAATCCACGTTGCCACAATAGCTTGAGTAATGATTTCTGGCTTTTGAAATTCGCCAATAGGATACTTGAGTGCGTCTATAGCTGCTTCTTTCATGGGCAAGTTAGAATAAAAATGAATGTGTTCAAAAAGCTTAGTACTTTGAAAATACAAAAAAAATGAGATAAATACTAATCTTGGTAAATGTTGGCTTATGTTAACGATGGGGAATAGGCAAGGCTTTTAAACAACAAACGAACTTTTCGCTCAATACTCATTTGCTTACGCTATTGCCTGTAAGTTTTTAATAATCAATAACATAAGTATAAGTACTCAAAAGGCTTTAGGGGCTTATCAAAAAATATTAAAAGAATGGCTTATGGTAATAATTATAAAAAAAACAACTATTGTTATGTTTTTGATTGTCAACTATATAACTATTTTGTTATTTTTTTGTAATGTTAAAAAAAAGTAAAAATTTTATTTGGTTATTTGAATTATTTAACTAAACTCGTATAAGTAATTTTGTGAAAAACAAAATTAAATGTTGTTAGATGAACACTTTATAAAACAAACTAAAAGATTTTAAGTAAAAACGCTCAATTGCTTATATGTGCGTTTATTCGAGTAAAAAAACATCTGGACTGAAGCTTCTGCCCACACAAAACTAAGCCTTTTCTCTATTTTATTAATACTTAGTAATAATTGCGTATATACTATACCGAAGTATAGTAGGTTGCTGGTTATTGCCTCAACATTGAAGTTTTTTATAAACGATATAGATTATCCATCTTAAACACAGAAAGCAATATGAAACACATTCACAAACTTCCTCCGATGGTATTGTTGGCCTTGTTTATCCTTTTGGCATTGGTATCTTAAAACACGCTAATAAGGATTGCCAACCGAGCAAAAACGCATCGTTTTTACTCACAACAAAAGCTTATCTCTAAATTACAATATAGACGTTGCAAAGATGCCTTTGTTTGGGCTATCGTGCTATCGTATATAATTGACTTGATTACAAAACCATATCAGCTTTTGCCGAGCTACATAGTGTTTAGACCTACGAAATGGCTATTTCGTAGGTCTTTCAACTCTTACAAGATATTGGTTTTGTTCAAACCTGAGAAGCTTGTCTGTTGTAAAATAAGTGTTTGTACTTATTTGTATTTAAACTTAAAAATTGTATTTTTACAAAAAAAATAGCAAAACAAGGCAATTTTGAAACTTTAAAAATCGTTATTGGTTATTTTTAATACAAAAAAATAGAATTTTAACACTTGAATTATGTTGTTTTGCTTTTTCTAAATATATGTAAAAAATTATATTTTACTATCAATTGGTCAATCATATAAAATCTTTCAACAAATGAAACGTGTATTACAATTATCAGATTACATCAAAATGCTCTTGACAGCCCTAGGGGCTTATTTTAGTGCATGGATTATTGGTTAGTTTGTTTGATACCTTTGGAGGTAAAATATGAATGCTGAGTTGTGAATCTAAAATATTATTTGTCAGGAACTTATATTTAATTCTATATAACTTTTTGAAAGTCAAAATACTAACTCACAATTGACAATTCACAATTTCGCACTAATAATTAAATACAGGTTTGTACGTAAATTTTATTAAGTAAGTTATAGCATACATTGTAAAGCGATTAAATAGAATCAATCTAAAACACTTCAAAAACAAAATATATGTCAATGAATATCAATCGTCGTGATTGGCTCAAAAAAGGAATTTTGGCAACGGCAGGTTTGAGTGCAGCTTCGGCTTTCATCCAAAAAGCAGAGGCGAATACTTTGGTGAGAAAAGAATTACAATTGAGCCTTTCGCCTGATTTTGAGTTGCAAAAATCATTTGCAGGCATGAATCCTCCTGCGGTGATGAAAGCCCGTTTGGGTGCAAACGAAAATCCTTGGGGCCCTTCCGAAAAAACCAAACAAGCCCTCATTGCTTCTATCAGCGAATCGAACCGTTATGGTCGTCAAGGCAGAGCCGATTTAATTAAACTCATCGCAGAAAAAGAAGGTGTACCCGAAAGTCATATTTTATTGGGTGCAGGCTCTACCGAATTGCTCACGGCTTCGATGGTAGCTTATGGCATGAAAGGTAAAATTATCTGTGGCGACCCTTGCTATATTTCGGGCAACGAAGAGAGAATCCCGATGGAAAAAGTGCCACTTACGGCTGATTATCAGTATGATTTGCCTGCTATCGAAGCACGTCTCAATGGCTCACAAAGCTTGGTGTATATTACCAATCCGAACAACCCAACAGGGGCAATTTTGCCAGCCGATAAGCTTAAAGCATTTATTGATAAAGTTTCAGACAAAGTGCCTGTATTAGTTGATGAGGCTTATATCGACTATGCCAAAGACCCTAAAGCCGAATGTATGGTTGGTTCTATTGTAGCAGGTAAAAATGTCTTGATTTTGCGTACTATGTCAAAGTTGTATGCTTTTGCAGGTCTAAGAGTTGGTTACGCTATTGCCAAGCCTGAAATTTTGAAAATGATTCAGCCTTATTGTTCGGGTGGATTTGATATTTCAGTGCCATCTTTTGCCGCAGCGATTGCTGCCATCAAAGATGTGGATTTCCAAAAATTAACTTTGACAAACACGGCTGCGTCTAAACAATTTACCTACGATTTTCTTACAAAAATAGGATATAAGTATATTCCTTCTTCTGCCAATTTCTTACTGTTTCCTATCAAGATGAAAGGCTCAGACTTGCTATCAAAGTTGATGGCAGAAGGCGTAATGGTTAGAAAATGGGAATTCGACCGCCAACATTGGTGTCGGGTGTCTATCGGAACAATGGATGAAATGAAGGCTTTTTCGGAAGCATTTACCAAAATTGTTTCTTAGATAATTGATAAAAGTCATCGCTTTTGATGAAGGTATAACTCTTTGGATATATTAAATTTAAAGTTTTTTTATTCAAAAGTTATATCAACAAAATTCAAAAATAAGATGTTTGCAATTATCTAATTAGACTGCTTATGACAAGAAGAGATTTCATAGAAAAAACAGGTTCAGCGAGTTATTTGGCAATGCTTGGTTTAGGATTGATTCCTGATGCCAAAGCAAAACCTTTTGATTTACAAAAAAACAAAGCCGACAAGTCTATTGTGATTTTGGGGGCTGGTTTGGCAGGCTTATGTGCTGCTTATGAATTAACCAAATTGGGTTATAAAGTTACGGTACTCGAAGCACGTAGCCGACCTGGTGGGCGTGTGTGGACTGTAAGAGGGGGCACTACCGAAACCGAAATCGGTGGGACGCTCCAAACGGCACAATTTGATAAAGGTTTGTATTTGAACGCTGGTGCGGCTCGTATTCCGCATAACCACGAACTATCGTTGCATTATTGCCGAGAATTTAATATTCCGCTCGAAATTTTCATGAACATGAACGAAGGCGGTTATTATTATAGTGAAGGTGGTACGGGAGCTTTGGCGAATAAAAGGGTAAAAATTCGTGAAATTCATGCCGATTTGCGTGGCTACACAGCCGAATTGCTTACCAAAGCGATTGACCAGAAAGCATTGGATGCCGAAATGACCAAGGAAGATTTGGAAAAACTAGCAGCTTATCTCAAAGAAGAAGGAGATTTGGATGCGATGAAAAAGTACAAAGGCTCTGAACGTCACGGCTACACACGACAAGGAGGCTATGGTGAGCAAACGCCAGTAATTGCCGCTCCTCATGCTTTGCACGATATTATTGCGGCTGGCTTGTTTCATCCGGCTTTTTCAAACGTAAGCGAATATACTTTCAACCAACAACCTGTGATGTTGCAGCCTGTTGGTGGCATGGATGCCCTGCCTTATGCTTTTGCTAAAAAACTCGAAGGGGTAGTGCAATACCAGACCGTTGTGCAGGAAATACGTAAAACACAACCAGGTGTAAAAATTATTTGTAAAGACAAAACGGGGACAATCAAGGAAATCAAAGCAGATTTTTGTATTTGTACGATTCCATTACCCGTACTAAAAAACATTCCGTCTGACCTCTCTGCCGACATAAGGCGTGCAGCCGATTTTGTTCCTTATATGAATACGGGCAAAATTGGACTACAATTCAAACGCCGTTTTTGGGAAGAGGATGATAAAATATTTGGAGGGATTTCACGTACCAACATGGATATTACCCAAATATTTTATCCCTCTTACAACTTTATGGGAGCAAAAGGGGTGCTGAAAGGCTATTATAACTTTCATGACAGGGCTTTAAAAATGGGTAACTTATCTCTTGCCGAACGAGAAAAAGCCGCTTTAGAACAAGGAGGAAAAATTCATCCGCAATACGCAACCGAATTTGAATCTTCTTTCTCTTTGGCATGGCAAAAAATTCCGTATTCGCAAGGGGGCTGGGCAGAATACACTGATGTACAACGAAAACGATTCTATCCTGCTTTAACAAAACCCGATGACGAAATTTATTTGGCTGGCGAACACACAAGCTATCTAACGGCTTGGATGGCAGGAGCTTTAGAATCTGCAAGAGCCGTGGTCGAACAAGTTCATCGTCGTGTCAATGCTTCCTAAGCATAGTTGAAGCGGTTCTCTTTATCACTGTTCAAAGTGCATCGCCCCTGTTGATTGCTCTGTACGTATCAATTTGCCTACAACCGCTCGAAGGTTGGCGATGCGAAAATTATTTGTTATGAAAAAACTATTACTTGCCATTGGTTTGGTCTGTTCGGCAATGTGGGCAAATGCCCAAGAGGCTGCAAAAATTGGAATCAAAAATCTCGAATATGATGCACTCAAGAAAATTGTTATCAAAAATCCAGACAAGGATACATATCTTAAAGAGGGAACTTTTGTATTGGACAATGGAAATCCCCCGTATATTTTCAAATTCTCGGATGGAAAAGAGCGTCGTATTTATTTATATAAGGTCTTAGAAACAACCGATATGAAGGAAGTTGCGGCTTTGATGGTGTTTACTACGCCCAAAGATGGCAAAAAAATCAACTTGGTTGTGCCAAACCCTTTGGCCGAAAAAGAAGTTTGGGGCAAATATATCGACGATTTGAAAGAAGGAGAAAAAACGATTTCAGGCTTTTCGTCTTGTGTGGCTTTTGTACTCGCCAAAGAATATACGGGTGGCGGAGCATCCAAAGAAGCAGGCTCGGAAGATAAATACGAATACTGCTTTCCGGCTACAGCGCTTGTAACAATGGCCGATGGCTCACAAAAGGCTATTGATGCCGTGAAAGTTGGCGATAATGTAATGGCTTACAATGCTACTACTCATAGCCCTGAAACGACCATTGTTGAAAACATTCAGGTGCATGACAACAAAAGTTATCCTTTGGTAAAAGCTTTATTAGTAAATGCCCAAGAACAACTCGTGGCTGCGGTTCAAACGGTACCGCAACAGTTTGTGAGTTTGGAAGCAACCGCTAATCATCCTGTATTGACTTCCACAGGAAGAACAAACATGGGCGATTTGAAAGTGGGTACTCAGGTATTGCTTTATGACCAAGAAACAAAAAGCTATCAAAATTATCAGGTTTTTGCCTTGAAAAAAGATTTCAGCTATGTAACAAAAGTATATAACCTCCAAACAGATAAAGATAATTACTTAGTCAACTCTATCGTAGTATTAGAAAAGTAAATTACAAGGTCAGATAGGTACTTGCGTAAACTTACGCTTACTTACTTCCCGACTTATCTGTTAGTTGTAAGAAACTTAATTTTTTTGAGATTGTTTTTGGATAATTTTCAAATCCTTTCCTCATTGGGGAAAGGATTTTTTTTATAAAGCTAATTCCATTTTTATGTTAACTAAAGAATGTAAATTGTTGATTTTTAGTGAATTATTGTTTTTGTTTTGACTTTTAACCTTTTGATAAGGTTAAAAGTCTTTTAAGAGTATGATTTAAGTCATGGATTTTGTTAAAAAAAAAGTTGTTAAAATTATATTTTATTTAAAAAAAGCTGTACATTTGTATCAACAAAAACACAGTAATCCAAAAACAATCTCATTTACTCCTTAGTTTTAGCTAAGAAAGTATTCGATAAAGCATATTAAAAGACTGGTTCAATATAGTCAACAAGATTTTATCAGAGCAGTTTTAATATATACGACTGGTAGTGACACAAAAATGTAAAGCTACCCTTTAGTAAAGTAATAAATTCCTCTATTTAATATAAAATACTATTTAACTTTGAAGCTCTGAGACCCCAGTTTTAACTGGGGTTTTTTCATGTTTGTACTTTAGCGTAGTTGTTGCGTTATCGTGGCAATCTCGGCTTCTACGTCAATGGTAGAAGCGAGTTGTTGGAGTTGTTTCAAAAGATTGGCCAGAAATTTTTGATGGGCTTCGCTATGGGGGTTGAAAGCTTTGTGCATTAAACCTTTTTGGATATGCTGCCAACGAGGAATAAAATCTAGTAGTTTATCACTAAAGAAATGTTGGCTAAATTTATCAAAAATATAAGCTTCCGCCACTTCATTTGGATGAATCATATCGGCTTTGTAAAAACGATAATCCCGTAAATCGTCTAGCATAATTTCATACGCAGGAAAATAGTGTACATTGCTGTAATCGGTTTCGAGGTAATGGCAAGCTGCACGTAAAATAGACTTCGACAACTGGTTTTCGGGTATTCCATCTTTGATATGACGTACAGGAGAAACGGTAAGAATGATTTGTAGGGCAGGATTAACCTCGTTGAGACGCTTATGTAATGCTGCAAATCCACGGCAAATATCTTTGACACTCAACAGGGTTTTTTCAAAGAGATGCGAAGGCATTTTATGGCAATTAGCCACAAAAGTAGGTGTTTCTTGTAATTGATAAGCAAAGGCTGTTCCGAAAGTAATAATCAGTAAGTCAGTATTTTGTATGTTTTTTTCTGCAAAACAACTCGTTAATTTACGTTGTAGCATAGCTTGAGAATCACCATGAAATTTTGAGTGAAAATCGTAATGAAACCATCCTTGGGCATTGGCAACAAACAGGCGTTCGTCGGGTTGTTGGTAGAGCGGGTCGAGCAGTTTGAAAATAGCCAAGGGGTTGAACAACGTACCAAAAGGATTGACAACCGTAGGCACTTTGAGTTGTTTGATAGCCAAACCAATGACATCCGAAAAGCACGAACCCACCGTAAGCACACGGGATTGGTGCGTAATTTTGTGCGGATAATCGGCGATAGGGAAGGACGTTCTAAATTCCATGATTCAAGGTTTTATAACAAATGCTGGTAAAATTGTGACAAAATACGCCAAGAAATAAAGAATCAATACAGTTTTTTTAAAAATCAATAAAATAAGCATAAATACTTATTGTTGTTTGAGTATTTTTACTAACTTTGCATCAAGTTAATTGTAAGATTTTAACGGAGCAAAGAGCCCGAACGCCCCCTTTACGTTCAGGCTCTTTTTTTGTCATAAAAACTCAGATATTCCTTTCGGTAGCGGCTTTAAATTGTTGCAATTTTTTGCAAAACATCGCTTTTTCCTCTCTTTTTTTCCCAATTAGTTAAACCATCAATATCCAAAAAAGATATAATCTTTAACAAAATGTTGATATTCAGGCGTATAGCAGGTAATAGACTAAACACCCACCATAACTTTCCCGAAACGCCACTAAGTATATGTACTTAATTATCAATAATTCATCTCAGAAGGTAACAATTCGTGCCAAGAATGGAGGGAAGGTTAAGGCATTTTTTTTAAATTTGACATTTATTGCAATTTTTTGCAATCTGTTGTTTTTAATTAGAAAGAAATACAGATATTGGTACAGTTTTTAATAGAAACTATATACATACAACAAAAAATTAATAGAGCAGTCGAAACTCATACGAGTTTACACATAATCAATCTTAAAAAATAGCAAGTATTATCCCTTTCAAAATTATGAGTAAAGCAGTTAGTGCTGAAAAGCTAAGATTAAAGACCCGAGTTGATAACAAAGGATGGAAAAAGTGGGGACCTTATTTGTCGGAACGACAATGGGGAACAGTACGAGAAGACTATTCGCCTCACCAAGATGCTTGGAACTGCGTAACGCACGACATGGCAAGGTCTAAGGCTTATCGTTGGGGCGAAGAAGGCATTGCAGGCATTTCTGATAATAAGTCGTACATCTGTTTTGCCTTGGCTTTTTGGAACCACAACGACCACATTTTGAAAGAACGATTCTTTGGTTTGACGGGCAACGAATCGAATCATGGCGAAGACGTGAAAGAAATCTACTATTATTTAGATTCAACGCCTACGCATTCGTACATGAAGATGCTTTATAAGTATCCGCAAAATGCCTTTCCGTATTCAAAATTAGTGGAAGAAAGTCGCAAGCGTTCGAGATTAGAGCCAGAGTATGAGCTTTTAGATACAGGTATATTCGACAAAGACGAATATTTTGATATTGTAATTGAATACGCAAAATCGGATGAGCAAGATATTTTAATCAAAATAACGGCACATAACCGCAGCGACAAGCCCGCTCCGATTACCCTTTTGCCAACCATTTGGTGTAGAAATACTTGGTGTTGGGGGTATGACAATTTTAAATACAAGCCCATTCTTACGGGGATTTCAAACAAAGTAATCGAGGTAGATAATAAGAGCGTTGGGCATTATAAATTGTACTGCGAGAAAGCCGATGAGTTGTTGTTTTGCGAAAACGAAACCAACTTTCAACGCCTCTACAACGTCGCTAATCCGACTCCTTATACCAAAGATGGCATCAACGATTATATTGTCAACAAAAACAAAGCCGCCGTTAATCCCAACAATATTGGTACGAAAGCGGCAGCACGTTATACCAGAGTCGTGAAGGCAGGCGAAAGTGTAACTGTACGCCTGCGTTTGTCAGACCACTCGATTTCAGAGCCTTTTGGTGGTTTTGAAGACGTAGTAGAAAAGCGTATCAGAGAAGCCAATATTTTTTACGATGAATTACAGCAAAACGTTAGCTCGCCAGAATTGAAAATGATTCAGCGTCAGGCGTATGCAGGGATGCTTTGGACAAAACAATGGTATTATTATAACGTAAACGAATGGATAAAAGGCGACCCTTCGATGCCTAAGCCATCGGGCAATAGAAAACATGGGCGTAATGCAGGCTGGCGACACATGTATGCCGCCAACATTTTGTCGATGCCCGACAAATGGGAATATCCTTGGTTTGCCGCTTGGGATTTGGCGTTTCATACCATTCCATTGGCAAGGCTTGACCCTGACTTTGCCAAGCGACAATTAGCCGTTGTTTTGCGTGAGTACTATATGCACCCCAATGGACAGATTCCAGCCTATGAATGGTCGTTTTCGGATGTAAACCCACCTGTACATGCGTGGGCAACATGGCGTGTGTATGAAATCGACAAGGAAATGAATGGCAAAGGAGATGTGGGCTTTTTGGAACGCATTTTCCATAAATTACTCCTCAATTTTACGTGGTGGGTAAACCTTAAAGACGAAGGAGGCAACAATATTTTTGGCGGAGGATTTTTAGGAATGGATAACATCGGGGTATTCGACCGCTCGGCTACCTTGCCTACAGGTGGCCGCTTGGAGCAAGCCGATGGCACGGGTTGGATGGCGATGTATAGCTTGAATATGTTGAGAATTGCCTGCGAAATTGCCGTAGAGCGACCTGTGTATCAGGACATGGCATCGAAGTTTTTTGAACACTTCTTGCACATTGCAGGTGCGATGCAAGCCCTAGGAGGCGACGATATAAGCCTTTGGGACGAAGAAGACCAGTTTTATTACGATATGCTACATTTGCCTAATTCAAAGAGTATTTTGTTGAAAATCAGGTCGATGGTTGGTTTGATTCCACTTTTTGCGGTAGAAGTACTTACGCCAGAAATGTTGGAAAAATTACCTGATTTTAAGCGAAGAGTAGATTGGGTATTAGCAAACCGCACCGATTTGGCCAATTTGATTTCACGCTGGTACGAGCCAGGCAAGGGCGAAAACCGTTTGTTGGCAATCTTGCGAGGACACCGCATGAAAATGATTATGAAACGGATGTTTGATGAAA
>JACCDR010854561.1_pt1 | contig 18717 bp, 15 predicted proteins | sample 7446431 | NCBI WGS metagenome assembly JACCDR01 (sample SAMN15323443, study PRJNA562643) | freshwater metagenome | isolation source: river surface water | place: USA:Blue River Watershed | collected 2017-08-17
CCGCCCGAACGGATCTCATAGCAGCGCCACCTTCAGTAGTAATCGTCGGCGGCGTCGCCTCAGAGATTTCTTCGAGATGATCGAAGCCTTTAGGACAGTACACGAGACGCATGCCGAAACGCTGAGCGAGATGGTCGATATAGCGAAGGTAACGACGGCTCACAGGCGAATCTTCGAGATAGCCAGAGTAAGTAATCCACTGCTGGTTATCACCGAGGGTTTGCAGCGTGTGGTACGTTCCCGTCTCTTCTTCCGAATAGGTTAACGAAGAATCCTGACCGTAGTCGCTAGCCGTTGACCGAATCGAAAGGAAGCGGACGGGATTCTTAATGTCCTTACCGAGAAAGTTACTCAAGAAGTGCAAGTAATGGGCGATCCCTGGATTGATATTACGAATAGCAGATTGAACGGAACGGTTGCTCGCCGGGACGAATTCTTGGATAGCGTGCATGAAATGCATGCGGGTCGCATATGCCGCCATCTGGCGTAAATAGCTCATGTAATTCGAAAGGCTTTGCAGGTTACGGTCCGTCTCAGCCCCACCGAGAATGTTGGTGATAGAATCGCGGTCAGATGCAATGATCGGTTCCCAGGAATTGCTGTACGTGAGCTTTAAGCCGTGCTCATGAACGAGAGCTGGAAGCTCAGCGGCGACACCATAGCGTTCCGAGGAGATGCCGCTGAAGATCGAAGAGCCCGCTTCCCAGAGTTTGTAAGGCATGGTACCTCCAGAAACTAAAAAAAGAAAAGGCTCCCATTGGGAGCCTCCTTCTGACTAAGCGCTTGGCTTAGCCTTTAGTACCGGTACGGCGGGTGAAGTAAATGTGACGCACGCCATCGATGGTCTCATCGCGAGAGTCCATAGACGCGGTCTGGAAAGCAGAGTCGAACTGACGTGCTGCGTCTTCTTTAGACAGATCCATACCGTCCAGGGTACGAGCGTCGCGGCCAGGGATGTGAACAACGGTAGAACGGATAGAAGTAGACATTGAGACTTTCCTTTTAAAAGTTAGTTAGTTGTTTGGGGCATAGCATCTCTACACCACGGTTATTATACCAGGGTATTTTAAAATATTGAATACCTAACAGGAGAAATTCATGAAAAAAGCAACTTCGAGTCAATTGGCGGCGGCGCTACTCGAATTGAAGGGCAAACCGATCAACTTTACGGACTACAAGCCCTTTACCGCCATCTATGACATCGACCCGGACCTCATGGTCTTCAAGGCCGGACGTCAGATCGGGAAGTCGGTATCGCTCGGTGGACGCTTAGTGTCCAAGTCGATCGGTCGCCCGTACTTCAACTCCCTGTACATCGCACCTTTCCAGATCCAGGCGAAGCGCTTCTCGAACGCCTACCTCGATGCCTTCCTGGAGAGCCCGCTCGTGAAGAAATACTTCCGCCGTGCGAGCGACACGAGTAACGTCTTCGAAAAGACCCTCTCGAACAAATCCAAGATCTACCTCTCGTATGCCCAGACGGAAAGCGACGCTGACCGTATCCGTGGTTTGATGGCCGATCTGTTAACCGTTGACGAAGTCCAGGACGTCTCCTATGACGCACTGCCTCCGGTCTTCGAAATCCTCAACGCCTCCGAGTATGCTCTGAAGGTCTTGGCCGGGACGTCGAAGTCTACGGCGAATACTCTCGAGCAACTCTGGCTGCGTACGAACCGCTTAGAGTGGGCGAACAAGTGCCCGCACTGTGGGAACTGGGTCATCCCGGATACCTACGAGAAGTGTGTCCGCATCTGTCAACCGCATGGCCCGTCCTGCGATAAGTGCCTGAAGCCGATCGACCCGGGCCTCGGCCAGTGGATTGCCACGAACCCGCACATTCGGGATAAGGTCGGTTTCCATCTCCCGCAGATCATCATTGGCGATAACTGCAAGCCGAAGAAATGGGCACGTCTCATGGACAAGGTGAAGCAGGCACAGGAAGGCGGTCTCTATACGCCGGCAACGCTCGCGAACGAAGTCTATGGTCTCGCAACCGACCTCTCTGGACGTTCCCTCTCGATGGCGGAAGCCATGAAGTGCTGTAACGAAGACTGGAAATCCTGGGCCGACCCGCAGAACTTCACCGATCCGGTGTGGAAGCAGATTGCCCCGACGATTACCCGTACCGTTCTCGGCGTCGACTGGTCCGTTACCGGTGGCGTGAAGTCCTATACAGTGGCGACGGTCCTCGGGTATGACGGCTATGGCCGCTGCTATATGCTCGAATCTCGTAAGATGCAGGGTATTCACATTCTCGACCAGGTCCGCGAAGTGTGCATCATGGCCCGCAAGTGGAACTGTGCCGTCGTTGGCTCGGACCGCGGTGTAGGTGTCCTCCAGGGACAGTTAATGCAACAGGAGCTGGGACACGACAAAGTTATCATGATAAACTACGTGGCAGCGAAGCTTCGTTTGCGTTGGGATTCACAGGGTCAATTCCTGGCCGCCGACCGCTCACAGGCTATCGATAACGTAATGATGAAATGGCGTATCGGTCCGGACCGCTTCATGTGCCCATCCTGGGCGATCACGGAAGGTTACTGGACGGATGCCCTGAACGTGTTCGAAGAAGAAACTGGCGTGGGTCGTCGCGTGTATCGTCACCACCCGGATGAGCCAGATGATTGGATGCACTCCGTCGTCTTTGGCCACGTCGCATATCAGTACCTTGAAGGCGACTTCAAGTACACCGAGTAACCTAAAATTAAGAGGATTCAACATGCCTAAGAAGCAACTGAGTGAAGAAGTAAACCCGCTGTTTGAAGAGAGTTCTGACTTTGTGGCTGCTCCTGTCGAGGAGCTCTTCCCGGATGAAGTTGTGCCGGTAGAACCTGAGACACCGAAGGAATCGGAGCCGGCCACCCCGGAGAAAAAGGAATACACTCAGGCGGAAAAGGACGAGATGCTGGCAATCGTTGACGCGATCATGTTCGAAGGCGAGTATTCTGAGGTGTTCCCGTTCGGCCGCAAGTATAAGGTGACCTTCAAGTCCCGTACGGCTGGCGAAGACAACGAGATCTCTCAGAAGCTTGACGGTCGCGTCTTTAACACCATGATTTCCTACCAGAACCAAAGCAGCTTGCTGACGATGGCGTACTCCCTGGTGGATTTGAACGGAACGAGCTACCGCGACATGAAAATCTCGGATCGTTACCGTGTGGTTGCCGATCTGCCGTCACCGCTGGTGATCATCCTCTCGGAACTGATGTCGAAGTTTGACCAGAAGGTTCTGAAAGCCATGGAATTCGGGAAGGAAAATTTCTAAAACAGCCATGGGCAAAGATCCGGATGAGCCTCTTCGTGAAAGGGGTCTCTCCGGACGTTCTGGGCTCGCCGAGGGATGTCATCATGCGGCAATATGCCATGAGCGAGATCGTTCAGGAGTCCAGGAAGCTTATGGCTGGAGTCGCAGGCTCCCTCGGCAACGGTAAGGCAGCCAAAGAGATTCTCCAGGACTTTGCAGACAGCGTGTTGAACACACCACAAACCAAGCAGAGCCGCCAAGCGGATATGCTTAAAGAATACAACCAGTATCGTCATCTTCAGCCTGAGGCTAAGTTGGTACGTGATGGTGATGATTCTCGTCTCATAGTTACCGGTCTGGAGGAACTGAATGGCAGATAATATGTTTTCCCAATCACCAATGTCGTCATATTACGGCTTTGGTATCAACCCGGCGTACACCACGCCGGCTTACATGTCCAACTTCCGTCCGGCGTACGCGTCGGACACCGACCCTTTCAATCCTTACGCTCAGAACCGTGGTTACTTCGAGGCCCTGAAGAACCAGTACATGTTCTCACCGATCGGGAACTACGCATCGGATCCTGCTGAAGACGAGCGGGCGAACAACTGGTCCTTGAACACGATGCACTCGGATGCCTTCGCTAATGGCATCACGCGTGTCGGCGTTCCGCTTGCCGCATGGTACGGAGCGAACAAGTTCTTCGGCATGAAAGTGAACGCTCGTTCGCCGACGGCCGGCCTGTGGGATCGTGGTGCAGCTTATGCCGGTGCGATCTACCGCGGACAAGGGATGAATGCTGCGGCTCAAGCCTGGACGGCGACAGCAGCGCGTCAATCTCTCGGGGCGGCGACGGGGTCGGTTCTCGGGCGTACTGCCGGACGTTTAGCCGGGGGTATCCTCGGGGGCGCTGGCCGTATGGTCGGCTTAGGTGGAAGTCTCGCCGGTGCCGGTACGTTCCTCGGTGGGGCAGGTGCCGTCGCCGGTGGCCTCATCGGGTCTATCGCGATGCCGATCGTCGCCGGTGCAGCTGCAGCGAGAGCCGCGAACTACTATCTCTCGGATCCATACATCGGTATCCGTCGTGGTGAAGACGCGATGCTCGCCAACACGGCAAACCAATTCGTCGGTGGGCAGGCGGGCCCGAACATGGGGTCCTTCGGTATCTCGGCGACGCATGCAAACCGCTTATCTCGTTCTTTCATGGATTCGAACATCCAGGACATGGGGTTCAAACCGGGTGATTACTCGGCGATGGCGGACTACGGAATGCAAGCGGGGATCTTCAATGATATCGGCAACATGAACGTCGACCAGATGAAGAAACGTGTTGAAGGCATGGCAGATTCCGTGAAGATGATCATGGCGGTCGCGAACACGAACTCCGTGAAGGAAGCGATCCAGTACATGTCCCGTCTGAAAGCGGCCGGTGTTTCTAACCCAGGTGCCGTGACCCGTGTCATGAGCGAACTGGGTATGGCGTCAGGCATTTCTGGTGCGTCTGCCGAACAGATCATGAACACCGTGGGTAACCAGGGGCAAATGATCGCTCAGCGTCTCGGTATGCTCCCGATTATGGGCCAACGCCAAGCTGCGAGCACCTATGCAGGCTTCGCTAACGCGTACAAAACCGGTTCGCTGAATCAAGCGGATGCGGCGGCACTCGGCGGCGTCGAAGGGGCGACCCAATATGCGATGGAGGGTGCGGGACGTATCTTCTCGACATCCTACTTCAAAGCGGCGATGAACTCGGGGGCAGAACTCGGGACCGGCTCGATGCTGAACGTGTCACAAGCCTTCGGTACCCGTCGTGCCGGGAACCCGCTCACGACCTTCGGTGACGACATCATTAACGGCGGGGTCCGTACGTCGGAATACTTGAACAATCACTCGTCGATGGAGACGGTGATGAACTTCCTGTATGACCAGACGCACAACATCCCATCGGCCCGCGGCAAGGACGGTAAGAACGACCTGCGTGCAACGCTCGGTTGGGCGGTCGCTAACGGCATGCTTTCGGAAGAGGAAGCCCGTACCTACGCTCTGCAGTTCAAGATGAAGAAGGATCCTGAGTACCAGCGTCGTATCGAATCGGCTTCCCGTGGGACTGCTGACAAGCAGATGAACCAATGGATGAGCCAGCAAGGGTACGATACCCTTGGCGGCGTGCCGATCGTCGGTAACGCGATCCAACGTGTTCGTCAGATGAGCCGTAACGTGATGGATGACTCGAGCGGAATCTCTGGTGCCTTCACTGAGTTCCGTGCCGGCATGTCGGACAAATGGGATTCCTTCCAGGCGTCCATCATGGGTCGCCAGAATCCGAATCAGCAGGGTGCTTCTACGTGGGCGACCGAGAACGGGATTCAGGTACGTAAAGACATCGACATCGCGGCCTATTCGAGCTACATGGGGCAAACGACGCGTTCAACCGCTTATGACGGCATCTTGAAGTCGCTCGCAAACGACGTACTCAACACCGATCCGAGCTCAGAAGTCGGTCGCATGGCGAGAAAGCTGTACGGTAACCTCGGGAAGAACCTCGATAACCGTGCCGATCTTGACGCCTACTACCGCTTGAAGAAGGGTGACGTCGGTGCCCAGATGAGTCGCTCCGAGTATGCCGATAAAGCAAACCGTGCCGTTCAGACCGGTCGGGCGAAGGAAACCAAGACGTCGGCACTCGATTTGAACCCGAAAGTCTCGGACGACTTCATTAAAGCCTTCCGTAACAGCGGTGAAGAGTCTCCGTGGAAGTCGTTTGACCTGTTTGGTATCGCACCGCCGCCGAAGAAACGTGACGCATCCAACCTGAAGGAAGGCGACGGCGCCCGTGCCTTTAATGCGGCGATGGGTTCTGCTTCCCGTACCGGCAAGTCGGACCTCTCCGATCTGTACGACGCCGGCGGGGATGGTGATACGTCCTACTTCAGTGCAGATTTCGGTAAGCTCCTGAACCAATACCGTCAGGACCCGTCCTCTCTGACAGAACAGGAACGCAGTCGCGTAGAGGAATTCTTCGCTCTGCAGAGAATGTCAGGGATGGATAAGAATTCGATCGACGAAATCGAGTCCGCTATCGGTGCCCTCGGCCGCGGAGATTCCCAGAAAGCCGGGGTTCTCTTCGGTAAAGAGGGGGATAAATACCGTGAGAGCATCGCGAAGAGCGTTGGCCGTACCGTAGAAGGCATGGACGTCGGTCTGCTGCGTAAAGGCCTGAAGTTCGCCCTCTCGAAGGCAGGTCGTACCGGTTCTGACATCGATGCACTCGACTCGCTCAGCGATACCTCACTGATGAACGGTGGTTTCCAAGCCCTCGCAGACAAGCTGAAGAAGGGCTCCGAGATCAACTCGACGGCACGTGAGATGGCCGGCCAGAACCGCGATGAGATGTCGCGTCTTTCCGAGAAGTTTGGCGGTGAAGAGTTCATCAAATCGTTCGGGGACGTGGCAGACAACATCGGTAAGGCGACCACAGGTCTCTCTGGATCTGCAGAGGCATTGACCAAAGCGGCGGCCGAGCTGTCAAAAGCAGCAAAAGTCGGTCCCGGTGATCCGAAACTGACGGCGGCGATCGAAAATCTGAATAGAATCTTGAATCGCCCGGCCCCAGGTGGGGTGACCCCGAACTTTGGAGGAACTAAATGAATAACGTCCGGCTCGTCAACATGAGTGCCACGGAGATTTTTCGCCAGCAAGTAGCGAGTACCATGGACGGTATCCGCTATCAGAACTCCGGTGGCAAAAAGACTTACATCCCGCTGCAAATGGGCGGGATTTTCACTCAACGTGAAATGCTGGAAGGTGGACACGTGGTCCGTATCACGAGAATCTTAGAGGATAACAATGGCTAATGCTAACAAGTACGGGACGGCCCGTATTAACCAGGAGGGTGAACGTCTGTTCACCGTCCGTCCTCGCTATAACGCTTCTAGTGAGGATAACCCGACGCGTGGTGAGGCGGCGACGATCCGTCTCATCCTGAGCGAGGATCCGACTGCCGATACCGTCAACGCCCTAACTGCAGGGATGCCGTACTTCGAAGCCGTCGCGTTCCGCCGTATGATGAACCAGGATGAGTCGAACGGTGGTTACAAAGACTTCGTCCTCACCGACCTCGCCTATGACGTCCAGGAGAAATACCAGGTGTTTCACACCTTCGGTGGGCACGAGTGCGTATATTTTTACGGTCAAGCACCGCTCGCTCTTCGCATCTCCGGCGTTTTAACAGATGACCTCGACAACGACCAGTTCGCACGCTTCGCCCAGCTCTACACGAAGCACCTTCGCGGCACTAAAGCGGCTCAAAACTACGCGTTAGTCGAGCTCGCCCTGCCGAATGCGACGTTTTTCGGGTCCATTACGAGCATTTCCTTCCAACAAAACTCGAATCGCGACACAGATATCGGGTTTTCGATGGGTTTTCTCGTAAAAGAGACGATTTTCCGCTCTACCGACGTGTATTTCGAGAACGATTCGGGTGAAGTGACGGACTACCAGGATGAAAACTTCCTTGGCACCCGTCCTACGCCGACCGTGACTGCTTCGGACATCTACACGAAGTACAATGACATGATGGCGGAGATTGAGGCCCGCGGCCGCTCGACGAACGCTCCGGAAATGCTTGGACAGTACAATCCGAGCGGTGGCTTCAACATTTTCGGCATCTATACACAGGCAATCAACTCGATTCCGACGATGAAAGACCTTCTCGGCATCGGCCCGGAGGATATTGCAGCGATTCTGACGGAATGGAACAACATTCTGAACGATTTCCTCGCTATCCCGAACGCGATCGTCAACAAGGTGAACTCCTACATCAACGAGGCGACGTCCTACCTAACGGTGGTCGAACGCGGTCTCGACGAGATGATGGACTCGGTGACCGGAACGATTGGCGCTATCGAGGCGATTCCTGGTAAGATTGAGGATGCCGTGGGACGTTTCGTTAACTTCCCGCAGACGATCGCCAATAAGGTGGGTCGCTTCTTGGATAATGGCTTCATGACACCTGACGGTGCCGACGGTTCGATCCTGAAGGGGTCGCATGGCGGCAACGGGGCTTCCGACAGTACCGCCCTTATCGGCGGGTCTCGCATGAATGCTGCTTCGGCGGCGGCCCTGCTGCAAGCCGGTTCGCGAGTAGACCCGGGTCCAGACCGTGGTGCCGTAATCCGACCGGTTCCGATCAACGTCGGCATCGTTAAGAACCCAGATGACACGGCAGTACTGCCGGTAGGAGCAACAGATGAGTAAGTTAGGGGTACGTTCGTATGCCCAATCGATGACGCTTGAGAACTTCTTCAAGCAAAAGGCGATGCCGGATCTGCTCCCGAGCGTGAAGGCATTCACCACGAAGATCCTCCAGCCGGCCGTTAAGGTCGTCGAGGAGGATTGCCACACCTTGATCGGACGTAATGTCTCAGCAGATGATTACTCGATGGTTGGCCTTCTCGCCCTTGATACTGATGAAATCATCGACGAGGCGTACGTGGTTGACAAATACGAGCACAATATCTTCACGATCCGTGTCCGGGATACGTGTGCGTGCACGTCGACCGGGGGCATTTGCCGTAAGTGCTTGCACGGTACGTACATCCGTCTCGGCGTCACTGAACCGCTACCTGCCGTCGGTGAACTCGTGAAGATGCCGGTGGAGTCATCCTCCTACCTGAATTTCCTCGCGAAGACGTACTCTGGGGCGATCATGGGTGCATTACCGCTCCCGTCACCGCCGCTCCCGCTGCGCCCAGGGCTTTTCGAAGAGCTCGTGTCGCACGAGGAGATGGATATGATGGTCCGAGATATGATTCCTTTAAAGATTCCTGCGGATGAGGTAGACTACCTGAATAACATTCACGGCAAGTTTGAGCGTGCTCTCATGATCCTTGCCTACTACGGAGCCTACGGTAATGCGTTTAGAAAATAATCTCGGTGGAGATAACCTACGTGGTGATTTCCGGCTGTACGTCGAAGGGGTGGAAATCCCCTTCAGTTCGGCTTCCGTCACCAACACCTACAAGGGCCTGCCGACGGCCCAAGTCGTTCTCGCACCTTGGCGTGGGTTCTCCGAGCTCACGAAGGGGTATTTCCCGAAGGTTCACCTCTTCTATCGTGACTTCAACCAAGGCCTCGCGCCTTATGACATGAAGAAGATGGTCGGGAAAGTCTCGATGATCAATACCCTCGAGGCGAAGCAAGCGATGGATGAAGCGAGTGAGACCTTCCATAAACTCGAGCGTCACGCCTACAAGCTGATCTTCGGCGGCGTCATCACATCGGTCACCGACTCCAAGTCTCTCGCCGGAGAGGCGGGTTCCTCGTCGATCGTCCTGAACTGCGTGCACCCGTACTACATCCTGAATGAAATTCTGTTCAAATACATCGGGACGAACCCTCAGGAGACCTCGATCAAGGATTCTGCCTTCGGGATCATGGTCGATGGTGGGAACATCGGGTCTCAGCACTCAATCGAACAAGCCCTCGCTGGCGTACGTGCCCGTGCGGAAGGCCAGGTGACGATCGAAGACGGCGGCGGCGACACGTCAATCCTCTCGGACACGATGGCGGACAACTATTGGCGTCTCCAGGGTCTGCCCGGTGTCGTCGTGGCGATGTGGAACTCCTTCAAGCGTTCGGCCTATTCGACCGACTCGCAGACCGACAAGTCGATCATGACGAAGATGTACATCCCGCTCATGGAATCCGGCATCAAGTTCTTCACGAAGATGACCGGCCACCCGATTATCGAAGGGGCGATCCAGTCGACGTCGAAGACGCCACCAACCCCGGCGCCAACCACGACACAGACGGCCCAGACAGGCTCCTCACCGACGCAAGTCGCGGGGCTAACCCGTATGTCCGAGCGTGGCAGAAAAGAGCTCCTGGAGTTCTCTGAGGGCCGCCATTACCGTCTCTATGATGATGCGAACGGCAAGACGATTTCCCGTGCGATGGATGCGACAGGGACGGCGACGATCGGTGTCGGCCATGCCGTGGCGAAGACGGACACACAGTACGATTACAAGACCTTGTCAGATGCCGAAGTTGAAGCCCTCCTGACGAAGGACCTTTCGTCTGCCGAAGGTGCCGTCGCGAAGCTCGGCTTGAAGCTCTCTCAGGGACAGTTTGACGCCCTCGTCGACCTCACGTTCAACGTCGGGCCCGGCGCTAAAGGTGGGAAGTCCGGTGCACTTCAGCAAGCCTCCGGCGAACCGTCGACACTCGTCCGGTTAATCACCGAAGGGAACACGCAGGGTGCAGCGAACGAGTTCATGTCTTGGGTGTATGCCGGTGGCGTCGTCTCTCAGGGTCTCGTGACGCGTCGTAAGCGTGATCAAGCTTTCTTCCTAGATGCACCGCTGCCGTCATCCCAGAGTCTCGCCGCGAATGCCTATTCGTCGAAGGGTTCCGATGAGGAAATGGCTACAAACAACGGGAAGCTCATCCCGGGGAACATGAATAGCGGATTACCGAAGGCGATTGCCGAGCAGCTCCTGCACATTCTGGCTCAGGAAATGGGTGCCGGCGGGACCGGTGAAGTCATGTCCTTCGGCCAGCTGATCCAAGCCTTCCTGAACGTCATCGAGTATGACCACGTGATCCTGAACTCTCCGGCGAAGATCGGTATCTCTGGCCGCCCAGAAGTCATCGACCACGTCTATAAGCCGCAGATGTATGCGTACTACGCACCGCTGTGCAATGTGATTCTGCCGTTCATGTACGAATCCATGAGCGTGAATATCGGCACTGACCAGGTTCCATCTCGCGTGATCTACAACGGGATGGCCTTCTCGGCGGACGGGATGGCGAATGCCACGACGTCGGTAAACATGGTGAACTACGTGGCACCGCATTCGGTCCGTAAAGCACTCGCCCACGGTGGTAACTTGAAGGGTATGCTCGAATCGCTCGCAGCCGTGCCGGGGAAATACGAATGGGGTACCGGTGTGCGTACCGCGGACGGGACGCTTCCGTACTGGTATGGCGTGTTGTCCCAGCAATCCACGTCGAGCAACATCGGGAACCTCGCCGATGACACGACCCTGGAATCCCTGAAGAATGCATGGCGTAAGCTGTATCCGGAAGACCCGGAGTTGAACCCGTGGGATATCGAGCTCTCTGGCATCGAAGCCTACCAGCGTCTGTTCTTCACCGGTGTCGATGTGGAGTTCTCGAACATCTACTCACAGGCCCGCTCAGGCTCCGTAGACGGCGTTTTCAACCCGTTTATCATCCCGGGGTACCCAATGGATGTCATCGACCCGTCACCGCTCAGGGAGTCATACCACGGCTTCTGTACGTCGGTTACGCACTCGATTGACGCCGGCGGCTATGCGGCGACCTCCATCGGGATGTCTTCGGCCTACACCTTCTCGGAAATCGCGACGTGCTACATCCCGGGAACCTACCCGTGGCTGCTCGCACAGTTGAAAATGGACGACAACCTGTCGATGTACGGCAATACGCCGGCCTTCCAGCGTGCCTGCCAGTACTACAACGACGTGCTCGGTGTCGGCGCCGCCGATCCGACGATCCTCGAAGCGTACTCGACCGGTAAACCGATTCCAGTGAAGCGTAACATGGGTGTGTGGGAGATCGGCGAAGCGGAAACGCTGACGGGTTCAACTCACCCGACGCTCTACAACACGACGCTCGGGAACCTGAACCTCGTGTCTCGCAACATCGCGTCGCTCCTGGACGTTGAGCAGGAACACTCCGTTCTCGCCGAAACCTTTATCGACATCGATATGTGGAACCAAGGGTCGCCGAGCGTTGAAGAAGTCCGTAAGGGCCCGTGGGTCAATGACCAGACCGGTACGCAGGATTCGTCCACGCTTCGCGGCCGTGACATGGAGTGCTCTGCCTTCCTGGATTACGACACCGAGGCCGAAACGCCGGATCCAATCTTCCGTAACGGTCCGCGTCCGACAAACGTGCCGCCGACAGTGGGTCAACCGGGTCTCCCGACGCAGCAAGCCTCTGTGCAGGGTCAGAAAGCAACCGTTCTGCCTAAACTCGGTAAGCGTTGTTCTGTTGGTGCCCTGGATGCAGAATCTCAGGCGAAACTGGCCGATTGTCACCCTGATTTGGTGCGTGTTGTGATGAAAGTCATCGAGACCCGCCCTGTCGTTATCACCTCCGGGTACCGTACGTCTGCGAAACAAGCGGCGATCGAGAACGGTGGCGGTAAATACGCACAGGGTGCCGGTAATGGCTCTCGTCACCTCAAGTACCCGTCATGGGCGGTGGACATGGTGCCGTGTAACAACCTGAATGCCTCCTCGCCGGCGGTCATGCAGAACTTCGCTGAGTATGTAATTCAATGTGCGAACTCACTCGGTGTCTCATTACGTTGGGGTGGCAACTTCTCGACCTACGATCCAGTGCATTTCGACTTAGGACTTGGCTAAGGGTATAAGAAACATGGCAAACTACAATGCAGTCTTAACTTACCCCGAAGGACTTCCGGCCCAGCTGCCGGAGTCCCAAATCGTTCGTCCCGATGAAAACCTTCTCGAGACGGACAAAATGAACGTCGTACGGCGTTTTCACAACATGATTCCGACGAACCTGATCTCAGATGGTCGTCTCTCCACGACGTCGGTGGCGAAGGATTGCTTCGTCTACCGTCGAAACTCGCGGAAGATGCAGGAACTGTTAGTGGACTACGCGTACAACGTTGTGCGAGCATTCAATTTAACCCAAGAGGTGTAACATGAACGAAGATTTAGGGGATCGCGACCTCGAGCTCTACCACCGTTGGAAGAACAACGGCGACAAGCATGCTCTGAAAAACTTGGTGAACAACCTCAAGCCGATCATCCAGAGCGAGACCAACAAGCTCTCTGGTTCGCTCCCGCAATCGGCCCTGAAGGGTGAGGTTGTCTCCTGGGCGATTCGGGCGATCAAGGATTTCGACCCGTCGAAGGGCACGAAGCTCTCCACTCATGTCTATAACTGGACGCGTAAGGCGAAACGTCTGAACTACACGTATCAGAACATCGCGAACATGGGTGAGGATAAGCAGCTGCAGTACGGGAAGTACAACCACGCAGTGACGACACTCGAAGATGAACTCGGACGCGATCCGACGAACAAAGAGATCGCTCAACGCATGGGGTGGACTGAGAAAGAGGTGGAGAAATACAAAGGCCTCATCTTCCAGGATCACTACGAATCCGGTAATCTGTATGCCGCCGAGCAGTCCCGGTTCAACGAAGACCCGCTGAAACTAAACTACATCAAGAGTCAGCTGGACGCAGATGAACTGAAAATCCTTGAAGGGAAGGCCGCGAAACTGCCTGCAAGTGAGATCGCAGCGTCTCTCGGCAAGAACATCAACCAGTACAACTACGATTCCAGTAAGCTAGTAGCAAAAGTGAAAGCTTTACAGGAGAAATTCGGAACATGGGGCAACTAAGCGATATCCCATCAATCGTTAAGGAGCACTTTGAGAAGGTAGGAAACTACTTCAAGGGTCAAGCTGGGTTCTTCGGGGACCCAGAAACCCCTGGCAAAGATGCTAATGAAGCGATCACCGGCGTGGACCTCTCGGGTCTTCGCCGGGCGATTCAGAGCCGCGTCAAGGGCTCTGCATCCACCACGAATGCTGCTCTTTTAGCTTCCTTTCGAGACCTCGACTCTATGCAAGCGGAGCTCGCCCTGCGGAACATGACCCGGGCTGAGTACTACCGCGAAGCGGCGTCGGAGGCTGGAATCCGGAGTGCTAACTGGCAGAATAACTTACAGACCAATCTGTTTAACTTAACAGGAGTCCGACCGACTCCGGGGAGTGAATGATGGCCCGCGTTGGCAATACGCAGAACCTTAAGAACCAGGATCGCTATGATCTGCTCCTGCTGAGCTTCCCGGACGGCTTCCCGAACTCTAAGTTGCAGTTCACGCTCGGGGATAACCCGCGGCGAATTTCCGGTCTGCAGAAGGTCGTTCAGGTGCTCGTGAAGTGCTTGATGACCGGACAGGGTTCCGACCCGATTTATCCCAAGCAGGGGACGAAGTTCACAGAGTACGCCTGGTATTCAAACATCACGCGGGATTCCGTCTCGGCCCGTGCAGCGATTACCGCAGCGATTAAACAAGCCGGTGACCAAGCGAAGTCGATTCTCAACTCGTACCTGTACTCTGCGGAGTCCCAGTTGGAATCGGTTGAAGTCATCGACGCCGTTCAAGGCAGCGAAACGACCATCGTCAAGATCCGCGTCCTGACGAAAGCCGGTGTGGGTGCACCTATCGCCCTGCCATTTAACAGCAACGGCCTGATTCTTAACGAGGTAACCAATGGCTGATATCTTTTCCGTAATGAGCGAGCTGGAGTTATCCTCGGATGATGTCCAGCAAGCCGAAACCTTCGCCCAGCAGTACTTAGAGGCGAAGTTCCCGACGGTTGACTTCCGTCAAGGCACCGGTGTGCGTGATCTCGTGATCCGCCCGAATGCCGTCATGTTTGCACTCGTGAAGAAGTACATCGAGACCTACTTCGAGAACGGGACGCTCGCATCGGTCACTAACGATACGCCCCAGGAAGTCGTTGACGGGATTCTCTCGAACTTCTTCATCACGCGTAACACCGGGTCTTTCGCGACGGTCCGTGCCCGTCTGTACTTCCTGTTCCAGAACGGGACGCCGAGTAACGTAGCGCTGCCGACGTCGGCCTTCTTCTCGACGGATAACACCCGCATGTTCTTCCCGTCGTCACCGGTCTTCGCTCAAGTCCTTCGGTCTGGCGACACGCCGATCTCGGGGAATGTCTATCTGTCCTATGACTCGTCGGAAGAGCTGTGGTATTTCGATACCGACCTCTCCTCGCAGTCGGCGACTGAGGAGTATAACGACCTGACTGAAGGCGATCTGCTGTACTTCACGCTCTTCAACCCGTACTTCGTGAAGGGGAAGATCCTGTACATGAGCTCACCGGCCGTGCGTCAGGAAACGAACCTGGAGATGGTGGACCGTTCGTACAACTCGATCTCGACCCGTAACCTGATCAATGACCCGTCGATCACCTCTCGTCTTTACGACGTGTACAATTTCATCAAGTACATCAAGGTGGTCGGTATGGGGGATCCGGATATGTGGCGTGACTACGTGCAGGTCGAGGGGATCTTCGACAACCCGGCGACCGAAGTGGCGGACAAGTACCGCATTCACCTCGGGGGTTCCGTTGACATCTATGCCGACACGCCGTTCCGTACGACGGTCGTGCAGTTGACCACCGATGCCCGCGGCGTCGCGGAACTCACTGGCCCGATCTTCGACATTTACCGTTCGCCAGTCAGCGGTAGCGTTGACGCCGACACGATCCCACAGGATAAGGAAGCAGCAATCTCCTATCCGAACACGACCGTGTACACGAACCACGTGCCGCTCGTCCCGCAGCGCGACCTCGGGCTCTCGGCGAAGCAGATCGTCCGTGTCGATTTCGGCCTCGAGTACCCGAACATGACGGCGTCCTTCGTGGTCCGCAAGTTCACCGGTCTGGAGGACGTGCAGTCGTTCCTGGAAGATCAGCAGAACCGTGTCGTGTGTGCCGATCAGCTTGCCCGTGCGTTCGAACCGATCCTTATCAACATCGAAGGGACCGGTTATGAGCAGAGCTACACGGCAGATGAATTGAGCAAGGCCCGCTCGGTAATCGACGCCTACTTTAACCAGACGCCGGTTAATGGTACCATCTACGTATCAGAGATTTACCGTTTGATCAGCGAATCCGGTCTGCAGAACGTCAAGGCACCTTTGAAGGTCACGGCGATGTCTGTCGCGAAGGACCTCGTGATGGATACGCAGAGCGTGGATAACAAGTTCACCGCCGGCTCGACGCAACGGTTCTATCTGGACAAATTAACCATTACCCCGGAGCCTAAATGAGTAACTTCATCTCGGCAGCAGGATTAAAAGGCCTTGGCGAGCGAGCCGAGGTCACCGGACAGATGTCGTATTACTACGGCCTGTCCGATTTCTGGCTGCAGATTTTCGCTGACAAAGACCTCGTGGACTCGCTCCTCGAGGTGTCTACCCAATCGCTCGGCGATGCGTACGGTCAATTCCTGCAGCGTGCCGGGAACATCTCGTTGGACACGATCCAGGAGTCCTATAACTCGCAGCTGAAACTGTACCTCTTCTCGCCGGCCGACGCCCTCGATGGTCTGAGCGGGACGATCTACAAGCTGCCGGAGAAGACGACCCGCATGGACTTCATCATGAACCGTCCAATGCTCCCGTCGATTTCGCTCTCCCATGGCGTCCACTTCGAGATCAACGAGGAGGGCACCGAGGTGTCCTTCTATAAGCCGCTCGCTGAACTCGGCTTCCCGCAGCGTGTGACGTCGGATGGCAAGACGCAGTACGCCCTGTGGGCCTCGAACGTGTGCGTGGACGAGAACATCATCTACTCCCAGTTCGGCCGTGCCGTGGGCATGACGCCGGACCGCACGATCGGGAACTACAAGAACTTCATTCAGGGGCTCTACTTCCTGTACTCGCACGGACCGGTGATCAACTACCTGCAAGCCGGCGTGAACCTCGCGATCGGGGTGCCGACCGTCCGTGCGAACGAGAAGGTGATGAACGTGCTGCAGAACCCGATCAACGGTCACTGGGAAATTCTGACGGCGACGAACTTCTACGATATCCCGTACGGCTTCCAACCGGACATCGCCGAGGGTGACATGCTCACGGAAGGGATGCAGCTCGTCAACTGGATTGACGTGCGGGATTACCAGAAGAACGGTGAGTGGTGGTACAATACCTTCATCCCTGGAGAATTAACCGGAGGTGTACAGTATCCGCCTGTCAAAGAGAACACCGACATGGCGTACATCATGCGTAACTACCTGAAGTACAACACCTTCATGGTCCTCTTCCAGCAATCCGGGATCGACCTGAAGGGATACTACGCCGTATCGGACGTCATCTGGCGTGCCCGCCCGTCCCACACCTTCCCGGTGTTCGTGTGGAAAGGGGCTCTCGGTGACGAAATCATTAATGTGACTGATGACGACCTGAAGATGGGGCAGTTGGTCCAAATCGAGGACAACATCTATGACACACGGATTATCGACTTCGTGCGAAATGACAACAACACGTACTTCTCGCGGGGGACAAACTACTATAACCGATTCCAGATCCCAGTGTATCACCAGGGTATGGTTGGAGATGCACCCAAGGCGGGTGAATTCCGAGGTACGAACCCTGATGGAAGAGCGCTTTCAGGTATTGGCGGATGGGTGCAAGAAGCCGGAGAAACCGTCGAGCAAGACGTCTACCGCGTCGATCCCGTCTTCAAATCTCGAGGAAGCATGGCAGTTTCTCGTGGAAGATCTACTGGGGTCCGGTCTTACCGCGGTTCGGAAGTGTTCACATCAGAGGCGCTTGTCCGTACGTATGCGAGCCCAACGGGTGAAACATTGCAGGCGGACACGCGTGATATCACGCCTCTTTACTTGATCCATGCTGACGACCTGAAGGCAAAACTGGCTAAAATCAATCAGCAAGCAGCGGCAGACATGGTCGTCTATCAAGCCCATCCGTTCTGGGTTGAAGTTGATGATCTCCTGGGCGCCTATGACGATATCGTCGTGCGTACCCCAGGCTTGACTGCGGATAACTACGATCCGGCGCTCGAGAAGGTCTTCACCTTCAAGTACACCGATGAGTACACCCCGCCGATCCTGTCGAAGCACGCCGCACAGATGTATGTGCCTAAAAAAGAGGACCTGCCGGCCGCCGGTAAGCTTCTTTTAGCTGAAATCTATCAGGACAACTGGTCTGTGTCCCTGATTAACGAAGCCGCGACCATCGCACCGACGTATTTCCCAGTTGCCGATGGGGATCCGATCGAGATGACCATGGTGTTTGAAGAGCGTCCAGGCTCCTCACCGATTACCCGCTCTACCTACCTCGCGAACCCAGCGATCGTAGACGCGAGGAGCGTGCAGGATGGTCACTATAACGATGGTCGCGGCGGGGCCAATTTGAACTTCAACCGCGGTGGCAACTTCGGTGGCGAAGTACGAGCAATCATCCGGAGGGATTAATGAAACTGCAAGACAAGAAAGACGTACTGGACGGGTTCCTCATCGTCGATCGTATCTGGAATGACGGGCGCCGCGAGCGCCTCGTCGAGGACCACAACCTGATCGTACGTGCCGCGAAGCGGGAGCACTTAAGCTTCCTGTGGGATGCGAACGCGAAGCCGAACTTGATCGATTCCTTCAAGATCGGGAACGGCGGGACCTACGCCACGCTCGGCTGCAAGCCGAAACGTCCGCACCCGAACATGAACGATCTGTACTCGCCGATCACGACGTACAACCGTAACCTGAGTATCATTCCGTCGGCCATCACCGACCCTCAGGATTACATCACGGTCGACTTCGTGCTCGGTCCCGATGAAGCAAACGGTGAGAACATCTCTGAGGTAGGGCTCTTTAAGCAGTCCGGCGACATGTTCA
>JACCDR012360321.1_pt1 | contig 18716 bp, 32 predicted proteins | sample 7446431 | NCBI WGS metagenome assembly JACCDR01 (sample SAMN15323443, study PRJNA562643) | freshwater metagenome | isolation source: river surface water | place: USA:Blue River Watershed | collected 2017-08-17
CTTGATTCTCAGCAACAATGTACAAGTAAATTTGCTCCTCAATCTTTTGGCCTTCATCATCCTTTTCATTATCTCGAAAGACAAAATACATTATCAGCTCAACATAGATTTCCCCAAGTACCGGGCTATCAATGTCAGTATCACCCATATCAGCCATCTTTTGATTCTTCTGTTCAAGTGAACCAAGATTGTCGGTTGCCTTCACTAACCCCATTGACTCAGCATAAAATGTCTTGATTCGCTTCACTGCTTCTTTATCAAGATCTTCATCAAGCTCTAACTGTGAGAGCGGAGTAAAAATATGTTCGTGGATTAGGAATCGAGAAGTGTGAAGATCAACCGGATCAGTGTACCGAGAGACTGCAATATCTTGAGGATCTTGGATGGTCATCTTGATCTTGCCATCCATAATTTGCCACTGGTCAAATGACCTGCCAAACAAGAAAACCTGGCGCTTATCAACAATATCAAGTAAATCAAAATTATTATGCTTTGTTCCGGTTACTCTCCAGTGTTCATTCTGCAAAATCTCAGCGTCTTTGTTATTGTCTAGGTTTTCAAACGTAATGCCAGGACGGTCATCAACATCTTTAAGTAGCGTGCGAACACTCCACTTCATAATGGGAAGGTTTACAGATTGACGCTGAATCAATCGATTCGTTAACACCCGATCACGATAAAGTGTGTAATTTTCTTCCCAATCATCATGCCGACGCTGTCTATATAAAAAACCAGATTCTTTGCTGTTCAGAAGCATTTGTAACTCTGGATCAATTTGTTTTGTTGTCTCTTCAGCCATAGTGCTTATCTTTACAAAGAAAAGTATCCACGTGCAAGTCTTATATCAACGTTCCAGGAATCAGTGGGGCAACACCGCCAACACTCTGCTGGCTTGTCTCTGCCACTTTTTTCGGCTTTTTCAATTCAAAGTATACACGCATCATCATCATGTCACTAAAGTCCGGAGAACGACCGAGCGCTTCTTTGATTTCTTCCTTTGGAATAAGTTGCAAAGTTGTCTCATCTTTTGTTTCTTTTTTCTTGAGCTGCTGCAAGTCTTCAATAATCATTTCTTTTGTCTTCTCATCAATGGTTGCCGGGATAGCAACCTCATGATTTTTAATTTTCTCTGCTAACATAAAACCACATTGTGACCTAAGGTTCTTGTAATTTTCTCTTCTTAGCATCCCTGGCCGGCTTGGATCACGTGTTTCAATAGGTGCGCTATTGCCAACAAACCCTTTGATCCCTCGAAGAATATCGACCACGCCGCCACCCACACCATCATCATCAACAATAGCGTGACTATAGGGGATCAAGCTAATACGAAGCTCTTCTTTCACATCAAGTGCGACCTGATCGACACCACGGTTCTGCTTCCACTGCACTTTCACTAAGTTCCAACCCCTCCAGCTACCAAACGTTGTACGGTCACTTCCATATCTCGCCACATCAGCACTAAAGTATTTTTGAATTGGCTCGGTAGTATAAATAGGCTCAGGCAAGGAGTTAGTGAAAAGATCAACAATGGAGTCATAATCAAGTAAGCTGTTATCACCAGCTGCATATTCCCATAACCCCAACTTCAGCCGCTTACGCATTGTTGGATCACTAATTTCATCAAGGCGCTTCTCTGCTTCAGCTGCAGTGTGTGGATTATCTTTGTAGAGTGATTGGATGAACGCATAGCCTGGTGGAAGCTTCTGTTCTTTCCAGGGTTTATAGAAAATACGGTACAACCAGTTCTGTTTTGGATTGCACGTAATCAAGATCTTTGCCGGGTTTAAACCATACTCCTCATTTCTCCATCGACCAACACGCGCCTTGAGAACATCAAAGGCTAAGAAATGAATCTCGCCAGCTTCTTCAATCCAACCACCGGTGTATTCAGTTGAACCAAAACGCTCAAACATAGGGTCAGAGGGCATCAACTTCAAGTCAAGAAGATCAATGCGGCTTCCATATCCGTCAAACTTTTCTGTCTCTGGATTTAGAAACTCAATGTAATTGTCTTGGCCATTGAATCGCCAGTCAGTCACCGGAATGCCATGATGCGCGCACACCTTTTTAAACGTAGCAAAAGAAGAACTCTTGAGGCGTTTTAACTCATTTCTTCCAATAAACCATTTTGTCCCAGGATACCGATAGCAATTAGTTAATAGCCACTCAGCACCCAACCATGACTTCCCTCCCTCAGCTCCTCCGCCATACAAAAGAAAACGAGTTTCTGTGTCCCACAATCGTTCATACGCCAAGTGCTGTTTGTAGAATGGTTTAAGAATTGGTTGAACTTTGGTCATCTGGTTTTTCAGGAGTCACATAGGTAAAGCCAACAACCTGGCGGATCTTTTCACCTTTGGATGTATGGTCAACCTCTTGCTTGTTGCGAAGTGATGTATAGTTTTGCGCCACGAAAATAAATGAAGCCGGCGGGATCAGACCAGCCAGTCCATTGTCGACTAAAAAATCCTGAGCTTTCCCCATCGCGCGCGCGTAAGACTCGGAAAATTCTGGATACTTCTTTTTTCCCTTCTTTGTAGTGGCTTTCGCCCATTCGTGAATGGTGTCTGGATTTACACCAATTGAATCTGCAAACTTACGCACTGTAGGGAGTGGATTAGGAATGGTAATGTACTCACGCTCAACTGTTCCATTCACTTTAATGATTTCTTTTTTGACGACTTGTTGGTTAGGAGGTCTTGAGAAAAATTCTTCAATCGCTTTGCAATACTTCTTGTGATATTTTGTCGGCCGACCGGTTGATTTCTTTTTTGCCATACTGATTCACCGTCCTTTTCTAAAGGGTTTGGTGTCTGAATAGTACCAGCTTCCCTAGACTCTTCTCAACTGAACATAGCTGCGACTCGAACTAGAAATGGTAATTGCTTTGCGCAAATACTTCTTTTTCAGCAACGACTTAATTGCTTTTATTGTTGTTGATTTTGGAATTCCACGACCGTTCATGTGTAAAACAATCTCTTTTTGAGGAGTGGGAAGACGCTGTTTATGCACCCAGAAGTCAACAAAAACCATGATATCGTGTTGAACTTTGCTAATTTCTGTTGTGTTTAAATACTGTTTAACAGGCTTTTTGGCTACTTCTGATGACATTTCATACTAAATATAGCGCATTTTTCTTATTCCCACCAATCAGCCTTACGTAATTTTGTCGATACTCCACGGAACATATTGAATGACCCAAAGTCCACGCACACAAAGCCCTTTCCCTTGAGATATCCAAAATTTGAGTACTTCGTATCAGTGAAAAACGCCGGAATCTCTTCTGGATATTGTTCTTTTGGCAACTGTTCAACACGTTCTTGAATTAAATATTTTCCAACTGGACTAGCATCAATCACTGGAGCAAACCACTTTTCTAGAGGAGTCATATAAATCTCTGACCAGATCCTTCTTTCAATGAGGTTTACTGCCCTCCCATCATCATTTCTGGCAACCTTAATAACGTATTTATCATTAAAACTAAACTCATATACATCCCTGTACACACCAAAGCCCAACCTTCTACCAGCCATAAAATCAAAAAGTTCTTCTGTCATTTAATAAAGCTCCCTTTACCCTTTGTTACTGTCTGGATATACCACTGACCTGTTTTGCCAATAGAAACAGTAAACAGAATATTTGCTATGACATCATAAAACCACTTATCTCTAAGTGAACTCATGCCATAGCGTCTAAACTTATACTCCTGCTGCTTCCTTGAAAGTATCTCTTCAGTCGATCTATTCCAACTGGTAAAGATCTGTTCAGATGTAAAGCCATACTCTGCTGCGCGCTGAATCGCATGATTCGCCCACAACACTCTTTCCTTCTCTTTCATTCAGCCATTTTTACAGAATTGACAGCCACAATCAAGAAAGAGAAAAATACCTATTTTAAAATAGCACTTTCTTTTGCTACGCTTAATCAAACTTCAGGGAAAGGAGAAAAGGATACTTACGTTCTTTTAGGATTTGACAACCTCATAGCTCTTCTCACTGACCGTTTATTCGGTTTCGACTCTTTGCACATTGGTTTAGCCTCGTGCTACCGCGCCTAGAGTCAAGAACGCCATTCACTCTGAGTGGCGTTTTTCATTTCCAAGAAACAATAAATATATGACTAGAACAGACGATAGATAACTCACCATCAAAAGGAAAGAGACGATTTTAGGGATTGTACTCGGTCGTTTTTTGACCACATACGGGTAAAACGCACTATTCGCCCTTGATCATCGAAATCACAGCAAGAATCTGATTAGCAATTTTTGTTGCATCGCTGCAGACAACGTAGACACCCCCACATGCTTCAAGCCGCCGTTGAAACGCTAATTGATCAGGACTTTGTTTTTTCCCTGGACGCTTGACTTCTATTGCCACCATGTAGCCATCAAGTATTCCCATAATGTCAGCAATACCAGGAATGCCAGCGCGCCACATCCGCTTTACTCCTTTATACTCAGCGGTCATTAAGCCACTGTTTTCCCTCCAAAAGAATGCCTTTGGTAAATACTTCAACCGATCCAAAATTGTTGATTGAATCTCATGCTCAGTTGGCTCTGGCATACTTCTCTTCACTGATGACTTCTTCTTTACCGGGTAGTTTAATACACTCTCAGGGAGTTCTCCGACTACCTGCTGTCGATACTCAGCTGCCGACATTCTTTGAGACATCTGTTTCTCCTGACTGTGCAAGTAATGGGAAACTCCAGATCATTGACCAAAACTCACTTTTTGAAAGACTTTGTACTATAGCGTCAACGCGCCGCTCCCGTTCTTTCTCAGTGAGAGCTTTATCCCGGAGTACTTCAGTAATTTGACCACGGACAAGTTCATTCATGTTTTTTTTCTCCATGTAAATAAAAACGATTTGAATCGACCAAAAGCATCGCCAACAAACTGAAGCAAAGACGGCCATCTGACTATACGGCCGTTTGGCGTAACCGTAACAAAGTACTGTTTCCACTGATCTACTGCATACTGGTGACCAGCTAGTGCCTCCTCCTCTGTACAGTACCTATACATATCAAGTTCATGGAAAACACCTTTTTTAGGAAAAACCATCGTTTCAAAAATAACCGGTTGCCGAAAAGCTACTGGACTTCCAAAATCACTAAGTGGGAAACCATAGTCAAGACCAAGCCAAACCGTTGAAACAAACAGCCCGTTTGGAAGCACCTCTTGTTTCACTATTTTATATGCTGGATCTTTAAGCCGTTCTTCAACCTTCTTCATGCCATCAATCCAGTTTGGAGAACTCATATCTACAGCTAAAGAACCATCCCGCCAATACCACTTGTTCATGCATCACCTCGATCAGCTAAAAAAATAAAACCCCTTCTTGGATGACGCATAAATCCTTTTCTGACCAGCGCATTGATTCTCTGTTTAACGGTTGCAATAGCAACGCCATGATACTCAGCAGCTTCTTTTAGCATAGGACAATAGCCGTGCTTTTTAAAATACTCCCGATAATATTCGAGTGTTTCGTTTTGCCTGGGTGGCAAGGGTTTGATAATCATCCTGACCTTCCTTCTGTTTCTCCTTCCGCAGTGAAGCGGTGGGGTTTAGTTTCTTTTCTCCATTACCTGAACGCTGAATACTTCTGGGCGGTATTCATTAACCTCTAGGATTTCTCCCTCATAAAGCCTAATTCCCTCGTTTATAGCAGCGTGTGGAATATTCATATCCACAGTTACCTCATAGGCAAAAGCCTCGTTAATAATGACTATGTACGTTTTGTCTGGTGACATACGCTTCCTTCCATCTCTGTAGAGCAGAGACTATTTAATTCCTATAAATGGTGTTCCACTTGTAGCCTGTGGTAATACCCCATTCCACTTCTGGAGTGCTAAGAATTGTAGGTACTCTGGAGTTAGGCTTCCACTTTCTTTGAGTTTTGCCTGAGCATCTGCCTGACCTTGTGCCTGTGTTTGGGCTGTTTCCGCTTCAATAACTGCACGCTCCTTGTTCTGCTGTGCAACCGTTTTTTGCTCAATAGCCTGGTTAAACTCTGCAGAAAAATCAAAGTTCACGATATTAAAGTCATCGACGATGATGTTGTACTTCTCCAAACGAACCTTTAATTCTTGATAAGCCAATGCTTTTACCTCTTCACGCTTTCCAATTAAATCTGAGGCAGTAAACTTGGCAGTCGTCGCTTTAAAGGCTTCTTGCATAGCTGGGGCAATAACACGCTCCTTGTATTCAGTGCCGATATTTTGGTAGACCTCAACAGCTTTTGATCCATCTAGGTGGAAGTTCAGTGCTACCGTTGCTTTCACTTCCTGTAAATCTTTTGATGCTGAAGAAGCGTCAACCTGCTCAACTTGAGTCCGAGTTTCCATTTGTTTCACGCCTTCAATGAGTGGAAGCTTGATCACTAAACCAGGCTCTACAACTCTTTTTACTGCACCTAAACGAGTTACTACACCAACATTCCCAGCTCCTACCATCGACCATGCGCCAATCCAGGGAATAATCGAAATACAAACCAACAACCCACCAGCCAAAATCAGAATTGCTCCGATGGTTTCCAATGCTTCATTTTTCATAAATACCTTTCCTCTTTGAATAAGAAGGTTAGTTTTTAAGTACTTTTAAAAACGCCACAAATGCCATGCCCCACGCCCAACCAATGCCAATACTTATCAAAGGGTAAAGATCTTTATCCTTTGTAATAAGAAACGCAAACCATCCGAGTAAACCAAGTTGCACAATAAAAAATCCAATAATATCTACAATCATTACTCACCTCCTGGACTCGTAAAATATTTTACACACCTTGATGGCAATTCATCCATTCTAAGTTCACCGTATTTTTCGCAACTACGAACTGGCTCTGGACTTGGAACATATTCTTTCTTGCCGCCATCCGTTACAGAAAACCAACGCCAGGCCAGAAAGATAACCAGGATTAAGGCGATGGTCGGGAATATAAACGGGACATACAATTCTTTATCAATTTTCATTACAAACCCTTTCCATGTGTAAATATTGCCGTACATCGAATAATCAGAAGACCAATGGTAAGAAAAAATATGTATCCGAGAAACTCTTCTTTTTGCTTGATCTCATAGCCCAAAAAAATAAAAAACAAACCGATAGACATTCCGAAGACATCTAAAACATCATAGAAAATTTTACTCTTCATCTGACTCCTCTTCATTTTTTTCTTTAAAGTCACCAAGTGGATCACGTTCAATTTTCACCGGGTTATATTCAGTCACTTCTTGATACTCCCCATTCACCAGTTTAAGTTTTGTTTCTGGTTTTCCAATACCATCAGTCATCTGACGATAATAAAAGAACCACCCTGGCGTTCCAGTACAAAGGGCTACGCCAACCTGATCTGTCTCACACGCTGGATATCCACAGTCAGGACACTTGAGTCCAGGAATCAATCGATCTGGATAGCTCACAACAGGGGTATTTATTCCCTTTGCCGGATCTCTCCAATTAAAAACACGATTTAACTCACCGCCCATTGAGCTATTGCGATGATCGTGTTGGTGTCCTCGACTATCTGGGTCAAACGCTGCGCCGGATTCTGAACTTAAACCATGAGCATCATATTCATCTTCCGTTGGCTCAACCCAAATTCGATTTCCTTGATCGTCTTTTTTCTCAAGATGAGTGCCGTGTCCTACTTCAACAACATGGAATTCCCCACTTCCTCTTCGAGTTCCTATTTCCATATTACCCCTTGAGATTCTGTCTTTGCGTAGTCTTAAACGCTTCAATTTGTTTTAATCCCTCACCAAGATTTCCCTCGACTACATCCTGATCCCGACTTGCAATAAAATTGCCCTGCCTGAAAGAGTCCTGCTTTGTTGAGGCAAATTCTTGAATTGCCTCAATTTCAGCATCAATAGCTGAGACAAAACATTCCTGAGTAATTTTATCGAGTTTGAGATAGGCTGCCTTGCGCGCTGCATTAAGAACGGCATTTTTAATATTTCCACCGGTAAGTGGATACTCCGCAAGCTTATCAAGCTTAACATTTCTATGCAGCGGAGCTTTACTTGGGATCATCCGTTTCCAGATCTTTTCTCTATGGTCTTTTGTTGGAAATTCAAATTCAATCTTGGCAGTAATACGACGTTCAAGGGCAGGATCAAGCCTTCCTAACCTATTGGTAGTAAAGATCACCACACCTTGAAAGCGTTCAATGGCTGAAAGCAGGGTATTGATTTGAGAAGCCATGATGTGACCAACTGAATTACGGTCAATCAAGAGTGAGTCACACTCGTCAAGTAAAATGACGGTGTTTGTTCCCGCCTTCTCAAAAATGCCCTTAATCCGGCGCTCCGCACCACCAGGCTCACTGGTTTGAATATCTGCTGCGCCAACAATCTCGAGCTTCATCTCTAAATGATCTGCAATTGCTTGAGCCATGAGTGTTTTCCCCGTTCCAGGAATACCATAAAAAAGCAAGGAAATGGCTGTTCCTTTTTCAAACACATCACTAAAACCCCACTGATTGAAAATCAAATCAGCATTGTTCTTCTGTGATATCGCTTCTCTGATCATTTCGATTTTCTTTTTCTCAATAATGACCGAGTTAAAATCTACGCCTGGTTTTCTCTTTGGTTTTTGGACAGTTTTGTTTTCCCCAGAAGAAGGATCTACTTGAGTACCGTAGTCAGGATAAGTGCCGTAGTCAGGATACCAATTTCTTTGACGTGTGAAAGAGGGAACGTTCACAGTAGAAGGAACTGTCACATTACGTGCTTGCTGTATCACTTCTAAAGGTACTTCTGCAGATCGTTCAGGAGATCCTTCGCGTTCTTGGTGACTACACAAAAACTTTCGTCTTGAACGACTGTAATCAACAACCGTAAAAACGCCTTCTGCAAATGGCAGCGTAAAGGTTGTTCCTCTTGGTATATCTTTCGGACTGTTAAACATATTTTCCTCTCTATCTGATGGGCGTGATATCAAAGCAGCCCGAGCTTGTAGGATCATGTTTCTTTCCCAAGATCTCAGGAATTCATCCACACCACTAACTCTCGAGCTGCTTCTTGATGACATAGACTTTTTAATCTCTCGCCTTCTTACGCAAAGCTTCAATCTTTTCTAACAATGGACTGATCTTTTCAGCTATATCAGAAAGTTCCTCAGCTTTCTGTTCAACATGTTGTGCAAAAATCATTCCCAGCACAAAAAAGTCGTTCGCTGTCTTTGGCTGCCATCCCAATCCTTTGAAAAGTTCAGAATCCAAAAAACGAGACAGCATTGCGGTGTGGGTTAATGGGAATCCCATTATTTTTTTCACAGCATCGTGAAAGTTTTCAAATCCTTCATCAATCATTGACTCTTTCGTAGGATATTTCTCTTTTACTTTTATCTCAATCTCTCGAAGTTCCTCCTGATGAAAAAGTTGCAATCTGGAAGCAATATTTTCAAACAACTTTTTTGGGACTCCAAATGTTTCTGAAAATGTCTTTTGCTCTTCATCAAAAATTAATGTTTCTTTTTTTGCTTTATCAGCCATAAATTCCTTTACAAAATAATACATACTCGTAACACATCTTTTCTCCATCGCTGTTTGCCTTCTTACATACCAGCCTCCTCTGAATCATCAGGTTAGTTCTGTACCTTTCCAGACTGCTGAGATTGAATAAATTCCATCATCTTTTTAATGACCTCAGTCGTACTGACGGAAGCCATTAAGACAAAATTTTCTTTTGTCATCTCAACACGTTTATCAAAAAAGACTAAAACAAATCCGTGATCTTCTGGCGCAAAATCAGACAGCAAGTCACCAAGTGCGATGAGCAACTTCTTTCCTTCTGGTGATTGTAATTCAGATTTATTCATATAATTACTCTTTACCTTCCTCATCTCTGCCTTGATATTCCAATAAGGCAGAGTGAAAAAGCTAATGATCTAAATTTAGCTCTCCAAGTACTAAGACAACCACGCCAATCCCAAATCTCCACAGATCAAGCTGACCTGCAAATGATGCAATCACCATTCCAGCCAGTACAGCTGACTGTAAAATGCGGATTTTTGTGTTCTTCGAGATATTCTTTCGCACAAGTTTCCTTTCTTTTTAATATCTATGACCAGAGAGTAAGACAACATTGATGTAGATCACTGCTGCAACAACTCCGATCGCTACTACTATGACCCCCGCAACCTTCAGTGCGTCCTTCAAAAGCTGCATCTTCACGCCCCTTTCTGGACAGGCACACGGTGATGTTTCCCGGGCGATTTGATAAAGTGCTTCTTGAGTGCGTTCCACTTTTCCATTGACCAGATCGCAAAGATCGCCGTCCAAAGTGGGGTCAAAAGCGCAACAAGTACAATTAATAAATCAATCAGCGATCGCATGTATTCCCTTTCGCTCTAAATAGTTCTTATATCCCTGAGCAGTAATGCGAACGTCTAGACTTTGTGGCGGCGTAGAATCAATGAGCGATGGAAACCGACCTAAAAAAGCGGCCATGCACAGCAAGCAAACTAACGCAATCATCAAGAAAAACGCAGTATCAGCAAGCATTTCTTTTTCACGTTGTGTCATATACTTTCCCTTTATATCTAGATGTACAGCTATTTCGAGATCACCAGAGATGTTCTCGAGAAGGCCGTACAGCCTTCAGTATTCCTAAAAAGGAATATCAATCTCCTCAGCATGGCTAGCCTCAGGCTCGTCCTGGCTAGGAGTCCGTTGCGAAAAAGAGCTAGATGTAGGAGATGGGGATTCATCAGCCTCATTTAAATCAAGACCTTCTGCATGTGCGTCAAATTGCTTAGCCGTCTTCATCAGATAACTGAGTTGACTTGGATCTGTTTCAAGCTCACCAACTCGAAAGACTGGAACAACCCATTCCCCTTCCGTGTTTGAGAGCTTCTTTGATTCCACATGAACATTAAAGGCAAACATTGGCAGCTTCTGATCAACAGCTGATGAAAACAATCCATTTAATGCGAACCGAGCAGATGCACGCAGTAACATGCCAAAAATCCGGCCAGAGTCTTTACGCACACCAATCATTGAGTACTGATCTAATTCGCCTAATTCTGGCTTTCTACGGTTAATCCAAGTACCTTTCTTCGCAAACACTACATAACAATCAAACTCGTCAAAGAAACGGCGCTCTCCGGTATCAAAAAATTGGCCAAACGATGGTTTATATCCATGTACATCAACCATCTCATCAAGGTTTGCAGACTTCTGCACAAGAAGAATTTGTGGTGGTCTGATGTCAGACTTATCCACGTGACTCATTCCAACACCGGCCATTGAACGCAGTGAGTCAAGGGTCACAATGCCTGTTTCTTTTGCTGAAGTTTCACCTTCAGTGGTCGCTTTTTTTGTCATATATTCCTTCCTTTTTTATATATTTTTTATTCAATTACAACTGAGCGTGCTGTTTATTAAACTCTTTACGAACTACTGCAATCATTTTTTCCCAGCCCTCCCGCGCTTCTTTATCTTTAATGAACTTGCGCGTTACATTGATGACACTTTCCGCAAAGTTATGTGTAAGAACTTCCATCTTTTTTGACTTACGATAGAGTCGCTGATAGTTTGTTTTCTTTGTCTTACGCACTGCTTCTTCTGGTACTTGATTCACTTGAACTTCGACCATATTTTTCCTTTATTGACTCTCTTGATAATATAAAACTAACGCTTCGAGTGTTATTGCATCCCTACTTTCAAGGTGACGATCAGCGTCACAGAGTTCTGCAACCAATTGATCAAATGTTTTAGCCATGCTACTCCTCACTGACAACAAACCAATCATTTCCATCCATATCACCAATCGTAACAATCAGGTCGTAAATTTTGCCATCGAGATTTTTAATCTTCAACACTTCTCCTTCAATAAACAAATAACAATCTCTGTTATTCCAAGCATGACGACTAATCTTTTTTCCCTGACGAACCTGGGATAACGCATAATAAAACGGCATTTCTTCACGAACTTGTGTCTGTGCCTGCGCACTCGGTGATGGCATGTGTCTCCTTTACTTATTCACCAAGAAGCATAGTCTATTATTTTGTCACGTGCAAGTAGCAAATCATCAGGTCAGAAAAACTGATCTATTGTTTATTGTTTTGTTACAAAAAAGCCCCCATTCCCGGGGGCTTTTGATTCTCTACATGACACAAGGGTCGTTATTTCTTGATTCTCTTTAAGACTGGCATGTAGGTATTTTGTACCTCCATCACCTCCCAGCCCTCAGGGAGCGTTTCTAAACCGGTCGGGCGCACGTCCTTAGAGAAGAAGTAAATCCGCGTAGTAATGCCGTTTCTCAGCTTTACTTCGCGTGTATTAAGGTAATACACCACACCTTTAGAGTTGGTGTAACTAAAGACATTCTGCATACTGTCTTTCTTCCAGAATCACCTGGACTAGATGTATAAAGATACAAGGCACTGTACACCATGACCGAGAAATGATCAAGGAAGAGAAAACAAAACACCCCCGGTTTTTCAGGAGTGTTTTGCGGAAGAAAAAAGAACAGTGCGACCAAGCACCGTTTTTAGTATACATCAAGTAAACCAGATGAGAAGCTGCAAAAAGACCCACCTTTCTGAAACCCTTCGGGCTTAGAGGCGCGCGCCATTCTTTCTTTTTCACTCTCTAATACCTGTATCCAACCTAAGATTACTCTTATAGGCGATGCATGTACCACCCTTACAGTATTTTTAACGAATCGAATAAAGGACTTGAAATAATCTCACCTCGGACGATTCTACTGCTCTTCCTATGATTGACCCGGGAAACCGCTTGTTTCAGGTCTAAGGAAAAACGGGCGCGGTAGGTTTTGACCTAATCTGTCTGCTCCTAGAGCCTTGCTTTATCCCTTCAGTTATTAAAAACTGAGCGCATGGGGCAACATTTGTACGCACCTGTGACCCAGAGACTTATTGACGTTGCTCAGTCAGTAATCTAGTGCTGTTGCATATCAGTACATTTGAGGCTTTCGCCACCCACACGCGCTCAATCTTCAATTGTTAAAACGCACCAACTGTCATCTTTCCACTTTCCTTTTGTGCTTGAAGCTGCATGCGCTTCTGTTTATTTTGCTGTAGTGTTGTTTCAGCCTTCTGTTCCCACTCTTCACCATGATGGTGTTTTAAATAACACTCACACGGCCAGCATACATCATACATTTGTGTCTTTGTTTTACGAACAACGCTTTTCTTTTTGTTGCAATAGTCACAATAACCACTCCTGGATTTATGAAGTTGTTGAGGCGGAAGGTGAGTAATTGGAATCTCACCACGCCCATACATCCGTGCTTTCGTAATTGCTTCTTCTAGACTTAGCATACCGAGTCTGGGGGAGGACTCGAACCTCCGACCTTCGCCTTCGTGGTGTCGACACCGAGGGCGTTGCTCTACCAACTGAGCTACCCAGACACTTTCACCATTAAAAAAACCAGAACGTACTGCTATTACACAAACCTTCTGGTGTTCTTAAAAAACGATCCTTTTGGTGATGATGTGATCATTTTGATATCCTCTTGCGTTGCTGTTTGCAACCAGTTCCCAATAGCAATATTCTTCTGAATGTTTTTTTGTAAGTCGTCAATCTGCCGTTGCCGATCTGCTATTTTTGCTCCTAATGCTAAGACTGCATCTTCAATACTCAATTTTTCCCCAAGTAGCATTGATCGAATAGCCATCACTTCCTGTGGCTGCAAATCAAACTTCTTTCCAAGTTCAGCATGCCACTTAGCATACATCTTTGTTTTCTTTTGCCTGACTGCGTTCATAACACTGCTTTCTTCTGTTTGTAGATAGCAAGAATAAAATAGATTAGCGAGCTTGCAGTTTTTTCAGTGTTTGGTGAAATGTTTTCTAACTATCTAGAAACAGAAGAGATATCAAAAAAAATAGTTTCACACAAACAAAACATGCACCCATATTAAGCGCATGTTTTGTTTTGAATGTCAATAGGAGTGTTTACTCATCCTCTTTACTATCATCTGGTTGACCACCGCCGCTTTCAGCACGTTCTCTTTCAATGTCAGCCTCGGTTGCTGGACGCATCCCCGGAGTTGAGGCGGTTTCTTTCACCTGATCATATTGCTGTGAGGGAAGACCATACTGCTTTTTATGACCAAGCTCTCGAAGCTCTTCAGTTTCCTCTGGGGTAATATTTGGCTTATTCTCAAGCTCACGGAAGCGCACCATCTCACTAGCACTTAGGCCAGATGGCTTGCTATCCTCTGCTCTTCGAGTTTGTTGATCAATGCCTGCACGTTCTGCAGGATTAGGATCTTTGTTACCTTGATCTTGTGTAACGTCTTGTTTTGGGGTTTTTGCTCCCTGGCCTTGATCCTGTGGGTTTTTGTTTTGTTTGTGTTCACTTTTATGGTATGAATCCTTTTTGTTTTGAGTGTTCATAGACCCTCCTAAAAATAGTTTATGGTAGTTCAAGCATAAACAGCTATTTCAAGGAGAAGTAAAGAAAATCGTCAATATCTAGTAAGAATTACTTTTTGCTTATCGGATCAAGACCGAGAGCTTTGAGCGGTGTTTCAGTATCTTTGGCGATTTCATCTGGAAGCATTTTGCTCACTACCTTGTTGTCCCAGATTGCTTGATAACTGACCTTCACTAACCCAACCATCAACATAATTGATGCAGTGATTGAATTTGCAATCTCAAGCAGTGTCTTTCCAGTATAGATGCCATTCTGTTCAATGAAGTTCACAATTGTCCCAACCACCATACAGACACAGACCGACTTCCAAAACCTCACGTCTGAGTCTTTTGTTGTTCGGGTAATAAAACCCACAAGTGCGGGTAGTAATAAACTCACGAAAACAATAAGTGGTGACATTTCCATAACTCTCCTTATTAGATTGATTGATAGATCTAAACACCTTTCTAACCCATCTGGCAACACCATCAGCTGACTGCTATTCCTTTGGTTTAAAGTTTCGGATTATCTTCTGGTTGCCTACGGTTGTTTCAACCACTAATCCGTTCTGAATCCATCCACCTGTAGACAAAATGTCCTCAACTGTCTGTTCTGCCGGCATTCCTGGATGAGTTGCTGGCGGGGACGGCATACTGGTCACTGACTTTACACCGTCTTCAAATGATTTCTTGACTGCCTCATCCTGTTCCCTCAGCATTGTCTGCTTCAAATTCTCAAGTGCGACGCCCTTTGCTTTCTCTGCATTAGCTAAGTCAAGATCGTACTTTCTCTTATCAACAAGCTCACCAGACTGTAGGCGGACAACAGCATCGACAGCCACACGCATTGATGCTTTATCTTCAAGATTATAGCCTTTGTACATATCCATAGTACTCCCTCCGGGGATAACCCCTGGTAATTGACCATTCTCTTTTTTCCATCTCCTCAGCTCATTATAGAACTCCTGATTATCTACTGCACCAAAATATCCATTTCCATGATTGAGTACAGTATGTACTCCGTTATTGATCTCAATACGCTTACATGTTTCGTGGACATGATCACCAGTTGAATTCCCGGTTGATCCGCTGATCGCCATTTTCTCGCCCTCAGCAAATGACCGGATTTCAGACCTAATGCTTGTACAATGACCATAGGTAATCTTCCAAGTACTATACAGCTGGATAATGACTTCAAAATAATTCCCAAAACCCCCAGGATCAAACCCTATCTTATACAGCTCTGAAAACCATACAGACAATAAGCCCCGCTTTCCATTTGGTGTGGCTGGAATATTTTGACCAGTGAGAATTGTAATATCCTCAAGTACTTTAGTTCGGTAGTCCCACCCATTGTGACCTTTGAGTCCAAACTGCGCATACGCTTGAGGATTTACACCAAACCCTTGCGTCAGTTCAAATGGCTCAATAACACGGAGAATATCTGAAGGGGTATATGGCATGGTTTACTGTGTTCCAGTCACCTTATTCCAAAAGAATGTTACGGCAAGACTTACTAAAGTAGTGAACACTCCAAGAATCCCAAGCGCCTTATTCTGGAATGCTTTTAGCTCAGCAATATCATCCTCATTTTTCTCGAATCGTTTATCCAATTTTTCCTCGAGCTTTTCAACGGCCTGATAAATATCGCGAAGGGTTACTTTGTCACTGCTCATACACCCTTTATTTAAACATAGAAACAGCAATCAATACTATATTCAGTATTTGAATGATCAGAAGGACAATAATGTAGATCTCAAACTTGCGAGTAATCGTTTTGTTGTCAGTAATAATTAGACTACATTTCGCATCAAGCGCAATTAACTTTTCGAAGAGTTCTTTTTTAGTGATCGTCTCCATTTCTTGAGAGGTGGGTTGAGTATCCGTCATAGCCTTATTCCTTTGGTTTAGCCTTCTGCCTACGTTGAGAAGCATCAGTTGACCACTTGTATAAATCCTTTGGCTTCATCCCACCGGGCTGCATGCTATCTAAAAGCACTAGAATTTGCCCTCGAAGTTCAGCGGCTTTCTCTGGCTCTTTTTTCACATCAAGCTCACGGTAGTCGCCAAGTAATCCATCAACGTCATCAGCGATCATTTTCTTTCGGTACAACTCATTCACTTGTTCTTTCGAGTAATTTGTGTACCCTTTTTCCCAATTCTGATAGGCCGTGTATTCTCCAGAAATCTTGTCTGACTCTTCATAGAACTTTCGCACTTGCCGGCCAGTCGTGAAATAGTACTCACGCATGATCGACGAAGCTGGGTTATAGATTCCTGGCCGTCCAGTTAAGAATCCAGAGGCACGGCCAAAATAGCCTGTAAGCAAATAGTCAATCTTAATTGGTGACAAGTTCATCACCTCGCCGAGTTTCTTTGCAAACACTGACGTGCCTTCATTGTATTGAAGTGGAGCAGGCTTTCTTGAGAGTCCAGTATTCACCAGGCTTGTAATGGTAGGGTAGTCTTTCACATTAAGAACTGTGTAGGCAGCAGGTTTGAAAACCTGAGGAATCCAGGAGAGAATGGTTTCTGGTTTTGTAAATTGAAGCTGAGTAGGTAGCCATGCCGTTGATGCTTCCATAACATCTTTTGCCTCAAATTTTGCTGAGAACATTTTGTTTGCAATCACCATATTGATCAGTGTGCCAGGAAGTGAAAAGGTTGTTGACATCTTGACACGAATCAAGCCACTTCCAGAAGGATCTGGATAGTAAATAAAGTTAGATAGATCAGCAGCCTCAAGCGCTTTGTACTGTTCTTTTTGTTCATCACTGGCATCAGCCATAGCAAGCGCAGAGGTAAGGTAGGCAGCAGTCACTGCCAATACCATAAATGTAATCCTTTGCTGTCCTGATTTTGTTGAAGCAACTCGAGCGGTCTGATCAAGTACCTGCAAACTTGCATTAAAGAACGGCAAACCGCGAATATATGTTTGGCCAAACCCCTTCTGGCCTTGACTTGCACCCCATGCACCAATGTGATGGAATGGGGCAGTCACCCGGCCGGCTTCTTCCAGCGCCTGTACCTGAGACTTTCCCGCTTTGCGCGCATTGATGTATTCAGCAGCTCTTGAAAATAGCTCGCTTTTTGCAGCCGGGATAGAGAGAATGTCAGTACCTTTACTCACCATTGCAATTGCTTTTTCCATCTTGGACTTCTCACTTGTAATCCGTTTAAACAAGTCGTTTGGCTCAAGCTTTTGCCAGCCGGTAAAGGTTTGACGTTCACCACCCATAACAAGATATTCCTCATAGAACTTTGCCTCGGGGCTTTCAATGCCTTTGGTTTTCTCGAAGGCAGCCTTGAGCGCCATGAGCGGACTATACAAAGGACGGTACTTGTTATACGAGTTTGCCGTTGCTGTAACCTGGTCAATCATAAAGTTTGTTAATGCGAACTGTGGATAAAAGCCAGTTGTCCCAGCAGTAAAGAACCGAGAGATACCGGTGTACAGCTGGACAAACACATCGACATTTTTATAGGTGAGCAGGTTATCAATGGTTGCCTTAATTTCTTTATCAGTCAAAACAGCAACACGCTTATAATCTCGTCTTCCCATCACAATGTTTGGATCTTTTTCTTGTGGATAACTGACGCGTCCTTGATCATCAACTGATGGGGAAATCGGGACTTCTTGAAACAGTGTTGGCAACACTGCAGAAGATCCAATATTGGTAATCTGGTTGTACACCAGCTGCTTCATCGCTTTGCGTACCACTTCATTGTGATTCACTAGCGCAGAGTAGAGTGGGTTAATAATTGTTTTCTCTGAACCTTTTCGGCGAATAAGTGAGGCAACCTTTGTCCCACCCACACCAACTGACCCGGACTGCTCACTATCACCCACAATTTCGTCATAGAATTGACGCTTGAATGATGCGTAGCCTTCTTTGTTTTTAAGCCGGGTATACTGCTCTTTGTCGATCAGCTGGACATCTGAGTTGTAGAGCGTTTCTAAATCTTCCCTAGTCAAAATATCAAACATCTTTTCTTCGTCTTTGAACTGGTCTTTGTTTTCTTCATACGCCTGATCCACTTCCTTTCGACTAAATGCATCGTTATCAAGCACCTGTTTTAATTCTTGATAGGCTTTTTCGGCCTCTTCAAAGGCAGTAGCCGTTTTCTTTTTTGCCTGATCAAGAGACATCTCGGTTAAATCAATTCCAAAATCCTCTGAGAGTCTGGCTTTGATATCCCGATCAAGTTCTGTTTCGGTTTCCTCTGTGAGTGCAGAGATTGTTTCGTTTATTTCCTCAAGCTGGTTTTTCTTTGCCTCAAGTACATCAAGCTCTTGATATGCAAAATGCTCTCGGCGGGCAACTAGGTAA
>JACCDR011551196.1_pt1 | contig 18687 bp, 15 predicted proteins | sample 7446431 | NCBI WGS metagenome assembly JACCDR01 (sample SAMN15323443, study PRJNA562643) | freshwater metagenome | isolation source: river surface water | place: USA:Blue River Watershed | collected 2017-08-17
ACCGCACCATCGCTAATCTGCACGACAGCACCAATTGCGATTCTTTCCGGACTTGCCGCATTCCTCGGATAGCTCACACGCCACCTCCCAAAATCTGTGCCTTACGAGCTGCCCAGTATGCCTTAAAACCGGCAAACGTCCGCGTCCGTTTGCGTGGTGCTAAGTCGTAGGCGATGCCGCAACGTGATGCCAGCAATCGCCATTCGTTTGCACTTAACGCGCGATTGTAAACGATTACTTCCCTTAATTGACCGTTCAGTCGATTGTTTGCAACGTTATAGGCAAGCGTCGTGCTGTTTGTGGTTGGTGAAAACGCATTTGCACCGGTTGTGTTTATTGCCGCCCCATCGAGATAAAACTGAAAACTTGTTACGAGTGACCGCGTAGCTCCGTTGTACGTTATGCCGAAATGTCTCCAAGACCCTGTTGTTAATGCGGTTGAGGTGTCCGATTTACAGCGGCCCCAACTTGTAGCACTGCCACTTAACAGCCCTAGATAACTCACGTCACTTGATACACCAAATTCGAACGCACTTGATGAATCTGCCCGCAACATCACCAGCTTTGTGTAAACGTTGCCCGTTAATGATCGCACAAACGCCCAAACCGATATCGAAAATGGCTGTGCATCGGCTGCATAAACTCGCGTGCCATCAATTTGCACAAAATCATTCGTGCCGTCAAAATCAAGTGCATATCCGCCAGCACTAACAAGCCAATCTGATCCAGGGTCCATGTTGTTTAGCGTGCCATGATTCGCGTAGCCGCTCCAATCACGCAGCGTTAAGCCAGTTGGCCCAAGACACGGTGCCCACGCACCAACGCAACCACGCCACAACTCTGGATAGAGTGGCTGACCGTCACGCGGCGCAAATCCGTTCTGATATGAACCAATGATACTCATCAGTTTTCGACTGTTTCTTCAAGTGGTGTGAGAGTGATAAACTGGTTCGCGTCACTGCTGTGGAACGCTGCTCCGCTACGATTGATAACAACAAGATTGAGGTATCTGCCCTTCGGAAAGATCGTGCTGACGATTGCACGCTGTTGTGTTGCGGTAGCTTGAACCGTGCAACTATGCGCCCCAAGAAACTCCAAATGCCTTGTGGCGGATGTCAGGTTGTTACTGTAGCCCGTGTACGCCGCGTCACTACCTGACGTATTCCCTTCACCTGCGCCGGTACTTGTGTTCCAGCTGCCGAACAGCTCAATAACGTTTCCATCTGTCGGAGTCGCGGCAAGTTCAAAATTCACTTCAACACGCCAACGCTGTGCCCAGTTTGCCCCAAGGTCTAAAGATGCTGACTGCCGTGCGCCTGTGCTGGTTCCGTTGCTATTTGCTAGACTGGCCAGCGTGATCGCAGCGTTTCCGCCGCTATTTCGAATCACTTTCGGCGTGCCTTCCGACACCTTAAACGTTCCAAGCACAGCCATTTCTATGTCCTCTGAATCACTGAGATTTTCGTAGATTTCCGCGACGATAAGAGACGCTGCACGCCCAATTGCGACACAGGCGGCATCGTTTTCCCACTCCCTGACACCAGACTTGCGGACCAATTCAATCGCAATCTGGCCCGCAAGTTCGATCGGCGTCATGTCAACTGCCTTGCATTGGCAACATCAGATGGTGTGACTGTTACAAAGCCGCCAAACAACTGACGGGCACGGCTTGCAGGCTCTTTCGTCACGCTGTCAAACGACGCACGAGATGCCGTGCCGGCTGCAAACAGTTTGTAAAACTCCGATTGGATCACAGCGGGCTTCACGCTTCCGTCTGCCGTTTGATTGTTCCACCATCCCTGTTGACCTGCTGACAATCCGTTCCACTCGTCAACCGGAATCAAAATGTCGTCGGACGGCACAGACGCACGGAATACCTGAATCGACTCCCGCACCTCGTTGAGCAAATTCGCGTTCGCCTCATCGTCCTCCGGTGCTGTCGTCAGCCCCAGATTGAGCGGATCGTTTGTGAGTTCTGCTTTTAGGATTTCAAGTTCTGCCGTTTCCATTGTTCACACTCCAAAAGGCCACGCTGTAGAAACATCCGCACCGTTGATCTGTGGTTCAACTTCTGCTGCTGCGAGCAAAGGCCGAGCAAGTTCTGCCGACAATCCAATTCCACCGGCTTGTCGTGGTGCTGTCAGCAATTGCCGCACTCGAGCATCGCCAACATCAACACCGGGTGCCCCAGGCTGCAACCATTTCAGCACGCGATTGACGACCTGATTGCCTTCCGCAACAGTCTCAATCGTCTGCAGCACTGTTTCAGCATCCTGTGGATTGCTGTAAAGGCTAAGGATCGACAATTCAGTGACTCGTGTTAGTTGCGTCACCTTTGGAGCAATCGCACGGCAGCGGGCCGCACAGAGATCCGCAGCCCCTGTTTCTGCCAGTGCTTTGGCCTCAGTGTCAGACTCGATCAATGCTCGTAGTTGTTCCGGTGTCATGTGTTCCCCACTGTTTACCGCGCCTAGCGGACTACTTAACCGCTTTCATGGATCAAGCGGCAATGAAATATCAGAACTGCCGCCCGAGTTCTCCGCTTCGCACGCTTCCAATGCTTCCGCTCTCTGAAAATCCAGAATCAGTGCGTCCTCGAACGCTTTCCACTTCCGTGGAACATCTAGCCCCGATTCGATCTTCGCATTCCGTTGCTCGAGACACGGATCCGGGTCCGTACTGACCGTTGCTATACTTGGCGATGGTGAATCTTTGGTTTCCGATGGTTGTGGAATATTCCGACTCAAGAGCCACAAACCGAGCTTCATTTGCAATTTCTTGTACCACGGCCGCATGAGTCGTCCTTTCCACTTTTACAGGAATTTGAATCAGGCCAGTTCGCTGAAGCAGTTCCACAATGTTGTTCAGGCCAAAAATTGATAAGGCAATCACAAGAAAAGAGGCCGCCAGTTTGGGATGCCGCTGAATCATTCTGATAGTCCCCAAAACGAACTTGTCTTCATCAGTTTGGCTTGTCACCGTCTTGATTTCTGCTGCCATAGCTTCAAGTCTTTTACCGATTTCTTCGTATTGCTCCATCGCCTGAGCAAATGCAGCCGCCGTTCCGTTTTTCAATGGCTCCCATGTGCAAAGGCAGCATTCAATTGGACCAGTAAGCGGGTATCGCATTACAGTAAGATTACCCCACTCCGGTTTACTTCCCTTCGGAACATATTGTTTTTTGACCGTGTAAACGGGGTTGTAGGCATCGAGAGTTTTTACCTCATCAACATCAGCTTCCAAATTCTTATCTGGAACACTGATTTGCATCCAAGTCAGTTTCCGAAGCTCATTCAGCGTGTACTGACTCCATTCGCAAAACGCTGCATTCGCCCACAAAATCTGACCGTCCAACGTGCTGACAAGTTTCATTGCAGGGCAATGTTTGACCCACGTTCGCAAATGATCTTCACTCGCAACACTATCAATCCACATCACTCCGGTCCCTAGTTCTGATTGGAATTGACCAACTGTTTCGAGTTTTACCTATGTCACATCCATGTGACAAGATAGTCAAGAGCATTCGCAAAAATCACTGGAAGAACAGATTCACAGCCACTTCACCGGCCGTTGAGGCAACCGCCCCCGCGTCCGGCATCGTTGTAACTGAACGGACGGACAAACCCGCATCAAACAAAATCCCGCCCGGAATCGACATCGAAACAGTCTGCCCTGCCGGAATCCCGATTCGGATGACTGGAGTATCAGAAGCAGTCGGCGCAGTTGCTTTGTTGTAGAGCTTCACAAACTGAACCGCTGTGCCAGAATTTGTGATGGACCAGCCACAAAGAAAAGACCGCTTTGCCTGAGCAACAAGGCCAGTATTGCCAGCCGTCAGAGTTTGATAGGAATTCAAAATTTCAGGGATCATCGAAAGAAACCTTTCTTCGGGAAAGAGATTTTCACATTCAATCAAAAACCAAAGGAAATCAGGCAATTCCAGCCAGTCTCATATACCTGTCAACAATCAAATCGACAACAGCTTTTCGGTGAAACGGAGTGTAATCCACATCGCCAGGCTGACCAATCACAGGACCGGGATCGGCGTACTCAAACCCCTCATCATCGGCCGGAGAGAAGGAAGCTCCGGATTCGGCCAACCGTTTGGCTACTCGGTTCACCAACTCTTCATCGCTGGCTGAAGGTGGATCCTGAGCCCCCTCTTTTGAGAGATCCCACATTCGGGCGACCCATTCAGATTCATCGGAACCGGCAATTTCCGGGAACATGCCCGCCCACTGACTCGCCACGTCATCAAATTTTGTGGAACTCGAGTCAATCCCGCGATCTTCTGCCTGATTGATTCGGCGGGCATTCCAGCCCATTTTGCTGATGTACTGCCGAGCTTCCTCTTTCCGATTGTGATATGGAAGTAACATCTGGATTTCATCGTCGACAGCCTTTTTGAGATCATCGTGATTCAAATCGTACTGGCCGGCGATTTCCGGAATCAGATCCGCGTTCGCCTTCTTTTTGATGGATGCCCGTTGAGCTCCCTTTTGCCGATTGTGCTTCTCCAAGGCATTCTCATAATCTTTGGCCGAATCGAAATCCTCTTCCTTCGGAGCTTCACCAACCGGCTCAACATCATCGGCCATCGGGGTTTCTAGTTCCGCAGGATTGAAAGAGGTAGCTTTGGCGAGTTCTTTAGCCTGCTGCTTTTCGGCTTTGGCCGCTTCCTTCTTTTCAGTAACCTGCTGGGCCATCCCCTGGAGATGTTTTTCCCATGCCGCTTTCCGGGATTGACGTTCGCCAGTGTGAATTGGCTTGTCGATCTTTGGGAATGAAGGGGCTGATTCAACTGGCTCAGTTGGCTCAATCGACCGTTCCGGAGGGGAATAGTCAGTTTGCTCGCTGGCCGGTTTGTTCAAATTGTCCGGGTAGTTTCGAGGTGAAGGAGCTTCATCCGGAGAATCGCCGACGGCCGGAGAGGAGGAGCTTTCCGGCGCTGAAGATCCCGTTTCAACTTCACTCTTCGGAGCAAACTCGCCGCCCTTGCTCCCCGGAGCTCCCGCCGGATGCCGCGGGTGATCGGCGTTAAATGATCCTGACCCTGACCCCGATCCACCGGCAGGCTCAGTAACTGGGAGTTTCCCGGATTCCGCCCCTTCCTTCCCGGCCGATTGCGATTGTGAAACCGCTGGGGCTGGAGCAGGAACAGGAACCGCATTCACGCCAGTCAAAGGCCGAGGACCGCCAGCCCCCGGAACTCCAGCCTTCCCGGCCGCCGCTGCTGAAATTGAATGAGCGGAAACCTGAGCAGGCGAAGGAGGAGCATTTGCCGCCGCCTGAGTTCTCGCTGCATGGTTGTTAATGGCATTCTGAACGATCTGATTGACCGCGTTATTCCCAATTTGCTGCTTCTGGAATGCAGTAGCAGGAGGGGAAACAGTAGCCACATTTGCGGCCGGAGAGGAAGGGGCTTGTGTTGGCTGAATGCCATTTGCTGCCATCGCTGACTGCATCCAAGCCGCCATCGCCGCCCCGATTGCTGCATGTGCAATAGAACGCATGGGGCCAGATTTGAAAGCTTTGTTGGCGAGATACATTGCACCAGCGCCGACGGCTGCATGGACGAGCGGGTGAGCGTATTTGTCGACCTGCACAACCTCACTTTCCGGCCGAATATATCGATCAATCACGCCATTCATCGTTTCGTAAATGTGCAAACGAGAATACTTTTCAGCCCCGGGAGCATCTGGTTTTTTCAAGATCACCAGCGAAGTGTTCACGCCCGTTTGTCTTGGCGCGTCACTGCCAGCAAAAGACGATTCTGGCAATTCTTCGAACTCGCCGTGTTCGTCCACAAATTCAGCGAATTCTTTCCGCTTGTTCCTTCCGGCCTCACGATAAAGCCGATCACCGCCAGGGACCACAGCAACCAACTTCCCGCCAGGCTTCAACAGGCTGAAGGCGTGCTTTACGTGATCAATCGCCTGATCGTTTTCAAACGGCGGATTCATCACGATTCGATCATACTCGCCGGCATGCTTCAGGAAATCGTCATGCTCGACTTCATGGCCCTTCATTTTCAGAAGATCCTGCAGAGCTGAATGATGTTCAATTCCCTTCAATGTCACAGAATCCCCGTGAGCAGCCTTCACCGCGTCCATGATGCGACCAGAACCCGCTGAAGGCTCAAGAACGCTTTGGCCGTCGCGGATGTCAGCGTGATCCATCATTCGGTCGATCACTCGCGGAGGAGTTGGATAAAAACCTTGCTCCCGATGTTCGCGGTGAATTTTCTTTTCCAGTTCCTTCACTGGATCTTTCTGGACGCTGCCATGTCGTTTCGCTTGATGCGGAGCCAGTTCACGGAGAGCCGCCCGCAATTCGTGATCTTCCTGAATGCCCATTGCATAGAGCCGCTGGAAGTCGTCCTTTTCACCAAATCCGCCCCAATCATGTTTTACGCCTTTGGATTTTGCGCGATTGGCGAAGTCAAACCATTCCTTTGTTGAGTTTTTGCTGAGAGTGAATCCCATTCCATCATCATCTTTTTGAGATGAAAACAGCTTTTGCCACTTTGCTGACTCTTGTTTAAGACCGGGAGTATTCGCGGCCTGCTCAAGAAATCGACGCACATTCTCGCGATAGATTATCTGGCGAGGCATTTTTGCGGATGAAGCCGAATCGACACTCAGGCCAGATTGATACGTGTTTTCACGTTCTTGATAAGTAGCCTTTTTTCGCCAATCATCGCCGTACTTTTCCTGAAGCTTCTGTTCTTCATGTTTTCGCTGGGCTTGTTTCCAGACTCGCTGAAGGCTTTCCAGTTGAGTCAGAGCGTTTAGCCCGCGAAGGTGTTTTACTTCTCCGTTCGCCATTGCCTCAGCAATTGAGCGAAGTCGAACAGCCTGATTCAAATCTGCCTCAGCAGACGCGCGAGCACTGGCCGCCATCTCCGCCCGTCGATTAGTGTTTTCCTTCCGTTCGGCCGAGTAGGAGGCAGACGCGCGTTCTTCCAATCGCTCAGCGTGATCGGCCAGTTTTTCGCCGACAGTCTTTTCCCGCTCCTCTTGCTTCTCACCGAGAATATCGGAACGATCCACTTTCTCACCGGCCATTGCCTGCAGGAATCGATTCCGCTTGTCTTCATCCGGGAAATGGAACCCGCCGGGAGTTGAGCCGAATTGTTTGTAGTACCAACCGCCGAGACGCTTGGCCGCCGTGTTCATTTTGTCGTATTCGTCTCGATCGACTCGATTTTTCGGCGATGCCGTGAAAATGTCCTGGCCGCGCTTTGAATGGAAATTTTTGGTGAGCTCGAACCCGCCATGATCGCCGGAAACTTTCGCTTCAACGACGGTTGGTTTCTTCACTTCCTCCCGGCCGGAGCGGGTTTTCTCTGACATTAGATTGTCGTAGGTTTCCTGCTGCTCAGGAGTCAGCTTTTCGTAGCTCCCGGCTTTTTTGATCGCCAGTTCAAAGTCTTTGAGGGTTTTCGGGTTTGCCGCTGCTTCCTCATTGGCCTTTTCAGCTGCCGCCCGATCTGCAACGTTCTTTGCTTCCTTCTCAACATGAGCCGCCAAGGATTCAGGAGTTTGCTTTGCGACGTGAGCCGCCAGCCGACGGACGGCCGCACCGGTCATTCCGCCTTCACCCTTGATATCCTCGTAAGAATAAGTATTTGAAATCCCGTCGCCGACATTGAACGCGCGTTGCATCATTGCCGCGTAGACTGATTCCGCGTTCTCGTTCTTTTTGTTCTCGCCGCGGATTGCTTGCCAGTCGCCCAAGTTGGCCGCCATGCTTCGAAGCTGTTTCGCGTCGTATCGCTTCTGAAGATCCGCAACAAAGGCTTCTTTGTTGTCGGCATAGAATTTGTGAGCTTGCTGGAACTCTTCAAAAGGAAGCTCGCCAGAATCGATCTTGCGGCTGAGTTGCATCAGGGACCGATAATCACCATGCTTTTCGGGATCGAATGAGCCAGAGAAGTCCGAGGTTGATTTCGGGGGTTTTGGTTCTGGCTGGGGCTCAGGTTCTGATTGTTGCTCAGGTTCAGTTTCGGCCGGAAAGGAGGAAGCTTCCGGCGCTGGCTGTTCGTCTTCCTCGTCTCGATGCCATCGGCCGTTTCGGAAAACCAGCCCTTCGGCGTTTATATCGCCGTCGTTTGGGCCTTCCTCAACCTTTGGCGTTTCCTGCCCCTTCTTCCACTCATTCACCGCTGAAATTACCTCCCGTGACTCCATCGGCTTTCCATCCTTCAACGGGATCAAATCGGCGTAAACCCACTTAGAACCGCCCTCAGATGTGACACCCGTTTTGTTTACTCGCTTGACCGTGATCGTATTGGAAGGATTCGCCGCCAGCGCCAAAGAATCCCCCGGCTTCAACGTCGCCTTCATGAAGTCCGCATGATTATCCCAAAAGTTTTGAACGGTCTGTTTTCGTTCCTGACTCTTCGCCAGTTGTTCGGCGTCTCTCTGCTTCCCGAGTTCCGTTCGGTTTCCATGCTGATCGATTTCGCCCCGGTCAAAAGCTTCAGCCTGGCCGATCAGTGAATTGGCCTGCTTTCTGACCTCAATTGACTTCAAGGCATTGTTCACAGACTGGTCAATCCGCTTTGCCGCTTGCTTGCTTGTGCGACGTGAAGAAGCATTTCCGGAACGGCCTACACCGACAGGAAAGGAAGATGCCATTGCTTTGTCGAATGCCGAGTTCCCGGGAGTCAGGGAGTCAGCTTTGCGGTTCAGTGAATCCATCTTTTCGCGGAATGGATTAACCCGATTCTCCATCGTCTTCGGGTTATTCAAATCCCCGGCATCCGAGTTGAACAGAAGTTCCTGCCCCTTGAGATCCCCCGTTCCCTTGCCGGTATCAAACAGAGCCCCCTGTTTCGTGGAATCACTTTTCCCGAAGTCCACAGGCTTTGCGGGAGAAGGCGCCGGGGTGGAATCCAGGGTGAATTGGGGTTCTTCATCGCCGGCCCCACTCTCTTCGGCCGACGCTGAAACCTCCTTCATCCAGTCAGAATCAATTTCATCAACGTCCCAGCTTACACCGAGCTCATTCGCTCGCTTGATTTCGCGAGCCCGATTCATTTCCATTGCCTCAATCGCGGCCCCGGCATCGCCGTTGAAGTAGTCGTTCACGAAGTCAGCGGAAAGAATGTTTTCTTCGGCTGCAGGTTCATAGTCGGAGCTTTCACCATCAGATTCCGGACGATTTACGCCAACCTGAGCCGCCAAATGATCCAACGGGCCAAAGGCGATTGTGTCCCAATTCTTTCCGCGCTGAACTTGAAGGCTGCCATTCTTCACACGAAACATATCAGCATGACGTTCATCAAACTGAGTGGCTTTCGTGTTCGTCACGAGCATAACAGGTTCCCCGGCTTTCAGTTTTTCCTGAATGCCCTTCAGAACCTGTTCTTCGTAGGATGACTCAGATTCATCGGCCGGAGAGGAAGGAGCCTCAGCCATTGCCCCCTCGAAGTCTTCACTCATCGCCCCTTCAAAATCCACCGGTTCAACAGTCTTGAAATCCTCTTCCTCATCATCTTCAAACTTGAACCCCGGATTCAGTTCCTCAAACAATCTCTTCTGCCGGTTATCCGCGCGCCCGCCCGAGATCCGCCCCATCTCAGCCAGTCCCTTCGGCTTTGGCGCTGGCCCTCCCTCTTCGGCCGACTCTTTCTCAATCTGCTCCTTCGTCTTCCCAATCAGCTTCTTTGGCCCCTTCATGATTCGGCCGTCATCGTTGCTGATGTAAACCCGAGCCCCGCGCATTGTCACCCATCGGCCGGCCTCATCATCGACACTTTTGGAGAACAACGGTTTTTGACGCTCCGCAGGATTCTCGAACAGCCCCAACTGACCGGCCGCCGGCTTGTGTCGCCGAGCGTATTCGTCAACGATGGCGTTGATAGTGTCACGGATGGAAAATTGATATTGGGGAATTACTGCTGAAGACATTGAAAACCACCCATTCAAATTCAGATTCGAAAAATGCAAATCACATGCATGTGACAACAAAAATCAGCATTCAGCTTTAATCGATCGAGCTTTCATTGGCCCGCCCTTTTCAACCCACTTCTTGAACAACTCAACCGTCATACTTGCCGCCGGCCCGCACTTCCATCCCTTCGGATAGTTGGCCAGGTACAACCGTTTGGCTTCCTTGCGATTCAGACACCCGACAACTACTTTGAATTCATCGAAATCCCCGTCCTGATCCATCTGCTTGATGACCAGAACAAATTCCGAATCAGGGTGAGGCCCGATAAACACGTCCAGATTGTCGCCGTCATTTGCTTTCGTCCGACGGAAATAGCCGTAGTGGCTGGCCATAGTCCGCGACCATTCACGGCCGGTTGAGGGAGAGACGCCCGAGCGCGTTGAGCCCTTTGGATTCTCGATGGCGATTTCCAGACCCTTCCAAGGGAAGATTCCCTTGGCGTAGTTCCCGGCTTCGCGTTGGGCGGGAGTTGGGGAGGTGTGAGTTTCACTGGCTGCATTGTTCAAGAGGCGATGAGATCGGCGCTGATATTGGTCAGGCTTAACGGCCGGAGAGGAAGGAGGCCCAGATTCTTCGCCCTGATCCTCATTCACCTTGCCAGCCACATGATCGATAACACCCTGTTTCGCCGCCTTCACCTCCCCGGCCGCCTTCACATGCTCATGCGCAGCATCAATCTGATTGCCGAAGCCAGTTCCCGCTGGGAATTGCATACCATTGGCCATTCCGGCCCCCATCCCGCCGGCCTGAGCATTCTTCAGCATCTTCTCATTCGGGTTGTCCAGACTCACCCCGATCGCCTCAGCAACATCCTTTTCCGGAATGCCGAGCCCCATTTCCCACGCTGTTCTATAGCTATCCAGCTTTTCCTTGACGTTGTCACTCTCAAGCTCAAGCTTCAACTCAAACTGCCAACTCTCAGTTTCCGGCCAGTTCGCTAGATGGATCGGGCGCAGCAGTTCGTGAGTCAGCGTTTCCTCAAGATTGCTGCTGTCATACATCACAATCTGAGCCAACGAATCTTTCTGAAAGTCCGCAACCGAACTGCCCAAGCCAGTCGCATCCGCTTCCGTGCTCAACGTCTGCCCGATGATATACCGCTTGATTCGATGCCCAAAATACTTGTCCAGAATGTTCACCAGCATATCCATGCCAGCAAACCCGGGCTCAACAATCCGGATGTCATACACACCGGCATCCATCCCGAGCGGTTTCGGGAAGAAGATTTGATTCCTTCCGAATGCCATTCGGTTTTTCGCCGCTTCCATGATGGATTTCTTTGCGGCCTCATCTCCAGACGGATATTCGTAAATTTCAATCCCGCCGGCTGAGCGTTCCATGTACTCCATCAGGAACCCGAGCATTTCCTGCTTCAGGAACCATTCGTTGTAGATTCGATCCCGAATCCCCACACCGTGAATCCTTCCGGCCTTCCGAGGATTCTGGTATTCCGCATCTTCAATCATGTGCTTATGGCAAATGATCGTTTGGCGTTCGGCCGGAGAGAGGAAGATAGCCGCGCCGCTATTGGTGTACTCCAGATCCTGAATCCCGCGGATTCGGGAATCCTTCTGAATCACTGGGGAAACGCGAATCCCCATCTGATCGGGAAAGGCGCCATTGGCCAACTTTTCCCCGTCATCATACCGGAAAACGATCTTGTCCCCGTGAATATGCTTCCAGCCCGTTGCGTCAGCATGTTTCGCGCGCGGGTAACAGTACATTTTCCCGCCGATATTGCCGTGCCCGTAAGTGTGCTGAATCGCCGATCGGCCAATCCAGATCGCATCCATCAAACAGCGTTTGTACTCAGTAAACCGCCGGACCCGCTTGACGATTTTCGTCAGTTCGGCTGCTAGGGATTTCTGTGCAGGGCTTTTGGAATCCTCCGGAACGATCGACCAATCCAGAAGCGCCGACATTCGTTGCCGGATTTCCAGACATTCCATGATGCCCAAATCTTTACGCATCAAAAGAGCGTCATTCGGGTTTGCTTCTAAAGCCTCATCGGAAGGAAGATAGGTTTTCGCCTGACTTCCGATCTTGCTGGCAAATGTCATCGCCTGGGGCACAACGTCCTGGCCAAACAGCGGAGGAGCCCCGGGAATATCGCTTGCCGGATCTTTGGTGCGCTGAATCCAGTTGTTGACGAACGAGGCAACTCTTTCCCGTTCGGCCGAATTCTTGCTTCCATTGTACCCATCGGGATTCAGGCGAAACGCGATCCCGCCGGGAGCATCAAAAGCATGATCCGTGCCCCTGTTCATCAATGCCGCCGCGCTGAATGATTCGCCGCGACCGTATTTTTGACCGTTGCCGTTGTTATTGCCGTCCATTCGAACAATCCCCGTCTTTGTGACATGCATTTGACATGCAGGAGAATATCGAACTTGACAAAGAAGCAACAGAGCTTTAAGGCAGTCGGGCAAAAACTACGACAGAAACAGCCTTATTCAGCAAATCCGGCATCAATCAGAGTCTGAACTGAAAACGATTTCAGCGGCTTGCAAATCAGCGTCAAACTTCGATTCCACCAGTGCCGCTCCACAACTCGCAACCGAATTCGGTGAGGCCCGTTTTCTGTGTCAATCCGATCCCCAATGATCGGGACCATTCCGGACCACATCAGGATTGTTTTTGTCATCACCTTTTGACCGCAACCGTTTTGATTACATCCAAACGGAAGCTTTACCAATAACTCAACCGAAACGTCTTCCATAGCCAGCACCCTTACAAAATCGCGACCTGAAAAACTACACCCGAAAACACCAGATTCTTGTGCCCGAAATCACCGAATGCCGACCCCCGAAAACTTCATTGACGGCATCCATTACGCCGATATGGACCGGCCAATAATCATGGCCGCAGATCAAACCGCCAGGCTTCAATAAAGCCATCCAAGCCTGAATGTCGGCCTTGCATTCCGCGTAATGATGATTTCCGTCGATGAATACGGAATCAAATCGATGGTTCAACCGCTGGCATTCCCGTGCCGCATCAATCGAGTTCATCCGCAGATTATTGATTGAGATGTTCGGGTGAATCAGTTCCAGAGTGGCCGACTGGACCTTCCCCACCCACTGCCGATTGCCCCATTCAGAGCCGTCATCGACAGCCACCACCTCAGAAAATTTCTTCATCCCGCCACAACTGGCCAACAACGACCGGCCGCAATAAACGCCAATCTCCGCGTGACACTTAGAAAGGCTGATATTGTCATAGAGCCAGCCCAATTCCACCGGCCAAGTTTGCCCTGGTACCTGGTAGCATTGCTCGATTGTTTTTGCCCTGAGATCCCCAGCCATTTCAATAAACTCCCGCCGTGTGCGGACAAATCACCATCAGTTGAGACGCCCGAGCAATCTCCTTCGCTTGCCAGTCTTCCGACTCGAAAAAGATAATTGGTCCGGGTGACGGCCGATGATTCTTCGCCCATGCCGCGTAATGTCTTGCCTTAAACGCTGGGATGTTGTCTCGCTGTCTCTCTCTCAGCGTTTTCGCCGGATGCATCACCAGCTGATTCCAACGAATTCCATGACGAACAAGCCAAGCTTCCGTTTCCGCCCTGTATTTCTCAATTCGAGCGGTCACAATCAGCGGGACCGCACATCGGCGCGGAACATACAACGGCTGAGCATTCCGGATGAAATCCAGATACCTCTCCCCGTCGTCATCACTCCCAGCCGGACAGTCGTGGCACAAGATCCCGTCGAAATCCATCGCGCACGACGGGGACAAGATCGAGTTAAAAACATTCCACTCTAAGATATGAGGCCAAGGAAGATCGACCGCCCAAATGTCCGGCTTCAGTTTCGCCAGCGGATTCACATAAACCGCCGCATAGACCGCGTTCCCGATCTGTGAATTCACCAGAGGCCGGATCGCCTTGATTGAGTTCCCAGTCATCACCGTGTCATCGACAACCAAGATTTTCCCCTGGCGTGGGTCAATGTGCCGACTTCCACCCAACCGCCAGCCATTCCCTGTATCAACAATATCATTCAAAGTCTGCCGAATGGTGATCATCGGCAGTTGAAGATACATGGCCAGCATGGTAGCCACGGAAAGCCCAGACCGAGCTACCCCGGCAATTGCCGTTACATCACTCGGAACTTTCGCCAGCAAAAGCTTGATATCTTCCTGCAGCTCTGCTGATTTAATGAACCGAACAGGCCCGGAACCCCGCCGAAAACAACTACCAATTCCGCCGGAAGGGCGATCGGATGCCCTTCTGTTTCGTCTCGCCAATCGTTCAGATTTCAGCCTCTCTCTATCGGCCGGAGAGGAGGGGGCTTTCGGCGCTGGAGTATCACCAACAGTAACCAACTGCCCCTGCCTTCTGGCCTGAACAGTCTGCCGAGGAATTCGTGTTCGGCGAGGTGGACGAGGGGCTACAAAGCTCGAGCTTTCAGCCGCCTGTTGCTGGTTATTCATGACATAATCCTTTGTGTCTTCAATTGCCCGATCTAACAGCCAATTAGCCCCATCTCGAAAAGCTTCCTCGGTGACATCTTTCCCGTGCCACCAGTCGCCGGCCAGTTTTCCGGCCATCTTGAACGACTCAATAAGCCCCTCTTCCCGGCCGAAAGCAAAGGCACTTTTCGCCAGTGAAACTTTCAGGATCTCCCGATTCTTCAACAGAGTTTCAATGATCTCTTTTCGGTTCTTTGGAGATTCGCAACCCTTGATTCCCCAGCCATTCATTTTGGTAGCCAAGTCTTTGCACTGGCATCCCTCGCCGGACTTGAGCCCCAGCAAGCCCTCAATTCTGGATACCATGAAGTCGCCAACAGGTTCCTTCTTTGCGCCTACATGGTGATGGAATCGATGGACTTCACCACCACCGGAGACAACTCGCCCTTCGTCCGGATTCCAGTGATAAATCTTTCTTTCAAACGTTCCATCAGGTCTGCGTTTTTTGACGGTGATTGTCATTTCTCATCCACCTCAATAATCCGTCCGTCATCATCTTTTAACAGCAGTTTCGCGGGCCGCAATCCGTCAAAAATCATCATGACAATCATTGAACAGAGAATCGCCACAACAACGACCAGAACAACAATTGCCAGCTCTTTCACGGGAATTCTCATCTGACTACCCCGGCGACAGCGTTGGTTTTACAAACCCGCAGTTTCCGTACTCATCAGCGTTTGCTTGGTTATAGAGTCCAATCGTGTATCTAGCCGCACCAAACATCACACCGTAAAATCTAAGCCATACAGCGTGGCTCGACGCCGCTAGTGTGTCGGTGTAATTGTGGCAGCAGGTTTCAAACTCGTAATAAATTCCGAGAATCGTGTCAGTTGTTGCTGCGTAAACCACCGCATACCAATCCCCGACTTCAACTTGGCTGTTATCAATGTTGGGCGTATCTCCGGGAAATTCTTTTCTAACGAAAATCACTCTTTTGCTGGTGAGGTTAGAATCGTTCTCCATGCAAAAAGGAGGAAACGCCACCACTCGATGCAGATAGCCCACCGACACAACGCACTCACCATCTTGCCACGTTTTGTTCGATGTTGGCAATGTGCCGATTCCACCAGCACCGACCAGATATTCCATATCGCAGACATCAACGCCCGCTTCAAGAAGTCCCCAGCTTCCATAGGTTCCGTCAAGAGACCCATCAGCTTGCGTTCCCCAAGTACAATCACAAGGGTAGGTTTCAACCGGGGAGCAACTGCATGTTTTGCACAGGAAAGAAAGCTCAGAGTAATCCGGCAACACTACAGAGCCAGAAAGAGCCGTACAGTTCCCAATCGGGATTGGTTCAAAGTCTTCACCGTCGACATTCACAAGCATCACGCATTGGCCAGTGTAATCATCACGGCCAAGCATCAATCGCACGTTCCGATACCCAATGACTCCTTCCCAAACTGGCGCGAGGCAATCGTCATATGATGAATCGCAAAATTCTTCCTGATACCGGACTCCATTAGGTTCTGAAAGAAATACGCAAAGGCACTCACAGGTGCATTCACATTCCCCGCAAAAATGAATCGTGCAGTTTGTTTCAGGCTCTTTGATATAAGGCAACGGCCTGTAATCGTGTTTTACCCATCGCAGAACAGCGTCTTCATAATTTATGACGACCTCTGCTTGATCACTGGAATCGCGGCAAGATTGGCCTTGCTGGCATGATTTCCTGTAAACCTCTTCCCCTTGCCAGTACACAACAAATTCGCATTCGCCCGACTCGTAACCAACTTCCCAGAACCCAAAAAACGACCCACCGCCGACAGTCCCCGACCATCCAGTGTTTAGAAACTCTGCAGTCCCTATGTGTGTCGCCTGGCCGTAAATTTCTAATTCAAGGCAATACATGCACGGAATAACCGCACAGCATCCATCCGTTTCCGTAGGATCGCACCACTTCGATTGCCGCTCAGAACATTTCTTGAGCTTGTTTTCCGGCTGTTGCCACCATTTTGGACCAAGCCCAAAGTCTCGCGTAGACATCAGCCACACCCCGGTTCGCCACAGAGTGAGAGAGCTCGCCACTTCGCAATGCAAGGGCTGTAGGAATCATCAGCCCCGGCAGTTGTGCGGGGATACATATAGGAGGCGTAACCTTGCTTCCCAGCAAGATCGTAAGAGGTGTAATAAGCCTCTAAAACGCAGGTATCATAAATCTTCAAAAGCCCAGTGTATTCATCAACACCGGGAGGCGTTTCCGTACAACCACCCGTGTATTCATCCCAGTCGGCGAGAACAAAGAAAACGCCCTCTTCATTGTCTGCATCGTCAGGGCAAAACACGTCAACAATCGTGAACAAAATATGGTGGCTACCACCAGAGGCAACGGCCGCTATCGTTTCCGGAATTAGATTGTGCTGCCAACTCCTGACCCGCGTTTGACACCGATAGCCCGTTTGAAATCGAGTCTGAAAAAACGTGACAGAATCGTCATAGGCCGTCGGCTGCCACTTCTGGATGCCGTTGAAGGTGTAGTCGTAAGTCTTCGCGAAACGGCCGTAGAAGTCTTTGGCGGCTTTATCCCTGAGATCATCAGAAGGAGAATCTACGTCCTTCCAGTGCAATCGCAGAACGGCCGAGGTGGAGGGGATCGTTTTAACGTCCGACAACCCAACCTGCGCCGGAGTCCTGGACACATAAACGCCGCGAGTCGGAATCTGGATCTTCGCTGGAAGGAATGCCGCGCCCTGATCTTCACCAAGAGCCCCGCCCATTGCGACGAGTGGCATTCCAGTCAGCTCAAAGCCCGAGGCATCGGAAGTCGCCTCATCCGTGTACTGGTCACGATCGCAAAGAGCAATCCCACACTTCCCATCGAGATTGTTCTGGTAAATGAACGGAGAATCATCGACGGAAACAAGGACAAAACCCGTTTCAACGTCGGTCCCTTCCTCATCGGCCGAATTCAATTCCGGAACCAACTGGCAACCAATGTGCCAGGCCAAACTTTCCAAGACAACCGCTGCGTTTTCGTAGTTGTTGCTGGCTGCAATGTCAGGGATTTCTGAATGCCCCGAGCTTGCACAACTCAGTTCAATCGTTGTCCCCATCTGCAGATTCAGGTAATCCACTATGGACTGAATATCAGTGAATTCCTGATCTTCAATGAGATCCACATTCTTGAATTGCCACCAGTACCGCTGATCGACCATGCAGAGCAACCAGAGATTCTGGATGTCTTCCGTTTCGGCCTCTGCTAGATCGTCGGGAGTCATCGGCCGGGGAGGAAGGGGGCTCATTGTCAGCGTCAGATTCGGCTTGAATGCCGTTTCTTCGCCGTAGCCCGCTGCCTTCCAGTTTTCCGGAGCGCCAAACTCAACCGTGAGCTTGTTGTCATTGGCCGCGGACTCTTCAAGAATCAAATCTTTCTGGGCCGTCGTGACCATGAACAGCCCGTAGCTCCAGCGAGTCGCCCCAGTTGGGACAACGATTTGATTGATTCTGGCCGGCGGCAGATCCGGATAGTTCGGGAACAACAAATTCTTCCCGCGCGGGATCTTGACCGCCGCTGCTTCCGTGAATGCTCGAATCAGTTCCGGCGAGTGATTCCGCTCCAGATAACTATCAATCACGCCCGAGTGACCTGTCATGATCACCGGCGTAGTGCCGATTCTGATCATGGTACAGGTTCCGCGTCTGGTTCGTTATCAATATCGCCGTCAAGATCCCACTTGAAATCTACGGAAAAATCAACCGCCATTGTCGCCTTCTGAGCCGTCGGGCCTTCCTTCCCGGCCGACTGGGCTTGTGTGTCGCTCAGGGGCTTTATGCAGTCGATCAGGTTCGGAGTATGCCCGTCGCCGCCGGCCTCAATTTCCTGCAAATAACTGCCAACCAAAGCCTTGATGATTTTGGTTTCCAACCTCAACAGCCCACGGCCGGAGGAGGTGAGCATTGATTCGCCAGAGCCAGCTCGATCGGTTCGATTGCTGGACCAAATCGCGATTCTCAATGTGCCCTGATAGTGGATTACGTTTTCGCTTCCACCAGTCAGCGCGCCATGATCAAACGTCCCGCCAGTAATCTGGACCGTCAGAACTGAATTGTTCTGCATGGACTGTGGGATATCGTCATCAATGACGATTTGAATCCGGTTTGAATATTCCGGAATCTTGAACGCCAGAAGCTTAGACGCCCGAAGCAAAACCTCAGCTTTTGTTGTGGAATTTGCCCCGGGCATTTCGAATCACCTGAAAATCGTGAGAGCCAGCCAGATCAATCAGTCTTCAGTTTTCTCAATCCATCCGGACT
>JACCDR011465238.1_pt1 | contig 18680 bp, 17 predicted proteins | sample 7446431 | NCBI WGS metagenome assembly JACCDR01 (sample SAMN15323443, study PRJNA562643) | freshwater metagenome | isolation source: river surface water | place: USA:Blue River Watershed | collected 2017-08-17
CTACATTGCGTGTGATGTTTGTGGTGAGAGCCTCAGTGATTGAAATTGTGTCAGCGACTGAAGCCGTGATTACTTGTTGTGCTGTGGCGGTTTCAGCAATACCGATCGCGTCAAATACGACAGCTGTATAAACTGCGTTAGGAGACACAAATTCAGTAATGCTGATCGGATCATTTACCGCTACATTTATTGTGTTTGCCGTCGTAACTACCTCAACGATAGTTATTGTGTCACTGACTGATTGCGTCAATGTTGTTTGTGCGGCAACTGACTCAGTGATTCCGATGCTGTCTGATACAGATACTACGCGGGTTACACTTGTAGTAACGACTTCCGTGATACCAACTTGTGTCACTCCTTGTGATACACCGACGTCTCCAGACACCGCGACCGTTCGACTTGTTTCACTGATTAATGGGCCAGAGTGAGTAAAGCTATCAGGATCGAGAGTTACTGAAGTATCCTCCTTACGTGCTGTTGCGATTGCTGCTTGCGAAGACCCTGCAACCCCATCAACTGATTCTCGAATAAGGAGATCAGTAAAGCCGGTTGGAGCAGCACTAAATGCCCCATCAGTTCCCTGTGTGGTAGCAATGGTAATCCAAAGAGCATCAATAGTTTCAGACCAACTTGGATCTACAGATGGTGGGTTAAGTCCTGTTGTGCCAGAACCCTCAATTGGAGTTGCCCCTGTATAATCATAAATTGCGTAAGAAACGGCTGCATATCGTCGAACAAGAAGATTCCCAACGTCAACAAAAGTGCCTTCAGAACCATCGGCTATTTTCCAGAATGCCCAGTTTAGGTTATTAACAGAGGCAATTTGTGTCCATCCTGAAGGAGCAGAAATACCAACAGACGTACCGCTTGCTGAAATCGCAATAATCAAAAGGTCGCCCACTTGATAACCCGTTGGAAGGGTAACATCAATACTTACGTTAGCACTGTTACTTGACAGAGCTGTAGCGCGTACCTTAGGGAACTTACGTTCAAGCTTAGACTCAACGAAGATATTGTTTTCTTGTGTTGTCGCCTCACTGATTGTAATTGTATCGCTGACTGAGACGGGGTATGTAGTCTGGATCAGTTGCAGTGTTACGTTTTCTGTAATGGAGATGTTTGTGACACCAAGACCGCCACCTTCAATGATCGGAGTGACTGACTCAGCTATAGATACGGTGTCGAATACAGAGGCTGTAAATGTGCCCAATTGCACGGCTACTGACTCGGTAATAGTTAATGAGTCGAATACCGAAGCGCTTGTGTTGAGTTGTGTCGTTACAGTTTCAGCGATTGTTACCGCATCAAAGACTGATTGGTTGGCAACACGAAGCAGCACCACACTTTCAGATATACCAAGTGCGTCGTTTACAGATTGATTTAGCGTGAGAACGGCAGTGACTGATTCACTAATTGAAAGTAGATCAGATACGCTTTGGTGACTGACACGAAGCGTACTCACTGTCTCAGCAATAGTGAGCGTGTCAGAGACAGAAACAAATGATGTCTCCAGTAGCGTTACGTTTTCAGCGATCGTAAGCGCATCAAAGACAGACGCACTAAATGCGGCCCCCACAAAAGTTGCAGCCACGTTTTCTGAGATAACAAGCGCATCAAACGTAACCTGAGTAATTGTGTTAAATGGAGTGACTAACTCAGTGATGGTGAGATTGTCTACAACCGAAACGTTAAGAATCCGTGTAGCAGTAACGCTTTCAGTAATAGATAACGTGTCAGATACAGATGCGTTGGCGGCGCCTCCCGTCACATCAGTTGCAACGTTTTCGGTAATAGCAAGACTGTCACTAAACTCAAACGCAAAAATATTTAGATTGTCAAAAATGACTGTTGTGCTTGTAGCTTCAGTTGCATAAACACCCGCAACAATTTCAACCCCGACCACTTCATACGAAATCGGGGACAATTCACTATGAAGAGTAGTCCAGCTGTGACCGTTGGCGCTGTATTCCCAATACATCGTTCCTAAGGTCACACGGAAACGCAGGTATTTGACAGTAGAAGCGCTGTAAGCAACTTGTGTAATATATTGGTTAGACCCACTTAATTTACGGTACGCAATTAAATTGTTGCCACTAATGAGAAAAAAAACGGTATTATTGACGTCCTGACGAATAGAGAAAGATACCTCAAGGGATGTAAGAGCCTGGTTACCTGCATCCAAAACAGCTAACCGTATCTCAGATTGATCCAGGTCGTAACTACCTATTGTCTCCATTCCCTGGTAGTTTGCGCCGCCAGATAAGACTGTTATCTCAAGTCGCTGGTTCGTATTAACAACTTCAGCCCCGCCCCAGTTCAACCAAGTCGCTGCACTAAGATTGTTGTCATTGAAGTCATCTGACAGGAATGAAATTGGCTGTGCGGTACGGACACGGGATACGTTCTCTGTAATCGTAAGCGCATCAAAGACACTAACGTTACGAGTAACACGGGCAGTCACACTCTCAGTGATTGTTAATGAATCATTAACCGAAGCCGCTGAAGCCGTTTGCCCAAGGTTTAGGTTGTCAAGGAAGAAAGAGGGAGCAGTTGCAGGGTTAATACAAGAAAGAAATTGTTCTGTCCAAACCCACAAAATTGAAATAGGAGTTGCAACACTAGCAAAAGCACTCCAGCTTGCGCCCGTACTACTTGTTTCCCAAAAAATTGTTCCAGATGCCTCCCGGATTCTAAACCAGCGATGAGTTGTAGCATTATAAGTCGCTGTCGCTAAAACAGTCTCAACACCATTGTCCCGCACTATTGCCGAAAGAGTAGTGCCAGTTACACTAAAAACTAAAAATTCATCACTTGGAGAATAGACCCCCCCGTAATAGCTTGAATTAGTATACAGGGTTAAGTTTGTTACTTCCCACAACAGGAAACTACCAGTTAAGTTGTAGTTTAAGTCAGCATAAAATCCAACATTTTCATCCCCTGTTGTACCTGTAATTTCAAGACGTTGGTTTTGCTCTAAGACAGTGCCGGTACCATAAGCGGTGTAGAGTGACGTGTTGAAACTGTTATCGTTAAAGTTATCAGTAAGTGTTTCAAGTAACGGGAAAGAAGCAACAGGAGATAGCTCTAGATCAAAACCAGTAGATGCAGCTGAACCAAGATCGACATCAAATGATTGGTATGTTGCTGTGTTACTGTAAATTGATAGTCGCCCGGCAGCCAACCCACAGTCAAAGAAGCTTGTTGCTAATGGGTTATAGGTAATAACTCCGTCGTATTGAGAGTTGGGCCCGAGCGTGTCATAGTAGGTTAAGCTCGACCCGCCGGCGCCTGATTGAGCAATAACACCAAGAATGTATGTGCGACCAGGTAAAAGAGTGACTGTCCCCGCAAAGTTAAAAGTGTACCACCCCGCAGTTTTACTTAAAGCCAAACGCTCATCTTGCGAAACAAGAGAGTGAGTAAACAACGAAACACCGTTAGCCTCGTAGATAGCTACCTTAGCATTAAAGTTTCCGGTGATTGTACTAGACAAATAAACTGTTAATGAAGACAGCTTGGTTTCTCCTCCAATTAAATATGTCTGACCCCTGAAGGTGCTATTTGTGGCGTCACCGATTACGAGCGTAGTTGCTCCAACACTTGTGTAACCAATGGTTGGGTCAACAATGACTGGATACGTTGCTTTGTTTAGGAATGACTCCGGTACAGTTACCGTCAAAACACCTGACGCAATATCAATCTCAAGATCGCCCCAGGTTTCCCCACCAGCTGCGTCTGTAATATGAGGCCGGTAAATATGTGCTACCTTTTTAGGCTCGACACGATTTGATACCGGACGTGTCATTACTACAAATGAGTTTTCGATATGGGGCGCACGATAGGCTCCATTAGCAAGCTCCTCTTCTGTCAGCGGAAGCTGCTTGAAGAAGTTGAGGTCCTTTGTTTCAATCTTAAAATCAAATCGGTTCGTTGCTGGCTGTGAAGGTAGGTGCAACTCAATTTCCATTGCGTCGTGACCATCAACTTTTTTCTCGTATACACGCAGCTCTTCGGCCGCGTTTTTGAATACAATTTGGCCGTCCTTTTGTTGTACAGTATCGTAATTAGAAAATGAAGATACTTTCAGCAGGCTACCGTCTTGTGAAATTTTTACTTCAGGAAGAAACTCATCAAGTTTTTCACCCCCCAATTTGATTTGCTTTATTGCAACCTCATCGGAAATAACCCGCTCAATTGATTGGTCAGGCTTTAATACAAAGTTATCTAATGGTTGGGTAATTTTTCTTGGTTCCATGGGAGACGCGCGATGTAACTAGTGCTTTTTAGGTATTTTTCATAATCTCGCCATGTGGCCGCGGGATCTCGAGGGTAGCCGCGAGCCGTATACTGCTGAATCTTTTTCCCCAATTTATCTTTACCCACAAAGGCCATATGCAGCAATACCCCAGCTTTTACTATTTTAACACCGTCCCCGACTGGGCTACACCCAACAGATCCGTTTCGGTAATTAATCTTTGTAACCACGCTTTTATTAAATAAGACAGCTTTTGTGTACGGCATTACTTCGCCGTATTTAAAATGACTCATTTTACTAGGTACCAACTCACTGGCTGTGTGAACATAGTCAGGTTCTATTACGCTTGCTCCCTCCGGGATAGAGTCAATAACTAGTAATTCGTCAAAATCTACCACTACTACCCAGTCAGTTGGTAACTCGCGCCAACACTTGTTTTTAAGTTGCCACAATAAGAGGCTGTCGTAACTTGGGGTGCTGTGGTGAATTATCGTCAGTCTGTTTCCAAAAAAAGCCGCGAGCTGCTGAAGTACATCATCTGTTGAACCAAAATCATGTATATGTACAGCAACTGCATCAGCGTATGTTTCACAAAAAAGACCAACAAGCTCTGCCTCATTAAATACGAAGGCAGCAACGGAGTATGGATGGTTCATAAACTACACAGCAAAGCTAGAAGCACTACGATCCTTGAATGTTCCGTCCTCTTCAGCGTCTACATAAACAGCCTCGGTATCGTCGTACCATGTAAAACTATACGACCCGTTACCTATTCTTGTTGTGGTTAAGATTCGTTCTCCTGTCCCTGCTCGGTGTAGCGACAAGTCAACTGTACCACCGTTACTACCACTCACCGTCCCAGCTACGGTGTAAGTAATTGTATGATACGTGATACTCCACATAAGATTAAAAAATGGAGAAATAGCAGCGCTCTGTCCTACACTTACCACACGGAAGCGACGAGATGACTCAAGATCCATACGTGTTGTGTCAGCATCTCCAGTAAATCTTTTAAAGAGAGTACGGACTTGCGCCCAGAACGGGAAGAAGCCAACTTCAGGGTCAGTCTGAATTGCGTCAGCATACGCAACCTCCCATTCAAGCCCTCCTTCTCCAGAAGACAGACGTTCTACTAAAATCACAGGTGCGCCAACAGAGTTACCAGAACTAACCCAAGTAGATTGGAGACCTAAGCCAGAAATAAAATAGTTTGCCTCCGGGATTATCGGCGCCATCGTTGTTGTGATTGTTGACTGTGCCGCCGCTGCTGTTCCCATCTGTACAATACTGTAATCAACCGTGTGGTTATGAGCCCCAACACCCGCGGTTGCTTTACCTGAAGTGTAGTTGATTAACCAAAAACCAGTCAAGTTAAACCCGAGGTCGGCGGTATCTGTGGTGTACACATCAAATGTTAATGTGTTGCGCCCACGAGCTAATGTGAACGCCGTGTTATTTAGCTCCATCATTGCGTTAGACCCACACAAGTTTGCAGTGTTGTCGGTCTTAGTCACAAAAGAACCGGTACCTATACGCACGTTGAGACCAGCAATGGCCGCAATGTTATTGAAGTACATGTAATACGCAATACGATTAGTTGTGATTGTAGCAGGTTCTTGAATCCAAAATTCACGAGAACCACGCTGCCAGATTGCTGCAGATGTACCCATTGGAGAAGCGATGTCCATTGGTAATTGCACACTGTTCATTACAGATGTAGTAGTGGAAGCATTGAATTCATAAGTAACAACCAAATAGACTTGAGGGTGATTTCCGTTTGATACGGCTGGCATTGACAACTGGAATGTTTGTGTTGCTGCTGTACTTGGATACGCCGAAGTCAGATCCCATACATAACGGTGGAGGCGATCAGAAGCAAGAGCTGCCTCATAGTTACCAGTTGTTACTGTTGCTGCACCCACGTTAATTGTTAGGGTGCGGTCAGTGACGCTACCGTTTAGGTTACTATTGAAGATAACGACTAAATGAATATTTCGATACGTTTTAGATGTCTCAGGTAGGTAGGTATCGAGCACAGGAATAGTATCGTATGTGGTCGCTGTAGTAGGGATAGCTCCATCAGGTGCGTCTAACGGAATCATTACTGTTTTAATATGAGTAGTTGAAGTGTCATCGTACTCATAGGTAATGTCGAGAGTCACACAAACATTAACCATACCTAAGGTGGTACCAGTTGATTGGTTGATTTGCAGCTGGAAGTCACAGGTCATTGAAGTCCCCGTCCAGTTTGTTGTAAAATGGGCAGTGTAATCCTGAGCCCAATACAAAGACAAGTTTTCACCTGAGTTAGTGACAGCGTTAGCGTTTGCTACAGAGGTATAAGCAGCTGCGCCGAGACGAAGGCCGAGTGTTTTAGTTGTGATCGTACCACCAGTCGCTGTAATAATGTCGTCCATGGTTACATGCGCAACAACACTACGGAAAGTTTTAGTTCCGGTTTCAGGTAAGTTAATCGTTATCTGCGTCATGTTGGTCAACGTGTTGTTGGTCAACGAAGCTAAGGTTGGAAACGAATATTTAACAGTTTTTAGCCGAGTAGCCATATTGCATCAGTATAGCAGGGTGCAACACGCAAAAAGCCCCGAAGGGCTTGATGCGAGTAGTCTCCGTGTGAGGGTTCGAATCCCACCTATGTATTCTATATGATTTCCTTACCTTTGTAACCCTTTGGCGGAACGTAGCGAGCAGGCATTGCTTTTGGCCACATCGTTCCATTCGGGTCAATGTGTCGCACAAAGATGTTTGTATCAACTAAGAATGGGTACTTCTTCTTTTGGTATTCTGGGAAGCCAGCTTTTGCAAAAAGGCCTTCATCCATGATACGTGTACACCACTCAAGATCAGTTGTTCCACCTTTTGCAACAACACCGTTAGACTCCTCATCGAACCAGATTGCGTTTGGTTGCTTGAATACTTGACGTGTTCGCACACCATTAATCACAATCTCTGGTGACGTTTCCCATGCTGCCTTGATCAACCCAGCATTCTCGAGACGCAGCCCAAAAGGAATACCATCACACCACACCTTGTCGCCAATCTTCCAGTCAGTGAAGTGAGATGTACCACGGCCACGGTAAATCAGCGGCTCAGTAATATCAGACTTAAGGAAGTACAAACCAGATACAACCGGCACCTTATGGTCGTTGATGTACTGATTCAAACGCAAGAACGCGTCAGGTGGTAATACGTTGTCGTGTTCCACGTAAATGACCCACTCGTAGTCACCCTCAACAACTTCCTTTGCCATCAAGTTTTGCGCATCAGCCAATTGATAATGCACAGACAACCATGGCGCTAAGTGCTGCTGCATTTCAACGAAGGACCAGTTAGTCGGAATGATTTGTCCGTAACGAGCCTGCACCCACTCAACACGCACAAGACCAGTTGTTGGCGTGAAGATTAGGATACGCTTGTTTGCATTAGCCAATTCGTCGCCTTGATGGAGGTTCGGGATATTCCAAGATAGCTGTGGAATCTTATGAAGAGGGACAGCTGGCTTCAACACCGGCTTACGCTCCTTCCCTCGTGGCACTTTCTTTTTAGGCATAGTCTTTTTCTTGTTCATAGGCTGGAATCATTGGGCGCTTAGAAAGAATAATTTCCAAGTTACCATTTTGCTGATAAGTATTAACGTCAATCTTCCATGGCTTAGGTTTGTAAATGTGCCACAGCCGTGAACTATGCTCTGGGTCAAAGTAGAAGAACGTAGCCTCATTGATCGGGCTGGTGTGAGTTGGATCTTGATAGAAACCAGTTGAACCAGCGTAAGGCAACACCATAGCGAGCTGGCCGTTATCCTTACTGATGCGCCAACATTCATCCATAAATCGCATTACCATACTGAAGATCTGTGTTTCACCAACAGCAGACTCCACGTCCTTTCGCGACAACACCCCTTTACTAATCAATAACTCAGCAAGTAAGTGCAGCTGTGATGGAGTGCCCCATTTAGGGATGTGCTCGAGCACGTGCGAAGCGGTAATAACACCACACACCTCATCTGGGATTGGCCAAGGGAAGTGAGTAATATCATGAACAATATCGACTTCTGGTAACGGGCGAATGTCCATACCAACAGCGCCTTGCCGTTTGTAAGCGCCACAGCCTACGTCAAGTGAGAGAAACTTCTTTTCCTCAACAAGGGCTTTTAGGTGCTTACTTACTTTTGGTTTTAAGTGTTGAAATTGCATATGTTACACACGAGCTGGCCACTGCCATGTACTAGGTGCCATGTCGTATGAAGCTTCTGGCACGTTGTGATTAAAAAAGAGGCCACCGTAGACAGAAAACACTACCATTTCTAGTGTTCCATCTTCGTTGACCTTCTGCACGATTGCCGGCGATTGTTTTGGTTTGTGTAATCCATCTGCTGAGCCAGGGTGGTTGTAGATTACAATGCGTCCGATACTTGGTTTTTGTTCCATGTAATTCATTTACTTTAATAATGATCAAATTATACGCGACCATAAAAACAATGCAACGTCAAAAACAACAAAACCCCCGAAGGGGTGATGTTGGGATACCCTACCGCCACCAAGAGATTATGAGAATCGAACTTGGTAGGTGATGTTAAGGTTGTTGTTGGTCGCAATAGCAGATGATGCGAACGCTGCTCCACAGAGGAATGTACCAAGGTTAGTTGCTGATGTGTTAACCAGACCAACGTTTGAGATGTTTGCTGTGGCAGTCAAGAATGAGTCAACAGAGTTGAAGGCCGCGGTGAATTGAGCTGTTCGTGAAGCAACAATAGATGTTGAAACTGTTGCACGCTTTCCGTTAGCTACTTGTCCTGCCAACGTAGTGTCGTTTGAAGCAGGTGCCCCACCGGTTCCGATAGCCATGTGAGTAACAGCCTTACCAGTGTTACCTACGAGCCAGTCGAGAATATATTGAGTAATACCATCATTAAGGACTTGGTTTTCTCGCCATCCCGAGTCACCTACGATTCGTCCGTTTTCATCTTCAACCTGAGCCCGGAAAAATCCGCGTACTCCTAGATTGTCTTTGTTTGCCATAAAATTAAATTGATCAAAGTGTAACTAATAACTAAATAACACCGCGGTTATTTACGTACTATCATACAAGAGTACTAACGACCATCTACGGTTACCTGCTTCACAACCACGTTATCTGCATTTGCATTGTGCACGTAGACTGACATTGGTGTGCGAGGAACTCCTACAGAAAGCTGTGCTCGTTGCACCCCGTTAATAAGGAACCGTACAGAGCCAGCTTCCCAGCGAATTTCGTATGTAGCCACAACACCAGAGTAATCATTGATTGTACCATCACTCCAGGTAACAGTTTCTGTAGCTGTCCCGCCGTCCCCATCAGCAACTTGACACTTGAGTGCAGCTCCTTCTACAAAGAACCATGCATACGCGCCAGTATTAAGACCAGAGAAGCCAATCTTTCGATCATCTCCGCCGGTTGGGTCTGCAGGGATATTAGCCTCTACCTTTAAGACCCCGGCATTAAACGTTTCAAGTGATACTAAAGTATCAGCGTTGACAGTAAGATCTGTACCTGAGGCAGAGATTGATCCTGTGGTTGCAATCCAAAAATCAGCTTCAGTGTCTCGAGCTGGGTCGTAAGACAAATATTTTCGTGGCGTTGTTAACATACAAAACAATAAAATTAAGTTCTTGTATTATGTCACAGTACCAAAAAGCCCCTTGCGGGGCCTTTGCTTATTTTGTTCCTCGGGCCTTGGGTTTTTGTACTTTGGCCTCATCCTCAACTACGGTGTCTGTTGCTGGCGCTGGATCATTAACAGAATCTTCGGTAGTTGGTGCTGTTGTAGCTTGTTGGGCAGACAATATAGTCATAGCCGCCTCAATCGCTTCTTTCATGAGGGCTGGGCGTTGCTGCTCTACAATAGCAGCAGCTGCTTCAGCGATCATTTTCTTTAGCTCAGGAGATGCTGGAGATGAAACTGGCGATGCGCTACGTGCTACAGGGTGACCATATTTAATCTCTGTCGTGACGTGTTGTGGTTCAGAGACGCCTCGGCGATAGGCGTATGGGTCTGTACCATCTTCATCAACAGCGATAAAGTCTTGATTAAAAGCAGGATGTCGCAACATCATTGCAACTAATTCCTCATCGTGGATTTCCACCATTCCGTTTTGGAAACGAACTGACAGAGCTGAGATAGCTGGCGTACCAGTGATTGGTTGCGCTTGCTGCCCTGGACGAAGAATAATATTTAAATTCGAGTTTTTCGAGATGAACTTCATAAGTTTAGTGCTTCATATTTTAATAACCCAAGACCATTCCAGTCTTGTGTGGGATGCCCATTACTGAGCAGCCCCACAAAACTACATGGTTAGTAGATTTCACCAACGAGTCGGACGAAGTTTCCGGCAGCGTCAGCAAGAGTAGCAGCGTCTTTTACAAGAACAACGATTTCATCGCCATCGCGTGTAGAGATAGACCCTTGTCCGCTTGCGAAAGTAATAGATGTTTCTGTAGTGTCGACTGAAAGAACTCCGAAGATCTTTGTTTCAACAGTACCTCGACGTAGCCATACTTGCACGCTATCTGCAGCAGCAGTACCCATGTTTACAGAGTACAGAATTTGCTGTAGGCGTACTTTTCGCTTTGGCATGTCAAAGTCTCGGTTGGCAGTAAGAGCAACTGCGATTCGAAGTGCCGCTGAAGTATCGAGCTTTACGTCCCATACAACAACTCCATTTGAATCTGTTCCAGCAGTAATAGCACCGTTGACATATTGAGTGGCAGTAGCTGATGATCGAAGATCGTCAATTACCTTTGCCTCAAAGATACCATCCTTGTTGATTGCGTCAGCAAGAGCACCAAGTGTAGTGAAAGTACCGAAAGCGTAAGTGTCAGTACCACCGTCTGTGGTTACCATAACGATGTTAGTACCAGTAGTAACAGTTACTGAAGTAACTGAACCTGTACCGATGTAACGAAGTCGCAATGCGATTGGCTCATCTGTACCTTCATGTACAACAACGCCCTGTGCAAGAGCTTGGCGAGTAAGTAGTGAATCAAGAGAAGACATAATTTGTGTGTGATTAGTGTGATTAACGACGGACAATGACCCGTGTCCTGATCGGGCCGCCCCGTAAGATCCGGTGTAGCAAGTACAGCTGCGGTTGCACCTGCTACACCGAACCCTAAGGTTCGGCAGCTCTTGATTTATCGTCCCAAGAACCGGTAGGACTATCTAGGCCACTAACCTAGCGAGGGGTTACCCAGTAACACCCTTCAAGATCGCGTGACGAGGAGCTTGCTTTCGTTCAAGACCAGCTTCAGTCAAGTATTGATCAACAATACCGTCGACGTCAGGAGCTTGAATGTTAGTCATGAGCTTAGTGTCACGTCCTTCCATGTATCGGTATCGGAAGCATTCCATATCGAGCAAGAAGCCGTATGAAGCGTAATCCTCTACGAACAATGGGTTGTGTACAATATTTACTTCTCCGAAAGCGGTCATCCACTTTGAGATCTTAATACCGTACATTGTGTCTCCAACGTTAGTTTGGATTTGACCACGAGCAATTTCGTTGATTGCTTGTAGAAGAAGTCCACCAGCGAAGAGCATCTTTGTACTGTTTCCGTATGTGAATCCTTCTCGAAGGAAAGTGTTCAGGTCAGGAGCAGTAAGGGTTCCACCTTGGTTTTGGATGTATGAATTACCAGCTTCGATGAATTCAAGCACACCTCCAGTCGTTCGACGTGGGTGACCTTGTGTTCCTGAAGTGTTGGCATTCTTTTCACCGAACCAGAAAGCTCGTTCGATATCAAGAGCGTGTTCAGTTGCCTTCTTCGCTCGAAGATATGGAAGATCACGTCCACCGTATAGCTTCGCAGCATCTTCTGTACCTGAAAGGGCGATAGATGTCTTGAAGATTTGAGTGTAGTTGGTTTGAGCAACTGAACGTGTTGTGTTTACGTTTCGAGCTCCAGCGTTTTCTTCATTGGCGTTACCAACGATGAAGAGACCGTCACCTGCAACCATTGGTGTAGATGGAGTTGATCCAAATCCACGAGTCACAGTCAAGCGAGTGTTATCACTTGATGCGGCTACAACAGTTACAAGCATGTTTTCACCAGTTCGAGCGTTCTTTACAATATCTCCAACAGTGAAGATAGTTGCAGGAGCAGCTCCGGCACCAGTTACATACACGTCGTTGTTTGTTGAGTTTGCTGCAGCGCGAGCGTATCGGCCACCGTAAACGTCTTCAAACCACTTGAATTCTGGGTTACCAGTAGAAGCCTTCATGATCTTTGAACCCTTGTAAGCTCCGTCAGAAGCTTGTACTTGGTTCATGATCGTTACCAATGGGTGCTTATTAGGCTCCAAAAGGAAGACTTTATCAACAGCATCAACAACAAGTCGTTGCTCAGCTGCCGAGGTCGCAGTTGTACGTGCAGCGTTTCCAGCTGTAGAGGTAACTAGACCCTGATCGTGAGTTGGTTCTGAGTAATAAGGGAATTGCGGCATAAATTAGTAATTAACTAGGGATAAATTGTTGTTAAAACAATGGGTTTGCTGGCCCCCCAATCAGAGAATCAATGAGCTTTGTACCGTCTGGGGCAGTAGTGGCGTAGCCAGTTCCTCCTCCAGCGTTCATCATCATTTCTTTCTGTCGTTCAGCGGCTGCTTCTTCAGCAACCTTTCGTGCTGCTGAATCTGACATTTGTCCCTTCACGGCATAGTACGCGACTTCGATGTCAGCAATATTATGTGTGTCGAGCCATTTATCAATTTCCTCAGCGTATTCAACGAAGTCTGGGGTAGACTCGATGAAAGCCTGTGTTCGTTGTTCAAACGTTTGAAGCTCTGCCTTCTTCTCCATCTCTTGACGAATTTCATTCGCCTTAGCTTCGACAAGTGCGGTAATTTGTTCTGGTGTCATTTGTGTCGTATTTACCGCAGCGGCAACTGCGTCATTCGCTTGTGTAACAACTTGAGCATCTTGTTGAGAAATCTTCCCAGCAAGGACGTCCTTAACGAGAGATTCGTCAATTTTTCCATCTACAATAGCGCGAACCAGGTCTGGATTCGCATCGAGCTTTTCAAGCAATGGAGTAATCTGAGTAACGAAAGCTCGGTATTCACCTAGCTCTTGCCCCATTCCACCCATCTTTGTCTCAAGCTCTTTGTAGGCAGCTTCGTAATCAATACCCTGCCCTTGAGTTCCCGATTGCCCAGCGGGTACAGTTGAAGCTGGATCGGTAGTTCCGCTACCCGTATTCACGGACGGATCATTGTTGGCATTCACCATAAAATTCATAATTATGTCTAATAAATAGAAACTGGGTTTCTACTCAAGGGATTCACCCTTCTTACGATTACGAGAAACTTTTTTCACAATCGCCAGAAGATTGACTCCCGTCGGTGCATTATCATCACGTACGTTTGAAGACATGATTTTTTCAATCGCCTTCATCACGTCCGCTGACTTTTCATTGTCGTCACTATTCATAATGCTATAGAATTTTAGCAGAGTACTACAAGCGTATTTATTTTTGTCAAGAAAAAACCACGACTAGCGTGGCTTCTTCTTTTTGATGCACTTCTTCAAAATGTTTTTCTTGGTCGTGACATCATCTTTCATACGACCTTCAGCTTGGGAATCAGCTGTGGTGCGAGGACCGTCGTACTGCTCCATACTACTTCTTTTTATTCTTGAGCTTCTCAGCGAAGTATGAGCCAACAGCTTTGCCTCCCTTCTTGACTGCATCCTTTACAGACCCTGCAGTCTTCTTACCTAAATGCTTCCAAGCTTTCATTGCACCACCGTGGCGCTCGTAAGCAGAAGCTAGGTCCTGGTCAATAGCATTCATCGACATATTACGCGTACTTAGTGTAGCCTCGCATTATGCTACCTGGTTTATAACCTGGCTTCATAAACTCTGGCTTATCTCCTTTAGTAGGAAGCTGCTTTGGTGCGTTCTTTAGAGGCATTTGCTTCTTGAACTTCTCCATTGGGGCACTCTTCTTTTTCATTGGAGCAAGCTTTCCTTTAAGCATCTGCATCTTTGGGTTACTCTTGGCAGGTCGGGCTGCAGCTTCGCCAATTCGCTTAGCGGCATTTCCCAAACCCTTTCCTGGCATTGATGACAACATGATAAAACATTAAAATTAGTTAATAAAATTATTCTACCTCAGTCCCATCGGTTGGAGCTGGGTTTTGTACCTTTTGCTTTTCTTGCCACAACATAATGACAGCGTTCTGTAGATCAGATAGACCAATCATGATGCCCTGGTTTCGAGCAATAAGTGTGGGGTCCTTTACAGGGTCAGCAGACAAGATAGCTGACTGCGTATACGAAGAACGTATTTGATTGTAACGCAGCATGGCAATCCAAAATTCACTCTGCTCTAGCTGGGCGAGGAGCTTGAACATATCCTCATCTGACATCGCGCGTACTTTATCTTCAATGTCTTGAGTAAAGTATTGCGGGGCTTGTGTATCTTCCATAGTGATTTTTATCGTTGAATGTTAAACGTCCGATTAAGTATACTACTTTCTGGTGAAGCATTATTGCCTCGAGAGATGTTCGTATTTACTCTCCCACTACGATTTAATCCTCGTGGGTTTGCTCCTCTCATCCACGCGCGAGCGGGACCAGGGCCACCAACTCCTGTGGCTGGACCAGCTGGAGTAGGCGGAGGTCCTTGTGTTTCTAATAGATTAGTTGGTGCTCCAGGCGTTGGTTCTAACTCACCAGGTGAACGCAGCATCGAGAATACTCGAGACATTGCTTGTTCGTCAGCCCCCATCGGAGGTTGTGGGGCTCCACCCATTTCAGGAGGCATCGCTCCATCCATTGGCGCTTGCCCACCCTGCATACCCATTGCAGCCATCATCTCTGGGTCCATGCCTTCTTGAGGAGGTGGTGCCATTTCATCATCTGATCCAGCAATTGAATCAAGTGACCAGTCCCACTCTCCAAGCACTTTTGTAAGAAGCTTCTTGATGTCCACACCAGTAGCAGCAGGATCGAGTTGAGAGATAAGCTGGAAGAGGTCCATCGCTTGCTTACGATTGACGTCTTGCATACCAGCGATTGAAGGAAGAACTTTAGCGCGGTAATCAAACATACCCATCAAGTCATCCTTTTCAATGAGTGGGAATTGTACGTCACCATTATCACCAACGATACGAATAGTCATTGACTTCGTCATCAGCTGTCGTGACATATCCATCCAGTAACGCAGCACGTCAGAATACGCATCACCTAAGTGATTAACGAATAGACGTACACGCTCCAGAGTTGATTCACGCAAGTGGCGCACCTCTGTAGCAGAAGCGGCGCCGCCACCTACACCCATTGAGAAGTCGTCAACTCCAGAAGAATAACGCATGTCTGATTTGAGCATATCTTCTTCTTGGTACGCTGAAGACTTAACATCAGAGAACTGAACCTCACGTACACCTTGTGGGTCGATTGAGTAGATGATACCAAACGGCCGTGTCACCAATTCATTCTTATTAATGTTGGCGAGCGGGTTAACAATCCACATCTTATGAATGTTCAATGTAGCCGCATCAAGACGTTGGTTCTTGATGAGGTTAAGCATGATCTGTGGGTTCTCCAAAATCATTGGCAAACCATAGCCCTCAAATTCTCCAGGCACCTTAAGGTAAGTAGCCTCGATGAATGGGGCTTCTTTAAAGTCGTATGGAATTGGCATTGAACCTCCGTTAAGGATAGGCACGTAACCAGCACCAACCATGACAGCGTATTCATCATCAAATGGACGCCACCACTCAAACACTTCAAACAACTCCATCTGTGCTTGTGACGCTTGGTTGTACTTCTCATCAGTGTAACCAGGAGTCGAACCAGCACCATGAATGATCTTTTCGTGTGTGGTTTTAACTAATGTACGAATCGAAGCGTAGTCAGTTAAATCACCAGGGCCACCAGCGAATGCCTTTGCTAATCGTTCCTTATCAGCGTTTGGATACTTACGTAAAATTTCAGCCTTAGACAATACCAAGCGCTTGAACCAATACTGCTTACTTTTTCGATCAACGTTGTGCCAGTCGTACCATAGAGCGTAGTTATCTACCCATTCACAAAACGGCGCATCATAAAATACACGCTCCTCTTCTTTCCATTCAAACTTCTTCTTCGATACGTCCTTTGTCTTTAAAAACTTATGTACACGGACATCCTTCTTCCATGATACCTGCAGATAGCCAGTACCAAAGATAAGCGTCGCTCGAGTGAAATCTTCTGACGTTCGATCCATCTGTGACACTTCCCAAAAGTAATCAGCTAGTTTTTGCTGCTTGTTTGACTTGAGGTGGTCGTCTTCAGTTCGGCCAATAACACCAAACTCAGGGCGTGCATCAAGAATACGCGGCATCAATGTTTCAACTACGGCCTGCACATACGGCACGAAAATGTTTGCTTGCCAAGATTTGATCTCCTTCTTACGATCTCCAGTGTAAGCAATGTATAGTTTGTAAGCACGATCAAGCCGAGGCTTAGTCACATTTAAGAAGAACCGACGCGAGTCCTCCATCTGTAATTGGAATAGCTGGTGTAGAGATTCCTCCTTCTTGCCGTAATCGGACGCGAGGTACATCTTATTGTTTTTGTTGCGAGCGGCCATAAAAGTGAATTAATGCTAACACAGTACCATCCTAGTAAGAGGTATTGATTGGTAAATGGTCTTCGTAATTAAGTTGATCAAGTGGCTTGTCGTATAACACCTTGAAGCCCTGGAAGCCAATGGCAGCACAGAAGATACCGTCGTCGTGGAAACCGCTCATTGCTACCATATTATTACCAGAGTCAAAGATGAACGTGACCATTTCTTCCATAATTTCCTCTGAGTGGAGATGAATTGATGCCTCACGCAAGGCGTCATTAAGGTCGTCAATCATCAACGGACGAGTAACTTTAGTGGTCTTCCAGCCGAGACGATCACTCCACTTCGTACCAATACGGTCAAACTGTGCAGGTCGGAAGTACATAGTTGGGTACAGCAAATTCTTTAGGGCTGTAACCGTAGTCAAACCGTGGTTGTTAATTTCAACTACCATCAACGCCTCGTTATACATGCGACCCCAGGTATTAAGTAGCGCTCCAAACTTATCCGCAGCAATGTGGCCTCTGAAGAAAGCCACTTCCTCTCCAGTCCGACGATCGTAAATAATAGCTGTTGAGTAGTCACCACCAACAACACCTTCCGCAACGTCGACCCCTACTACATATAGGTGATCTGGTTCCGCCGGCTTGTACACACGCAACCCGTCTTCTCGTTGCACTACGGTAAAGTCGACACCTGATTCAAGCTTCACTACAGCACCTGGCTTTAAGATACCAGCCTGTAGACGACGAATAAGGTGCGGGTTAAATACTTGTCGACCAGAGGCAAGGAACTCCAGTTCGTACTCCTGAGCAAAACGCAATGGATCACCAATACGCTTTCGAATCATTTCAATTTCTTCCTCAGTGTAGTGCCACCACCATCCGTACTCTTTCTTTTCGTAACCGTTATCTTTATTGGCCCACATTCGGTGATAGAGGTTACCTACACCCATCGGAGTTGACTCAATAATAATCTGCCCGTTAACAGGGACAGCGTTTTCGATCGCGTTCATCATTTCCTCTGGCTTTTCCCACATCGCCATTTCGGAAAGGTGAGCGTTGTGAATGGTAAATCCACGACCTACGTTGTCTCCCGACATAACCATAATCTTTGAATCAAGCGCAGGGAAAGAGATCTCGTACTTTGAGTTGTAGTGAATCTGTGGACGTAGCACCTCAGGGGTTGACCGCCAGAAAGTCTTAACCTTATCCAAGAACTCAGCCGCTACTTCCGCTTTGTGGGCGACTAGGGCTGTGGTGGTTCCAGGATTAGTGATTGTTTTGTGATACAAGTAACCAGCAATAGCAGTAGAGAAACCAAGCTGACGGGCCTTGAGCGCCATTACTCGATTGTGCTTGCGAAGAGTATTGAAAAAATCCTTCTGTGCATTATTTAAAATGAACGGAATTAAACCCGGGGTCTTCCCTTTAATCTTACAAAAACTCTCGAGGTAAAACTTTGGGTCACGCAGCTGTAAAACTTGCTTGACTCTATCCTCCATAAATTGAACGAGTTAGCTCATCTTCTTCTTGGCGCAACTTCTTCATTCGTTCTGGCATTTCTGGCTGCTCTACTTCATAGTCTTCTTGGGCAGCAGGTAACGCAGCTTGTTCAGTCTTTTCAATCGACTTCAACAGCTCCTCTTCCCATGTACCACCAGATGGAATATCACCAGCATCATACTTCTCCAAACCAAGTGACTTAAGCAAGATCTGATACGCCTTAAGCCGAGTATCATCCTTCTCTGAATTTTGAGCAATATCTTTAATGCCTTGTACTGCGAGATCAAGCGAAAAACCAGCACGTGCTAATGCC